>Ga0209146_1000392_pt1 | contig 12863 bp, 10 predicted proteins | sample WorMetLIZAISLAND_2_FD_187402 | JGI IMG/M metagenome (GOLD analysis project Ga0209146, IMG submission 187402) | Marine gutless worms symbiont microbial communities from Max Planck institute for Marine Microbiology, Germany - Olavius geniculatus... | ecosystem: Host-associated > Annelida >...
GTATATATATATTAGTGTAACATAGCAGTGTTTAAAAGACTGGGTACCAGGGCTGAGACATCCAGGCTGCCCCGAGGTACATGTCCAGAAGAACCTAGTGGGTTTTATTGGGTAAACCGGACCCATGTAGAAAGCAACTAGTAATGTGTTCTCTGAAAAACTTGTAACAAGCATAATCCATTTTCATTTCAGGTTCTACTGATAATAAAGTCTTCTTATTACGATTAAGTTTTCAAAGATCTTAGGCTGTCAGTAGTAACCATGTCTCCATGTGCAACGGTTTGGCCGTAATTTTTAGTGGAAGGTTTCAACCTATGCAAGAAATTTGAGCTAATGCTCACGAGACGCACAAAAGCCTATGGCAGTTCCTGTTTGCAAACTGTCAGTCTATCTCCAGCCATTTCGTCGCAGTTCATTCTTGGAGTGTGCGCTGCAGCCGAAGATCACAAAAATCAATAAAACCCCTTATTTTGGAAGTTCAGGGTTTTTCAAAGTCGTTGCTGTTGATACGACTGAAAAGCTCATCACTGTTGCTTGTTGTGATAGGCAGCATGCCCATGACTGGCCAACAATGGTAAAATAACGACTGTTACGCGGTATCGCTCTTTGATGCCCTTGTGTTCAGGTTTCCTTGAGCCTAGAAAACTGCGACTCGAACCATCGAAATCTGTGTTTAATGCTGAAAATTTCATATGCAGCTTGTGCATGTCTATCTCACATGGTTTTGGCGCAATTCGCTCTTGAATGTGTCTTGCAGCCCGAAATTGCCAAAAAAATCCATAAAAACCCTCGTTTGGCATTCAAGGTCATCTAAGTTCATTGAATTCTGTGGCAATTGAGAGCCAGTGTACAACTTTCTATTAGTGATTAATAGTAAACTAGGCCCTATCTCGCACCATTATTGAGATGCAGCGACTTATTGGCTAAAAATCGCAAATTTTTCCTACCCTTTACTCATTTAGCAGCCTTGTTCGGGATGACCCCCCTCTAAATTTATGGAAAGGCTTTACGGTTCCTGAAACTAGAGTCTTCCAGGAAGCCGACAGTGAAGATTTGGTGATCCTAGCTTGCACTTTTTTTGACTGATCCACCCGTGTGACAGACAGACGGATGGACAGAATTGCGATGGCTAAGATGTGCTAAAGCAGTCTAGCTGCTTTCACGTGTAAAAATGAGATGAGTGGTGTGCTTCATAAGCTGTTATTGGCTGTGAACTAGGAATTCATAGACTGACTGACCACAGATATATGACTAGTGCATTGTGCAGTGTGTTGGTCTTTACATCCCAGCTTTTGCTGGTACTTATTGCGACTACCCACAGATGGATGGCCAGGCTGAGTTGACCTTCGTCAATCAATTTTTGAAAGTCTTGTCGAAAGCTTACAAAATTATTAGTTGCTGTCTTGGGAAGATCTTAGAAAACTTGTCGGGAAGTTGGGTATGTGTAATTTCCAATTTTTCTTCCCACTTTTGGTCAGTTTTCTGTGTCCGGCGATTCAATTTGTCGCTGTCTGAATGTTGGCAGCTGAGCTGATCTGTGTCTGGTGTGCAATGTCCAGCTGCATTCCATCTCTGGAGGCCTGGACAGTCTGGTTCTGCCGTCAGACGAAGAGAAGCGCAGAGCATATGAAGCAGCACGTCAGCTGCCTGTCAGTGCAGACGGCAAGAAGTGGCGGCTTGGAGAACAGGACTTTGAGGCTCTAATGAAGCATCTAGACAATGTCGTAAGTTGTATCTCTCAGAACATACATGTTGATATCGATATCTTGCAGCCAGTGCTTGATGTTTCATTAGTCGATCTAGTGTGTATTTATTGACTGATTGAGTAAAGTTATTCATCCAACTAGACACATTACAGGTCATCTTGGGGATGAGTCTTATTAGGCAATCACTTGCTCCGGTGCTAACAGCTGGTGCTTTTTGCCATTGAGCTAACACACAGATATCCATCCGTTTGTACTCGAGTCATGGTAATACACGAGAGTTTTTTATTGTTCAGCCGTCTTTGTACTATCCGCACTGCACGACACACGTCTTGTTTATTTATTCATAACTTACCTGTCCGCCCCATATGGACCTTTAACTCAAAATAGAGAAGGCATAGATGAACCATAACTAGAAGGCAATCTGAGTGCATATATCCGCCAAGTAAAGTAATTTAAACATTACTACTACTACTACTACTACTACTACCACTACAAGAAGGAAAGGGGAGGGAGAAGGAAGAAAGGGAGGGAAAAGTAATAACCGGCTAAGCAGCTGTTGATGCAATGATACCACTGCTGTTATGAGTCATAATGTACACACAGTGGAATGACAGACGAAAGGACAGAACGACCAATCTCTTAATCTTCTCCAGTGTTCACTGCGTTCACCTTGGCAGATATAATAATTGGTGTGAACATTCCTCAAGGCAGATGTAACCAGTGCATCAGTTTTTTTAGATTGAGTGGTCCAGGGTCACACTGACAGCCACTTAATATTGGCTATTAGCCACTTAGTGATGTCAGCACTTGGACAACATAGTCTTTTTTAATAATCTAACCTAAACCCCAATCTGCTTCATTTCTCTGCAGTGTTAGGTCTGTTTATTCCATTTAATTGTATTAATTTTTGTACCTGAGGCAATTTTGATTGTCGCATCTAGTAATATTGCCGTCATTGTGACTGTTGCAGGGTTATCGCACGGGATACGTATACCGGGAGGGGACCGTGCCTCAGACCGAGGAAGTAAAGCCAGCGCCACACAGTGAGGTGGTCGTGCCACCCACAGTGTCATCTTACACATACTCATTCGAGGAAGACACTGGCAAAGAAGCTACGTATGTTATCAGCCTTCTCAATGCTGTTACTGTGCAAGAAAGATTTGAGATAAACTCGTGTGTGAGCCAGTATCAGCAGCATGGTGTAATGGTAACATGTTGGTCTTGGTCATTGAAGTTACTCTGTGTCAGGCCTGGTTAGTAACAGGATTGTGCTGGGTACCTGTGGGCAAATAAACCATCTTGTTAATCAGCCACTAGATCGACTCGGCCTTCTATCATTCGTGGGGTAGTAAAATGAGTATCGGCTTTTCAGCTGAGTGGTAAATGATGATGGTGAATGTAGTACTATAGCAGCAAAGGCAGATTCGTGGCTCAAGCCAATGGGCTTGGTCCAAAGGCCAGCAGCTACCTGGCGCTCTTGCTACATTTGTCATATTAACTGAGTGAACTCTTGCAATGTCGGTGCCATGATAGCAGGTCTGTAAGCAATGTTGCACGTCCAGTAAATGTGATGTGTTGTAATGTTCTGCAGGTCTCCGGGCAAAGTGAAGCTGGCTGGGATGCAGAAGAAGGGCTACAAGTCCGACTGGTTGGGTCATGCAAAGAGAGATGACGTGGACGAAAGTGCTCTCGATACAACTAAAACAAGCAAAGTATGTGTGCTTTGGTGTGCTAGTAGAAAGAGAATTAGGGTGTAGTAGGATTTTTGTACGCTGCAGTGTGCAGTACTCAATGCTAACTCTGAGCTTGCATCTTAAAAAACTGAAAATTGATACACTGGTTACTCATGCTCAAGACTTAGAATTCCTACACCTTTGAGTTGGGAGCCTGTATGTAACAGATGGATGGTCAGATGGGTGAACAGGCAAGACCTGTAATGCAGTCTGTTAGAATGGTCAGATTTAATACTTGGTAATGTTTGAATGTGGTTGCACAGTGGGCTCCAGAAGATACAAGTACACCAATAAAGCCGGACTCCAAAGCAGCACCTCGAGCTGCCAGTAGGTCAATGGATGAAGCCGATAGATCCCTTGCTGCAGCAGGTATACAGACATGCAGCTCCAACTCATCTTATTGTGCACTATCAGTGAACGAAATTTCTACAGAATTATTTGGATTTATCATCATGTTTGACAACCACAGTCTATAGAGAATTTATCAATGTGATAACAGTAAACAGATCTGATTTTGCATTGGACAGTATTGCAGTTATTATATCTACATTTTTGAAGATTTGGTCATTTGGCTAATCCATTGCTGCAGTCGTGTCTATTTTCTGCTTTCGGTTGTTTGATTCATCACTGACGGTTAGGTTGTTTGCTGCCGTGTATTTTATTGTGCATTACTGATGTGTAAATTAACTGATATTACTAGTTATTGTGTCTGCTTGTGGTCATCACATTGTGGTATAGTACAATGTTAAGGTACTTTGGCAGTGTAACCGGTAGATGGGTGGTGTAACGATTAGGACGTTGGACTTGAGATAACTAGGTCGTTGTTCAACTCCCTAATAGTCGGGTCGCTATCAAGTGGTTACTATCAAGTACTCAGGTAAACCGTAAGTAACACTAAGGTTAACTCAGCCTTCCCTCCAGTGTAGATAAATGGAGTACCAGCCTATGTGGCTGGAGTTATGGTGGGGCACTTTCATCCATATTGGGTGGCAGATGTGATCTCATATGGCAGGTGATGCTCCGTGGAGAGCTGTACCATTTAGCCATTTTTCAGTCATTGACCAATTGACATTAAGATCTTTATCATAATCAGTAACTACTGGTAATTACTAATGTGTAAACAGTATAAAAATTTTGAGAAGTTCTTTTGATTGTGACTGTGTGCAGGAGATCCGCTTGCCACACAGTTAAGTAGCACCGAAACATCGGCCAAAAAGCCGGTGCACAATGGAGAAGGTATATGTCGTGACGCTTCATTCTGCTTGGTTTGTTTTGCGTAATAACGTTCAATGTTTGCATTAAGCACCTGTGCATTCTGTTGCTATTGTTACGTGGTACTCGTGTGTAGTCATGAGTAAGTAAGTAATTTTTTTATTGCTTCTGATGGTTGTCCCACAGGAAAGCCTCCAAGGTTATAAAATCTGCTGCAATGATGTGTAAAGATTCCGTCGGGAATTTGCTTAGACCTTGTCATTGCTGCAAAGGTAAGTTTAGTTACGGTAGTTAATCAAACACAAGGAGGCATACATCATAGGTAGTGGATACTGTTTTGTCAAAGGCATATCTAGGGCAAATGGCATCATGGCAGGTATTGGAAAATTGCAACTTTCTCCGTTTCAGTGAGTTTGCTTTTGAAGAGTAACTGTGTTAAAATGGGATGGTTAAACCAAAACTGAGCATGAGGTGCTGATGGACAAAGTTGGTATTGAATAGGGATGCTGGTTTATAGCGAAAAATTTTCTTAAAATATGCGAAACTTTTTGAGGCGAAATATACGGCGCATACATGCTGCATATGCGGAAATATGCGTCGTATGTGCGAATATGTGCAAATTTTTTTATATGCAGCGTAGTTTTCGCATATGCGATTTTGAAAATACCATTATATTTGGAAAAATGTGCAATATGCGGGTTTTGGCGAAATATGCGATCGCATATTCGCATATAACCAGCATCCCTAATTGAAGCTGGATTGCCATTAGTAGCAAGTGTAGCTTAGCATATTGTATAGCTGTTAATATACTGAGTTGTATGACAGGTGGTGAAGCGTTACCTGAAGATCGTCCGGTATGTTGAGCTCACATGCTTTTTGATCAGCATTTAAGATACAACAATTTTGATACAGAGTTGGATTTACTTTTTTTACTCCTCGCGCGCTACATTCCTAACGTAGCAAAGAGGAGTATATGAGATCAGTGTAATATTGAGGACCGACCGACGACTGACTTCTGTTCCCGGAAGAGCTTTCCTGAAGCAACTTCAAATGGCCATATCTCCCCAACGGTGCCAGATAGACACATGGTAACTATGGACCACCCATAGGAAGTAGACCCCCAGGAGTCGAATGGTCATGTGACCGATGACGTCATGTGACCCCAAAAGGTCAGGGTTGTGACCCCATTATCTTTGAGGCACCATATCACTGTATAGACGCATGCGTTGAGGTATAACATGACAAATGGCAACTAGCGTCATCGACCATTGTTGGAAATTTTTTCCTCTCAGTTCCTAAAATCGGGCGATATTTTATGAACTTCGGGGAGACATTTTCCAATAACAACTTTGATGCCAGTCACTATTAGTATAATATTAGTCTGGTTTCAAATTGATGCCGGGTCTCTAATACAAGATGAAGGGAATGAAAAGCACTTAGAAGAATACAGGAGAAAATAGTGCGCATGAGGAGTACATTAGATTGGTCATGATCTAATAATTGTTGTTCTGTTTGTAACCGTTTACATTACAGTATGTAAAATACTCAGTAGACAACCAAATCTGTCAGGCATTAACGGTAGCTAAAGCTTACGTGCAGCATCATTACCATCATGATTATTCCAATTTAAACTAGAAATTTGGGGCAAAGCCTAACGTGAGTCCGCCTGCGCCGTAATTCCGATTAATTCAGGCGAGATGTGAAATTTCCCCGGTAGCAGTCACGTGGCCCGAACTCAAATGCATTAGCATATGCAGAATGCCCAATGTTGACTTAGGGTAGGTCAACATGCGTGCCTATAACTTTTTTGTTAGTGGACCAAAGTACACTGTGTCTCAAAAAACATCCCCAACAAAATGTCAAATGGGTGAAGCATCCATAATTCTCATCTTGTAAATTCTCGTCGTATACATACACAGCTACTTGCATTGTCTGCTCACAGCACTTTCTCCATGATTGTAGGTCTCTGCGGATACGCTGGAACGAGAGTCTTCCAAGAAGGACAAAAAGAAAAAAGGCTTCCACATACCTTCATTCAGTTCCAAGAAGAAATAAAGATGTCTATAGGGGGGAGAATGATCAGTTGACTTAACTCTGCAATCGTTGTGTGGTGTGTGTGCATCTATCTGTTGCTGTTTGTGCTGGCATGGCAACTGGACTTTTCATACCATGGGATGTTCGTGCTCTAGATTATTTGTGCCGTGCACTATCGTTCCAGTATTTGTATCACCTATGACGTGTTAATAGGTAGCAGCCAGAAATCACCAAGAGTTAACTGCTGTAAAATATTTCAGGAAACAGCACTACTTCAATTTTTCAGTAATGAGCTAATACATTTGACATTATAGATTTGTAGTTATGTGGTCGACTGTCAACATAGATCTTGAACATCACATTTTTTCGTGAAGTTGATTAAATTGTTCACATTTGAAGGCTGAATCTGCAATGAGGTCGGGAGATCTCCACCTCCAAGCAGCTGTGCATGGCACAAGTGGAACGACTAGTTCAGTGATGGTACGAATAAGTCCATAGTTGGCCAGCACAGTATCAGTCGTTCGCTTTCTGTCTGTGTTTTGCATGTATATATGTTACTGCCTATTATGATGTGTCCCCGTCGGTCGGTCGACAACAGTGTCCAATGTCTTCTATCCTTGATCAGTGCCGTGTTTCTGCCAAAGCTGTCTCGTGCGACAGCCACGTGCTTGCGATGTTTGGTGTTGACATACACCGATTTCAATATTTCATTGCATTTAATGTTGCACGTAAACATTTGCACAAACTGGACTGTGGATTTGCCATGATGAACTATTCCACTGTTGTCCTTTTACTAGCAGGCTGTTATTCAAGCGCGTTTGCTATTTTACTACAATTCATTAAGTGCGTGCGTAGCAGTTTTAACCGTGTGAATATTTTCAAGTGACACAAACTGTGTAACTGATTGTGTGCTTGGAATCGTCGGTGGCATGTAGTTAACGATTGAGCACTGTGTAGTTGCTTGACATATTCATATAGAGATGCAAGATCTGATTTCTAGTCTGCTTTGCCGAGTAGTTGACTATTGAAAACATGTGCACCTACTTGTTTAGGCCATGTCTGTCATTTGTAGACTATTGTGTTTTTGTGTAATTTTTTAGACCATTGTGTTTGTAGCTAACTCATTTTAACAAGGGCTTAACATAGCATCGGCGTTGGAGTGGACATGTCACCAGAATTCAACATGTCTCGAAAATTTCTGCAGTTCTTATTTTAGGGTGTGTAATCCAGGAGAACCAAATCCCACAAGTTCATTTGTAGTGCAGGCCTGTAGCTACACTTTATTAATACACCCTAGATTCTGGTGAAAAGCTGAGAGCTACTGGTGTCGAGGGAAGTCGTGGAAAATTCTTCCCACCTCCATATTGTCATAATGTAACTAACCCTAATCTTAAATTTAGCCCTATCCTTAATCTTAACCATAACCCGTACTGTTGCACGTGGGAACAATTTTCCAGTGCAACGAATTTTCCACTACACCGGAGTTGGATATGTGACAAAGCAAGTGCGACAAACACATTTTTGTGCATTCTTAGTTCGGAAATCACGTCCGGTTGTGGCGTATTTATATCGTTTCTAGGTTCCCGATGACTGGGAAGGGTTTGAATCCATCCAGACTTTAGTTGGCTATGGGCCTGTGGTGCTGTCGGTAGCTGTTCATTTGTATGATAAGTGATTGTAGAGCGTGAAATAACGGATGTATCTAACGCCTTGTTTTTTAGCCACTTGATTCAGCTCAGCAAGCCCGTGCATACGTTTACTGTGTTTGTAGTGGGTTGCTTCGGTTTTTATTGTTGAAACTGATAATCACGAGCTGATGCTGACATAAGATGCATTTTCTGCCTTCTATCATGTATGCTGCATGTGGTAGTTTGCTGATATAAGATACAACTAATAGCTAGAGAACTGTCCAGTTTTACACAATGTTCTGTTACAATGACATTAAACGCACTGATAACTGAAGTATGCAATACATGTATTAGTGCACAAATCCAGAATGCCTACTATGCAGCCATCCAATGGTAATTAGGCAATCTTCTCTTTAGTAAAAGCATAGGCTGGTGACAAACACACTTGTGTAATTCACTGAACCTGGATGACGTAAGGAATAGGGTAAAATTGTAACAAAATAATGTTTGTGACAGGGCCTCTGCCACGGACCATGTTAAGGAGCTGACAAATAGTTTTGGTTGCGATAAACTATGGCAAAGCTGGTGGCCATCCTGTCACATTTCAACATCTTTCAGTAATGAGCTAACATAGGAGGGTTAACAATGAGGGTTCAGCAGCCTCATATAGTTGCCATCAGGACAAAAAACTGAACTTGGGACTGGAAATCTTGCACTTTAGCGAAATTTAGTGACTCTATGCTTACATAAACGGTATTTGATATGGAAGCAAATGACCGGCATTACTTAGCATCCTGACAATTTTTGTCTACGGGGAAGATATCTTTTTCTAGAACAAAAAACCACACTTTGGTGGCATTTAGGGGCACAGAATAGTAATGGATGCACAAAATTTTGACTGTCAATGCCGCTGAAAACCAGAGTTATGGTAACATGCTTTGCTAATAAATAGTGGAAAAATTGGAGGATGCCATTGCCATATAACGCAGATGCATGAAAATGCTACACAGTTGGTATATTGGCATGAGGACAGAGGCAACTGACTATAGAAGACTGACAACAGTGATGCAGACAAGAGTCATTGTTCAACACGTCAGAGATACAGTCATGTATATGTACATTCACGCTAAAGGGGATGACATACCACCAATAACATTATAGCCAATTATATCATCCAGCACAACACATTTTATTCTCGTCAATAAATTTGGCCATATGGGAGACATTCATTTTCGTTATTGAGCCTGCAAAAATAATGCAGTTATCATCACCATGATCTGCTATTGTGTATTAACGAATGCAATGTAGAAAATTTCGAACAACAAAACGGACTGATTTGTTTCTGTCAGTCAGCTGAACCACGCTTGGCCAATCTTATCGATCGTGTGCCATCCCTTAATACGTTCTAGCCAGACAAGTCGTTTGCATCAAACATCTCCTGATCAAACGGCTGCGCACGAACGAGTCGTCCAGCAAAGTACCGACTGTCCAGAGCCTTTATCGCTTTCTCAACCTCTGAAACACCAATGACAAATACTGTAGTTACTATAGAATACTTGTCTTTAGACTACAATGAAGCACAGCAAGAACTTGACTAACACAGGCTTCTATAATGCAAGGCACTCGCTGCAATAACTGCTCTCAACATCATTAGCCACACTACATGCATGTCCAGGCCTTACTTTATGGCTGCCTACAAATCCATTGCAAAACCACTTAGGTAGGCAATTTCAGCATACAAATCACCAAAAGGAACAAACTGGCAACAATGCGGCACAATTCTAAACTTTGCAGCCTACATGCAAATTCATGACAATGTGACTGGCGCAAAAAAATTTACATTCCTATTCGCAGTGATTTAAAACATGACACACTGATGGAGCAGATTTACAGTTTCCTACCAGTTGCATAAAGCAAATCAATCAACTAAAACTAACAAATCAACCAAACAAAATCTGAGGTATCACACCTGAAGGCTGGTGAAATTCGACAAATATCTTGACAAGGACCTCGGCATCGTCGTCCTCACTCTGTTTCTCCTGGTAGATGATGACACGGTTCACTCCGCCATACCGCGAACACTCGTCTACCACTTCACTCTCTAGGTCTTCATCAACGTCCTCTGGGCCGACCATGTTCCGCAAGATCATCACCCGCGTCTGTCGACAGAACCACAATCGACAGTCAAACAAATTATACAAAAACAACGATACTGGAAGCACAACTCTGAAACTGAAAATCAAGAAGTGTACAATGGACATCAGTGCATTTGGTGCTTCTGTTGGCAAAACTATAATTATGACTGGTAAGACCCAACCGTCTAATCTCCCTTTGCTTTCCTCTGAGGACCTTATATAATACAACGTTAAGTTGTGACCACAAAATGTATCTGCCAAATGGCATTTCTGTCCATGCAATGGCTGACAAAAAGACTGTCAAAGGGACCACACAATGCCAGCTAGTAAGTGCTGAATAAGAGTGAGTGAGTGAGTAGTTTCTTAATGGCACATCAGCAAAAAATAGGACATTCAGTGCCATATATGGTTAAAATTTGTTAAGAGCAGTTAATATATGTATTAAAAGCACACTTGTTAAGATCAAGGCTATTAAGCCAATGTAAAAATAACACTATATACAATTGCAAAAGCTAATATCTTTAACAAAAGCAATGATGTCGCGAGATGCCCATGATGTCGCGAGATGCAACATTTTTTGCGAGACACAACATTTTCAAGTCCTTGAGTGTGTCCACTCCAAAATACCTCTGACGTGCTCGTGCTGCACTATAACAGGTGCAGTCTACCAAGACGTGCTTGACAGTGAGTGGAGAATGGGAAGCTTCACACACTGGTTGACTTGCTCCCTTTAGGAGATAAGAGTTTGTAAGTCTTGTATGACCAATTCGAAGATAGTTGATAAGGACTGAGTCATAGTGACTTAGTGATGAACTGGTATTGTGACCAATGACTGGTTGCACACTGTAGAGTTTATTTGATGTACACTGGTTCCACACTTGTTGCCATTCTTTAACACACAACTGGTTGACACAAGTTAACAAATCGCTAACTGGAAATCTCATGTTGGTGATGGGGACATCCAGTCCTGTCTTAGCAGTGGTGTTCCTAAATAAGAAATTGGAAATACTAGTAATAAGCAGTAAAGAATACAAGACAAAAAGTGAACTGAAATGTCGCAAAACAAACCAACATGAAATGGAATTAACTGACAGCTCCATTCGTTTTGTGCAGCCTGTGCAATGCAATTAAACCAGTTTTATAGTTCACATCTGTCGGTCTAACTGTTCATGACTTAACTGAATCATTTTTTTGTTAGAAAACACACAATTCGTAAGACTGTGACAGTCTACTGCATTTATGGGTAATCTGACCTCATTGGCACGCAGAAGTTTCTGCATAACCATCTGCCTGGCTTGACTGCCGCTGATCTGCATGTTCTCCTGTTGTGCCAATGTCTGCCCGGCGTCTTCCTCTACAAGCTTCTTCTGTGCATCGGTCAGCTTCAGGCCGCCACTGATCTTACTTGCTGAAATGCACAGACACATAATTTAACAAGAAATATGTTAGATTGTGACCAATCTAATGTACTCCTTGCCCCTGTATTCTTTTAACTGCTTTTTAGTTCCTTTCTTTTCACACTAAAATGACGTCATCGGTCATGTGACCACTCGACTCCCACGGGTCGACTTCCTGTCGGTGGTCCATAGTGACCATGCATCTATCTAGCACCGTTATGGAGATATGGCCGTTTGAAGTTCTTCCAGGAAGGCTCTTCCGGGAACAGGTCGGTCGTTGGTTGGTCCTCAATATTACACTGATCTTATATACTCCTCTTCGCTACGTTAGGAATGTAGCACACAAGGAGTAAAAAACCAGAGTTTTTACAACGGCTCAACAAAAAGGGTTTTGGCCCTTTTGTAGTTCAATTTGGTTGTCTTAAAAAGGCCCACTTTATGAGTTCCAGGGTTTCATTGTTGCCAGTACTAGAACGAACACTGCTAGATACTGTCCACATAATAAATAGCGTACAGTACAGGATATTCCCAATACACAGATGTGGAACCTGACAATCATCCAAACGAATGTGCAGATGAACCAACTCAATAGATTAACAACTGCAATTACTCGTAAACTGCCAATTTTACAGTCATACTGCAACAACTCGACAGTCAAATAATGCACACAATATGTTGTACGTTAACAGTCGACAAGACATAGCAACATGAAATTCAAACTTGGCATAACTGTCACATCAAACTGACGGTCGAGTCTTTGTAGACAACCTTTAGCAAATCATTAAGCAAGCCAAAATAATTTGCCCAATGTAAAAGTCAGACTAACTATCAATGAAAGACGTCACACACACCTGCAGCTGTAGCAGCTTGAAGACTGGATACACCTGTTGATGCCGGAGTTGCTGTGATGCCTCCCGCTGTATTGCAACCATAACAAGTCAGTCATGGCTACTATAGACATTAACTATATTAACTTTATTTGCAACAAATGCAACAAAATGTAACTACAAACTAGCTT
>Ga0209146_1000393_pt1 | contig 12825 bp, 12 predicted proteins | sample WorMetLIZAISLAND_2_FD_187402 | JGI IMG/M metagenome (GOLD analysis project Ga0209146, IMG submission 187402) | Marine gutless worms symbiont microbial communities from Max Planck institute for Marine Microbiology, Germany - Olavius geniculatus... | ecosystem: Host-associated > Annelida >...
CTTTGTTACTTTAGCATGGCTTTATTACTTTTATTAATTTACTATGATTTTATTAGTTTTATGGATTTATTAAATAACAACACGAAAAAAAGAATTGATGGTAAAACTATTATTGCACACGTTATCAACTTAATAACCGTAATACAAAAGAAGTGCACCAACAAACTGTCTTTATGCGTAATTAAATTGTACAAACAATAGCCTAGAAAAAGCGTCATTGGCACTAGCCAAAAGATTTAAGTAAAACACCGCAATGAAACCTTACACCCGTGCCCAATTAAAGCCCCGGCCTAGGCCCTATAGCAGGTGCTATACCGACCGCGTCGAAATTCGACTCGGATGTCTCTGTGTCTAGCAGCAGCGGCTGACTCTTTTATACCTTTTGGAGGGGGCGTGGCTCCTCACTTTATCACTGAAGACCGATAAATGATAAGTGAGAAGTGAAGAAACGCACGAGGAGCTCATCACTGAAGACTGAAGACCCTGTCACCGACGAGCGAGGAGCGCAACGAAGCGTGACTGAAGGCCGATGAGTGAAGATTGAAGACTGAAGAGCGATGAGTGACGAGTGAGAAACGCAACAAAGCATGACTGAGGAACGATGAGTGATAAATGATGAGTGAAGAATGAAGACCTTAACACGGAAAACCAACAACTAAAAATAGGTAAAGCAATTAGACAATATAGATAAGAAACTGTTAGCGGTGTTAACCTAGAATAAAATAAACAACCACAAATAAAGAAAAATAATGCCAAAAACACCACACCATCGGCGACCCGCCAGCTGTCGTCCCGACAGCAAAAAAGGCCAACGTAAAATACAAAACTCTAAACACAACCTGTGCGCAAAAATATCAAACAAACTGTCCGTTTTCACACACACAAACTAAGCCTACTGTTCAACTTTAAACCAAAGACAGCACAGTCACTTTCGACGTCGCAGCATAAAATACTGAAAGCGTGGATAGTTGTCAGCGTCAACGGTGTACGACTTCTGAGCCCGGCGATAAACGAAATCTTGCCGACCACGCGACTGCCTCCGCCGAGGTGACTTGGACCATGACCTTGTACGTTTCCGTCCATCGCGAACCCGACCGCCAGTAGAAAGCTGAGCCGTTGAGAATGTAGCCCAATGCTCTTTACCTCCTGTCTGCAGACTATCTTTCGCAGCCTTCTTCACCGTCGCGACTGCCGACACTCTGGTACCACCCACTGCGCTCACCGTGATCGTCGACGTAGCTCTCCCACCATCAGACTCCACGTCAGATGCAGCATGCAATTCAATAATTGGCGACCTCCCGAGCTTCGAATCATTAGACGGGTTAACAGAAGCTGTCTTCTGCTGTGCCGAAATAGCGGCTGCACCCCAACCTCCACATTCACTGCTAGAGCGACAGACTGAATCGGCGTAACGGCCGCCGGCATGGCTGCAAACAAATCCTGACCGGCAAGCTGAGTGCCATGCAACAACATAAGCGCATCAAACTCGCCATCTTGCGGTCGCAGCGCCACCGGAAATGTTACGTCTTGCAAACTCATGGGGTTGTTGTGCAGTTGAGATGCATATAGAGGTCCCTGTCCCACCTGAGGTACACACAGAGGTTTTTGTCCCGCCGACACCTGCACCAAGGGCCTCTGCACCACCGCCTCCGCGATTGCCGCTAACTCCTCGCCTGCCGTCACGGGTTGATCAAACTGATTTACCTCTGGCTGGGGGTCCACCGAAGCAGCAGGCGCCGGCAGTGTTGCCGTCAAAGTCTGAGCCGAGGTTAGGTACACACTACCTGAGCGATGCACTGGCAGCACGCCCAGAGTTTACAACGATAACGAACTAGCGGTCTTAGCTGCAAATCGTTGCTTGCCCAAATCAGGGGAGTCCACGTTTTTTCCCAAACAACGTGCATAAGCGCGGCTTGCCGAGCACGCGCCGTAGTTGCAACTACAATCGGAGCTCTAAGGTTCTCCGGTATTTCCGGATAATGCCTGGACAGACAAGCTTTTAACCACTGCTGCGTGTAGTCGGAGTGTTGGTCTAGCAACGCACTCACCGCCTCACGAATCACCGACTCTCTCAATGCTAAAACTTCTGTCAGGACATAAGCGACTGTCGGCCTGTAGAAACTCTTGTCTCTCGAAACAGAGCGACTACGCTGTGGCGTCACATCACCTTGCTCCGTACCAGGCAGGTCGCCGCTGATCTGTGCCGCAACAGCCGCCGCACAGTTTTTTTTCCTTTTTGATGGCGTGCCATGTTGCGTTTAGACCGATATCGACCGCACCGAAAACACTTTACCAACGAATCTGGAAGCTTAGTAGGATTCATAACTACAAAAAGAACAAACAAACAAAAAACAAATTAGCAAATGTAATTAGCCAAGTATTGCGGCCGAGAACGACTCCAAACGGGTAATTTGCACACCGGTAACGGCGAACTATGATCACCATCCGAGTTACACATAAAATCAGGTACACTAGCGTGCACGGGTAACTGTGACGCATCCGACGTCAAAACTTTATTTCTTCTCACGTCCTGCGCAGAAGTTTTTGCACCAGTACTCGACATCTCAAGCCAAGATGTTGGCGTTGGACCATGACAAGCCTTTAACTTGTTCAAATGTACCACAAAAAACTTTGCTTTTTCAGATTTTTGTAAGACAAATTTTGCCGGTTTAATTTTACGCGTAATCAGATACGGTCCTGTGTAGCATTTTTGCCATTTAAGGGATCTCATGCTGTATTATCTCGGGTACCAATACCATACCCAATCTCCGACCACAAAGTTTGCCTCACGCGTGCGAAGGTCATAGGTTGCTTTGCGCCGCTCCGCAGCCCTACCCAGGTGCTTGCGCGCCAAAGCACAAGCATCAGCTGCCTTTTCATGCATGTTTCAAACAAACGCATCTGGCATACCCCGGGACTCTGTCTCTTCTAAAGGCAACCCCATAATCAGGTCCGACGGCATTTTGACTTCGCGCCCTAAACACAAACGGTTCGGTGAGTATCCGGTAAACTCATGCGGCAACGCCCGGTACGCTGCCATCACCAACGATAGACGCTGATCCCAGTCTCGTTGCGAATCCATAACGACCTTCCCCAGCATCGAATTTAGAGTCCGGTGAAAACGTTCTACCTCGCCATTTGTTGTAGGTTGATATGGAGATGTATTTAACTCATCCACCTCCATGCATCTTATTAGCTGCGTAAACAAGTCGCTTTGAAACCCCGGCTTGCGATCTGACAGTAACTGCTGCGGAGCGCCAAATCTGCTGAACACAAAGCTCGAACAACTGTTAGTGCCGTATAATTCCTCAACGAAACGGCCTCAGCCCACTTTGAAAAACTGTCAATGCACGTGAGAATATATTGGTTTTGCCTGGATGACTGCGGATGAGGTCCCGTGATGTCAATCAGACTCTCACCCAAGTTTCTCCTACTGGAAACGGGCGCAGTTTAGCTTGCGGTTCCACTTTTCCTTGATGATATCAGGCACAAGGCTCGCATCGTTTTAGAAAGAAATCAAAATTCGAAAACCAAGATGACCAATATGCTCAAGCTTGGATGGCAGCCGCAGTCTTCCGGCGTCCTAAATAGCCTCCAGTCATTCTCCCATGGACAACGTGCAAACTCGTATTTCATGCTTGCTGGCCACACGACCTGCCAATATGCCGACGAACCATTAGCAGCTTCGAAGCGCCGTTTCAATAACCTATCTTAAATAGCTAGACGAGGCTATTGATTCCACAGAGTCTTCACGTTCTGAGATGATAGCGCAACTTCCCATTGTGGTTTGTCCTGACTATGTTTCATCAATCGTAAGACGAAACTAACATCGGAGTTCTTTCGCTGCGTTGCACAGAGATCATCATGAGACCAAGAGGAGCATCCGCAACAGCACTTTTAGTATTACCAGTATTTGCTCCATTTTTGTCATTAATGATTGCCTAAGTAATTTCTAAGCGCAAAGCTCGCCGGCGGGCCGACCCGCCGATAAAGCTGGACGACGGATATTCGACCTCTTGATTTGAACCACGGCAGTCTGAAGTATCCTGTTGCGCTACATAACACGTACAGTTTCGAACACGGCAAGACCGCCTGGACAACGCGTCAGGATTTTCGTGCCGCGCGCCAGAGCGATGCTCGACGACGAAATCGAATTTCTCCATGATCTCTAACACCTGCCTTGCTGATCAATTGGGTCAGTGATTCGCTTGAGCAACGTCAGAGCAGAGTGATTTGTTCTAATCACAAATCGGCGTCCCAAAAAATATTGTTTGAAATGGCGCAAAAATAAACCACAGCCAACAGCTCCTTGCGCGTAACACAGTAGTTAGCCTCTCGACGATCAAGGCAACGACTTGCATAGGCAATCACTTTTTCTTGCCCAAGTTGTCTGTGGGACAGAACATAGCCAATAGCCCCAAAAGAAGCATCTGTGTCCAAGATCAGTTTATCAGAATCTGTAGGCATGATCAAAATCGGCGAAGAAATAAGGGCATTTTTCAACTTTTAAAAAGATTTACCAGCCTCTAGAGTCCAGCAAAATATCATGCTTTTACGTGTCATAGCATGAAGCGGCCTCGCAATCGAAGCGAAATTTGCTATAAAACGCATGTAGTAGCTAGCCAACCCCACAAACGCTCGAACGTCTCGGATCGATGTAGGCACCGGCCAATCCTTCACAGCCTTGACTTCTTCTGGATTTGTCGAAATCCTTTTTTCAGATATGACATGACCCAAAAAGGAGACTGACTTCTGAAAGAGCATACATTTTTTCGGCTTCAACTTTTAAATACCGGCGGCTCGCAGTTTATCGAGTACGATGACAATCCGCTCCAACTGTTGTTTAGCCGTCCCTGAAAACACTATTATATCATCCAAATAAATGAGACAAACCTGAAAATGAAGTCCTGACATAACAACGTCTATGAGACGTTAAAACGTGGCACCCGCGTTACACAATCCAAACGGCATTTTTCGAAATTTGTACATTTCACGTTGACAAATAAACGCTGTTTTGTTAGGATCAGCTAAATTTATAAGAATTTGGTGATAAGAACTTCGTAAGTCGAACGTTGCGAACCACCTGGTCGACGCCATCGCATCCAAACAGACATCAATCCGAGGTAGAGGGTAAGCATCCTTCCGAGTAACTGCATTGAGAGGACGATAGTCAACACAGCATCGATAAGAGCCGTCCTTCTTGTGTACCAATACCAGGTTTGACGCCCACGGACTGGTTGCAGGCTTAATAAAGCTTTGGCTTATCATGCTCATGCTGTCACCATGCTGGTCAATTGCTTGAAGATGTGCCGGCGGATATCGTCGCATTGATTGCTTTACTGGAGCTGCATCTCCTGTGTGTATTCCATGTGTAACAACACCAGTAACTCCTAAATCGTTCTCAGACTTGCTAAAGACATCCGAGTATTGATGCAACTTTTCCGCCGTCGCTGACTTGACGTTCTCCGGCACAGGCTCGTGCATCCTCTTTATCAAGCCAGCGATAAATTCGAGGCATTTTTCTTCTTTCATAGAACCGCCATCCGGCACATTCTTTTGCTGGCTTTCTAAGTTGCTGACCTGCATTAACCCTTAACCGCATGGTGTTACCAATTGGCACATTAACTTTAAACTTCATTTTTTTTAAAAAGAGAAAAATGCAACTTAACATGGCATACATGCTTTGATAGGTCGATTTATTCTTTTTTGAATGAGCCTAAACTTACATACTGTCAAATGTCTATAGTTTACTTATTTGTTCGGTTACGTTATGCCCCTCTTGTTGCAGCGGTGATTGAAAATGGGTCATGTTTACAAATAAATTTCTAGTCGGCGTTTTAACCGACATTTGTGCAAAAATAAGTGCCCGCTAGAAAATTTAATGCTAAATACAATGTGCTATTTCTTAGTTTGGTCAGTAGTGACATTGATGTTTATTTTGTACTTTTATACGTGTAGCCAATCGACAACAGTATGCAGTTCCTTGAAAACTCGTTGTTATCTGGGTTTGTGCCTAATGTTGCCAATTGGCAACTCCATGCGATAGGGTGTATTCTGTAGTGTGTGAGATTATCGGCTTCCGGTTGTTGCCAGTCGGCAACAGCATGCGGTACTCGATGTAGCTGCATTTGTCAGTGTCAAAATTGCCAGACTTCCGGTCAGTCACGTGGTTACGTGTCCAGCGGGTTGACCAAAAAAACACGATAGACTAGTCCTTCTACTCCGAGCTCATCGGCGGAGCTCAGTGGGAGAGTCGTTAGAAAGTTGGACTGAAGTCAACTTCACCAGAGCGAAAGATCATGGGTTCGATATCTGGTCGGACCCCCCAAAATTGCCAGGCCTTAAGACAGTCACGTGGTCACGTGTCTCGAATGTTGACCAGGAAAACACGACTGACTAAGCCTTCTACTCCGAGCTCATCTGCGGAGCTCGGTAACCGAGTGGTTAAAAAGTTGGACTGAAGTCAACTTCACCAAAGCGAGAGGTCATGGGTTTGATCCGTGGGCGGACCCCTCAAAATTGCCAGGCTTCAGGAGAGTCACGTGGTCACGTGTCTAGCGGGTTGACCAGGAAAACACGATTGATTAGGCCTTTTACTTCGAGCTCATCGGCGGATCTTGGTGAAAGAGTAGTTAGAGGGATAAACTAAAGTCAATTTCACCAGAGCGAGAGGTATTAAATTTGATCCCTGTACGGACCCCTCAAAATTGCCAGGCCTCAGGACAGTTACGTGGTCACGTGTCCATCGGGTTGACTAGGAAAACACGATTGATTAGGCCTTTTACACCGAGCTGATCGGCGGAGCTCGGTGGCCGAGTGGTTAACTTGTTACACTGAAGTCAACTTTACCAGAGCGAGAGGTTTTGAGTTTGATTTCTGGTCAAACCCTTCAAAATTGCCAAACCTCAGGACAGTCACGTGTTTACGTGTGCAGCGGGTTGATCAGCAAAACACGATTGACAAAGTTTTCCACTTCCAGCTCATCGGCGGAGCTCGGTGGCCGAGTGGTTAAAGGGTTGAACTGAAGTCAACTTCACCAGAGCGAAAAATCCTGGGTTTGATCCCTGGTCGAACTCCTCAAAATTGCCAGGTTTCAGGACAGTCACGTGGTCACGGATCCAGCGGGTTGACCAGGAAAACACGATTGACTAAGCCTTCTACTCATAGCTCATCGGCGAAGCTCTGTGGCTTGAGTGGTTAGAGGGTTGGACTGAAGTCAACTTCACCAAAGCGAAAGATTTTGGGTTCAATCACTGGTCGGACCCGTCAAAATTGCCGAGCCTCAGGACAGTCACGTGGTTACTTGTCTGGCGAGTTGACCAGGAAAATACGATTGACTAAACCTTTTACTTTGAGCTTATCTCCGAAGCTCGGCGGCCAAGTGGTTAGAGGGTTGAACTGAAGTCAACTTCACCAAAGCGTGAGATCATTGGTTTGATCCGTGGTCAAAGCCCTCAAAATTGCCAAACCTGAGAACAGTCACATGGTCACGTGTTTAGCGGGTTTACCAGGAACAAACGATTGACTAGGTTTTTTTACTCCGAGCCCATCGACGAAGCTCTGTGGTCGAGTGGTTAGAAGGTTAAACTAAAGTCAACTTCACCAGAGCGAAAGATTTTGGGTTCGATCGTTGGTGAGACTCTTCAAAATTGCCAGGCCTCAAGACAGTCACGAAGTCACTTGTCTAGCGTGTTGACCAGGAACACCGGATTGACTAGGTTTTCTACTCCGAGCTCATCGGCGAAACTCGGTAACTGAGTGGTTAAAAAGTTGGATTGAAGTCAACTTCACCAGAGCGAGAGGTTTAAAGTTCGCTCGCTGTTGCCAGGCCTCAAAACAATCTCGTAGTCGCGTGTCTAGCGGGTTGACCAAAAAAACACGACTGACCAGGCCTTTTTGCTCAGTGCTCATCGGCAAATCTCGGTAGTTAAGTAGTTAGAAAGTTGGACAGAAGTCAAGTTCAACAGAGCGAAACGTCCTGGGTTCGATCCCTGGTCAAACCCCTAAAAATTGCCAGGCTTCAGGACAGTCACGTATTCACGTGTCCATCGGGTTCAATAGGAAAACACGATTGACTAGGTCTTTTACAGCGAGCTTATTGGCGGAGCTCGATGGCCGAGTGGTTAGATTGTTACACTGAAGTAAACTTCACCAGAGCGAGAAGTCCTGGGTTCGATCCCTGGTCAGACTCCTCAAAATTGCCAAACCTCAAGACAGTCACGTGGTCACGTGTAGAGCGGGTTGACTTGGAAAACACGATTGACTAATTCTTCTACTCTGAGCTCATCGGCAAAGCTCGTTGGCAGAATGGTTAAAAAGTTGGACTGAAGTCAACTTCACCGGAGCGAAAAATCCAGGGTTCGATCCCACGTCAAACCCTCAAAATTGCCAGGCCTCACGACAGTCACGTGGTCACGTGTCTAGCGGGTTGACCAAAAAAACACGATTGACTAGGCCTTTTACTTTGAGCTCATAGGCGGAGTTCGGTGGACAAGTAGTTAAAGAGTTAAACTGAAGTCAACTTCACCAGAGAGAGAGGTCCTAAGTTCGATCCCTGGTCGGACCCCTCAAAATTGCCAGGCCTCATCAGAGTCACGAGGTTACGTGTCCAACGAGTTGACCAGAAAAACACGATTGACTAGGCCTTTTACTTTGTGCTTATCGGCGGATTTCGGTGGTTGAGTAATTAAAAAGTTGGACAGAAGTTAACTTTACCAGAGCTATAGGTCCTGAGTTCGATCCCTGCTCTTACCCCTCAAAATTGCCAGGCCTCAGGACAGTCACGTGGTCACGGGTTTAGCGGGTTTACCAGGAAAACACGATTGACTAGGCTTTTAACTCCTAGCTTATCGGCGAAACTCTGTGGCCGAGTGGTTAGAAAGTTAAAATGAAGTCAACTTCACCAGAGCGAAAGATTTTGGGTTCGATTTCAGGTCGGACCCCTTAAAATTGCCAGGCCTCAGGACAGTCACGTAGTCACTTGTCTAGCGGGTTGACCAGGAAAACACGATTAATTAGGCTTTCTACTTTGAGCTCATCAGCGGATCTCGGTGAGCGAGTAGTTAGAGGGTTGGACTGAAGTCAATTTCACAAGAGCGAGAGGTCTTAGGTTCGATCGCTGTACGGACCTTTCAAAATTGCCAGGCCTCATGATAATCATAAGGTCACGTGTTCAACGGGTTGACCAGGAAAACACGATTGACTAGGCCTTTTACTTTGTGCTTATTGGCGGATTTCGTTGGTTGAGTAATTAGAAAGTTGGACTGAAGTCAACTTTACCAGAGCTAGAGGTCCTGAGTTCGATCCCTGCTCTTACTCCTCAAAATTGCCAGGCCTGAGGACATTCACGTGGTTACGTGTCCAGCGGTTGACCAGGAAAACACGATTGACTAGAATTTCTACTTCGAGCTCATCGGCGGAGCTTGGTAACAAAGTCGTTAAAAAGTTGGACTGAAGTCAACTTCACCAGAGCGAAAACGCTTAAATTCGATCTTTGTTCGAACCCCTCAAAATTGCAAAGTTTCAAAACAGTCAAGTGGCCGCGTGTCCAGCGAATTGACTAAAAAAACACGATTGACTAGGCTTTTTACTCTGTGCTTATCAACGGATCTCGGTGGATAAGTGGTAAGAAAGTTGGACTAAAGTCAACTTTACCAGAGCTGGAGGTCCTGGGTTCGATCCCTGGTTGGACCTTTCAAAATTGCCAAGCCTCATGAAAGTCACGTAGTCACGTGTTCAGCGGGTTGACCAAAAAAACACGATTGACTAGGCCTTCTACTCCGAGCTCATCGGCGAAGCTCGGTGGCAGAGTGGTTAGAGGGTTAGACTGAAGTCAAGTTCACCAGAGCGAGGGGTCCTGGGTTCGATTTCTGGTCGAACCGCTCAAAATTGCCAGGCCTCAGAACAGTCACGTAAACACGTGTCCAGCGGGTTGACAAGGAAAACACGATTGACTAAACCTTCTACTCTAAGCTCATCGTCGGAGCTCGGTGGCCGAGTGGTTAGAGGGTTGGACTGAAGTCAACTTCACCAGAGCGAAAGATTTTGGATTCGATCTCTGGTCAAACTCCTCAAAATTGCCAGGCCTCAGGACAGTCACGTGGACACGTGTTTAGCGGGTTGACCAGGAAAACACGATTGACTATTCCTTTTACTCCGAGCTCATCTGCGTAGCTCGGTGGCTGAGTGGTTAGAGGGTTGCACTGAAGTCAAGTTTACCAAAGTGAGAGGTCATGTGTTTGATTCGTGGTCGGACCCCTCAAAATTGCCAGGCTTCAGAACAGTCACGTGGTCACGTGTCCAGCAAGTTGACCAAAAAAACACGATGACTAAATCTTCTACTCCGAGCACATCGTCGGAGCTCGGTGGCCAAATGGTTAGAGGGTTGGACTGAAGTCAACTTCACCAGAGCGAAAGATCCTGGGTTCGATCTCTGGTCGGACCCCTCAAAATTGCCAGGCCTCAGAACAGTCACATGGTCACGTGTCTAGCGGGTTAACCAGAAAAACACGATTAACTAGTGCTTTTACTCCGAGCTCATCTGCGGAGCTCGGTGGGCGAGTTGTTAGAAAGTTGGACTGAAGTCAACTTCACCAAAGGGAGAAATCATGTGTTTGATCCGTGGTCAGACCCCTCAAAATTGCCAGGACAGTCACGTGGTCACGTGTCTAGCGAATTGATCAGGAAAACACGATAGACTAGGCTTTCTACTTTGAGCTCATCGGCAAAGCTCGATGGCCTAGTTCTTAGAGGGTTGGATTGAAGTCAACTTCACTAGAGCGAGAGGTTTTGGGTTCGATTCCTAGTCAAACCGCTCAAAATTGCCAGGCCTCATTAGAGTCACGTGGTCATATGTTCAGCGTTTTGACCAGGAAAACACGAATGACTAGGTTTTCTACTTCGAGCTTATCGGCGGAGCTCGGTAGCCCAGTGGTTAGAGGGTTGGACTGAAGTCAACTTTATCAGAGCGAGAGATTCTGCGTTCGATCCATGATCAAACCACTCAAAATTGCCAGGCTTCAGGACAGACACGTGTTTACGTGTCTAGCGGGTTGATTAAAAAAACACGATTAATTAGGTTTTTTACTCCGAGCTCATCGACGGAGGTCGGTATCCGAGTAGTTACAGGGTTGGACTGAAGTCAATTTCACCAGAGCGAGAAGTTTTAGGTTCGATCATTTTTCGGACCCCTCAAAATTGCCAGGCTTCAGGACAGTCACGTGGTCACGTGTCCAGCGGGTTGACCAGGAAAACACGATTGATTAGGCCATTTACTCCGAGCTCATCGGCGATGCTCGGTGGCCGAGTGGCTAGAGGGTTGCACTGAAGTCAACTTCACCAGAGCGTGGAATTCTGGGTTTGATCCCTGGTCAGATCTTTCAAAATTGCTAGATCTCAGGACAGTCACGTGGTTACGTGTTCAGCGGGGAAAACACGATTGACTAAGTTTTTTACTTTGAGCTCATCGCCGGAGTTCTATGGCCGACTGGTTAGAGGGTTGGACTGAAGTCAACTTTACCAGAGCGAGAGGTTCTGGGTTTAATTTCTGGTCGGACCCCGTAAAATTGCCAGGCTTCAGGACAGTCACGTGGTCACGTGTCTAGCGGGTTCACCAGGAAAACACGATTGACTAGGCCTTTTACTCCGAGCTCATCGGCGGAGCTCTGTGGCCGAGTGGTTAGAGGGTTGTACTGAAGTCATCTTCACCAGAGCGAGAGGTCCTGAGTTCGATCCCTGTTCGAACCCTTCAAAATTGCCAAGCCTTAAAACAGTCACCTGGTCATGTGTCCAGCGTGTTGTCCAAAAAAACGCATTTGACTAGGCTTTTTACTCCGAGCTTTCCGAGCGAGCGCCTGTTAATATAAAAATTCTGGCTTAAAAACCAGCAAAGAACTAGTTTTTCACCAGTCTTGACCCATTCATAAGGGTAACGGTCAACGGCTTCTTCTTCGAAAAGGGCGGATAAACTGCGCTTCGTTGGTGCGATGGTCGAACACCAGCGGGAAGTTTTTGTCAGTTTTTAAAAGAGGGTCGTTCAGATAAGCGTCGATGCGCTGACTATAAAGTAACAACACGAATAAAATTTGATGCCAATACAAACGAATGAAAAAACATGCCGGCTCGGACGTCGCCCGGTCAATCAAGGTCTGCGATACCAGCTAAGCAATCGGGGTTTGGTCGATAAGTCAGCTACCGAAAGAAAACTCAAACCATGCGCACATATGCTTACAGTTGGAACATGGAATGTGCCCACCATGTGGGCACCAGGCAAACTTGAACTGCTGGAGAATGAGATGAAAAGATATCGCTTCTATATACTAGGATTGGCTGAAATCCGATGGACTGCATCAGGAGTGATGCGCGGCTGTAAAGTTATCTGGTCAAGGAATGAACAAAAGTATGAAGCAGGCGTCGGGTTCCTCTTAAGTAAGCGAGCCCGCGAAGCACTACTTGGTTATAAACCAGCAAATGACAAGGTTATGGTTGCAAGATTCCAGGCACGGCCGTTTAACATGTCTGTCGTTCAGATATATGCACCCACGTCAGACAGTACAAGCGAACAAGTAAAACAATTCTACGCAGACCTAAAAACAACCCTGGACGACATACGAAAAAATCGTAATCATTGCAGGTGACTGGAATGCAAAAATTGGAAGCGACAACAATGGATGGGAGAGAGTCATAGGTAACTTTGAATATGAAGACAGAAACGACCGAGGAAAACCGTACGGCTGCTAGAATTTGCGCTAGAACACGACATGATGATCTGCAACACGAAGTTCCAACAAAAAGATTGCAGGAAGTGGACATGGCGATCTAATGACG
>Ga0209146_1000401_pt1 | contig 12696 bp, 9 predicted proteins | sample WorMetLIZAISLAND_2_FD_187402 | JGI IMG/M metagenome (GOLD analysis project Ga0209146, IMG submission 187402) | Marine gutless worms symbiont microbial communities from Max Planck institute for Marine Microbiology, Germany - Olavius geniculatus... | ecosystem: Host-associated > Annelida >...
GTCTTGTGACGGCGGGTGACATGGCTCCCCGCTGCGGCCTGCAGTCTGGCTAGAATGCGTCGCTGTAGCTCGCTGTAGGTCGGCGGCGGAGTCACACGGTTGCAGCTTGATTCACCCGAAACTGCCTGCATATGATATAAAGGTTAAAAGTTAAAAGTTGTGTATAGCTTTCTATAAAAAAACCCGTCGCAGAGCTATGCGGAGCGTCACTCGCCATATGGAATCAGTGGATCACTTAGCTGCCACCATGGACCCAGGTAAATGCGCCCCACCATTATAGCCCCAGCCAGACAGGCTGCTGGATTTACCTATTACTCTTTACCTATTACTCGATTTACTTATTAGCTTAGACAGATGGAAAACTGAGTTAATCTTGGTGCACTCTTGGTCATATACCGAGATCCTTTATTTGTCCGCAGACAATCAGTCACCTATCCAAGTACTAACCACGTGATAGCGACTTAACTGACAGTGGAACGCACGACCTCGCGATCGCAACACCAACGTCTTAACCGTTACACACCAATAAGCCACGTCATCATCATCATCAGCAGCAGCAGCAGCAGCAATTGTAATTTTCCAACAGAAAGCTGTAACTTTTTCATGTTCTCCAAGATGTGGGATTTTCAGCCCCAAATTTTCCAAAAAAATTTCCAACAAGAAGGTAATTTAACACACGACGCCAGTCGAAACAGTCTTGTTTCATAAAGTAACTAATGCACATAAAATGTATATCGGAACTAAACTAGAGCAATATTATAGCACGCAAAAAGTTTTTTGAAGAAGATAATTAGTAAAAAATAGTAAAAATTGTACAGTATTAGCCGTTATGTTTTGGTGAAAGCAACGTGAGCACATAGAGCTTTATTTATCAAACCTCGAAGTAGTTGGGAGGACTTGCGCTGACCACGTGACTTTGACCAGCATCGTCTGTCGGTGTGCTGTTGACACTCGTGCTGATCGATGACGTCACGCTGGCTGTGCTCCAAACAGCAGCAGCAGCAGCAGCATCAGTGGGTAGTAGATGACGCGTGCTGGCCACTCCAGACAAATCCTGTCAATTACAACACCCAGCAGTGACCGTCCATAGTATATTATGCAACCAAAGAAAAGTACAGAAAATCATGACGTACGCGTAGCCCCTATTACGTTGCACAGAGCATCAAAGAACATAGTAAATGCACTGCAAACACAGAATAAGCAAGAGCAAATTATTCAAAACAGCACTGGTAAGTAAAGAAGTAACGTTTTTATTTAGGTTTACGTTTACAAGCGTTTTCATAAAAACGCGTTTTAAAGATTTTTGCATATTTCTTTGCCTTTTTAAAAGTTTATCGCAACTGACATGTCAACTCAGCCTGGCCATCCCTCCGTGGGTAGGCTCAGTGAGTACCAGCGAAAGCTGGGACGTAAACAGGCACACCGCGCGACGCAATGGCCTCGAATCTACGATCTCGCAGTACAAACTGTATGGCCTCTGGCTGCGGGGCTCACAAAACGGAGATTGGCGTTGCGCTATGGGCGTCAAAGCTCAGGAAAAACTTAAGGCTTACGTTTTTCGCCGACTGTATTTAAGTAACGGTTGAGCTATTAGTACGGTTGTCGTTCGTAACGAATGTATTGTGGCTAAGCGGTACGTCATAAAGGAAAATTTTACACGAATAATTAGCCCTGTGTCACAAACCAAAATTTTAGCGATCTAGTGCTAGGGGAACATTTTTAAATTTCGGGTTGAATGGATGGGGGTAAAAAAACTGGCCATATCTCAGAAACGGTGAAAATGCGGTCAATGTTTATACTATAAATCAGATGAAATGAAAATCATCGACCTTGGGTGACTTTGTTTGAAGGTTACTGACAAACAGTACGGTCGGCTATACTAGCGACAGCTGGGCTGCTTGTTTTAAATTATGACTACGGCCTGCACTGGAGTACCCCGGGAGCGGTGGTTGTGCTGGTGTTATGTAAACCTACTCCAGATCCGTTGCTGACGCCACCTGACTGCACCATCACTAGCGCCTGCTCGTAGCTCGGCGGCGCGTCCACCACCATCACGTGATCATGCGACGATGACGTCACGTCCAGCGGCGGCGCAACCGGGAGTTCATGCTCGTCGCGCAGGCGCAGAAAGCGTTGGCAACAGGTGCGGCAGTAGCGACGTGTGGGGTCGCCTGGAGACGACGTTGCTAAGGACGCTACGAAGCACAGGGTCACTGTGATGACTGCGAACGCCACCAGACCGACATACAGCGTCACCTATAGCATATACAACCGACCACCCACCAACATTATTTATTTATCTACTATCTCTCACTGTAGTGTCTGCAGTGTTATAAGCACCTATGATCTCACTCAATGGACTGAAGCGTAGCGACTGATAGCCTCGCCCGTTTTTATATCACACATGCGTTCGGGCAAAACACGCCGTCGATCATGGCCATGAAACGTTTCAACACGGTCTGTTGTGTATAATGTCTTGTTACACTTGCATAATGCACTGTATATTGTGTTAAAATCTTTATTTACAGCTGTCATAAGAGTCGCTTGGTGACATAACTATTAGGACGCTGGACTTCAATTGCGATGTCGTGGGTCTGACTTCTGGTCGGGTCGTTATTAACTATTAAGTGGGTAGTACTCATATGAGATTAAAACAGTGGCGTCATTTCAGTAAATCATTACTCAGTAATCTCAGTAATCAGTCTCAGTAATCTTGGGGGACTCAGTATTGTTCTTGCAGCAGTAACACTGTTTCACAGGTAGGCCTACAACTTATACCCCAGTCACACTGAGGCTGCGACCGTACTGCGACCTGTTTTCGGACCAAATCGCGGCAGATCGCAGTAAGGTCCCAGTACTGTCGCAGTGTGGTTGTGGTCGGTCGCACTGGTAGCTGTACGGTCGCTGGAGGTCGCTGAGAAATTTTGAACTGTTTAAAATTCCTTGCGGCGACTTTTCGATCGCAGTGCGTTCGGTCTGCTGTCGGTCTGCGCATGCACAGCTCGTACTATGGTCGCAGTACGATCGTCCATGGTCGCGCTGCTACTGCACTCGGTTTGCACTCGATCTACGGTTGCACGAGTATACTGCGACTGCATTGCGACTATGCGGTCCGTACTGCGACCACAAATCGACTGTACTGCGAACGCGGTCGCAGTCGGTCTCCTTAAGTCGCTGTATGGCTATACAGTCGCAATATGATCGCTGTAGAGTCTTATTACAGTCGGACGATTCGCATTTCGCGTACAGTGCAAAAACACTGCGATCCGTTGCGATCTGTGTTTCGGTGTGACCGCAAGACGGCGATTGAGCTGCGACCACGCTGCGACTTGTTGCGACCGTCGGCGATTTGAAGTCGCCGTGGTCGCCGTAAGTCGCCACTCGATGTGAATGAGGTATTACAGGGGAAAAAATTAAAATCATAATTTCTTGGGGTCCGTAGATCCCCAACCCTTTCCCTAAATGAGGCCCCTGTATTAAAATTTAGGAAGGGCAATTGCCCCCCCCCTCGCACGATGCCACTGATGTGTAGAAGATGTGGACAATTACTATTACAAGACTCTGTATAACAGAATATTTGTAAGCTATAGATTACACTGACTGTGTAGACCTGAGCAAAAAGTGGTGGAGGCGGTTGAGTTGGGTTAATATTATTCACGTAGTCGTAATTATCATCATCATCTTCTTCTTGTTCTTTTTCATTATTACGTGATGCAGTTTGTGCAGCATCTGTTGTAGCTGCAGTTGATGCGGTAGTCGTTGACTCATGCTGATGACTCATGGCAGCGTTGCTGTTGCTATTGGCAACGTCTACGTCATTATCAAGTCCAGCTGCTGCAGCTGACAACAAGACACAACACGTTCTCTATGGTGAATGAGTCATCAATCTATGCGTGCAACTAAGTTTCACCTGTGAAAAAAGAAACCCAGCTATAGCCAGGGTGGGCCGACCGTACAGACAGACAGACAGACGGTCAGACATCCAAGGCTCGACTTAACCGTCGGCCAATAAACGATTTTTATTTTGTTCGGCAGCTTAATTATGTCTCAAGTTTACTAGGTTACAACAAACATTTCAACTTTAGTTACTTGCCAAACGTGTTAAACTATTATAATAATAGTACTGACAGCAGTTTATACACACATAATTATTACAAAAAGCACAGCTGTCGCTAGGGTCGGCCGACCATACAGGTTGTCACTGACCTTAATGTCATCCAAGATCGATAATTTTAATTTTATCTGAAAGAGTGTATGCCACTTCCCTTAATAGTAACCTAGGCTGTATCTCTTACCGTTTCCGAGATATGGCAACTTATAGCTTGAAACGTTCCATTCCATAGTGCGTTATGACCCTTTAAGATCTAATTACCCTATCTTGCACAGTTTAGCCACAATACATACATCTATGACAGACAGACAGACGGACGGACGGATGAACGGGCGGACGGACGACAACCACGACAAAAAGCCGAGCTTTAAGCCTACAGCTTAGCGGTCGGCCCCAAAATTGTCATAGGCCTATTTAGCTTTGGAGCTCTGCAGGGATTTCTTGAAAATCACACAAAATTTATCAGCAATTTTAAGCGTGCTAGGCTAGGCGCTATAGACGTTAGAATTTTGTTAGCAGCTATAGTGGCGGCCTGGGCGTCGCAGAGGGAGGGGGCAATCAGGAGGCGCAGTTGCCCCGACCCTAACTTTTAATCTGTTGAAAAAATTGCCTATAGGAATTGTATTCGTCTAAAACACAAAGTTTAAAGGTAACCAACCATTTTGGAACATTTTAGGGCAAAATTGTAATTTTGTGCATTTATAACATGAGTAACGTTTTTTGTCAGCAAATTGCACCTTTACCCCCTCCCGTTTTAAACCCATGCATGACGCTGTTTAGCGAGCTAACCCTTGACTGGACGAGAATGAGGCAAACCATCGACGACTATGAAACAAAACAATGTCAATATCATCACTTTTTCCATCGTGACCATGCAACAGCTGATCTAGTCTATACAGTCTGTGACGTCTACAAAATGTACGCACCTACAGAAACAGTAGACTTCAACCTGCAGTAACTGTTTCTGCAGCCCCACGTGCTACCCTGATGCTGACAATGGAGTTGATGTCACCAACGTTCAGCCTTCTGTGAATAGCTGCGACCTGTCATCAACACGCGATATATCTACCGCGACGCACGTAGCGCGGTATCGCCACCGTATACCCCGTTTACACGATCGAGCAAACGTCAAGCAAACATCAAGCAGGCCTGATGGAACTCCGCCCCCTGACTCAAATGTAGGCCTAAGCTTAGGCTTAGCCCACAGCTAATCACGAGTTATATAGGTCTTCCAATTACAACCCGCCCGCCCTTCTAATTAGCATGCTAATTACCATAGCTTGTCGAGCTAGCTGAATAAATTCTAGCAAACATCGAGCAGACGTCGAGCAATTAGCACGTGTATTTTGAATACATTTGCTCGACGTCTGCTGGATGTTTGCTCGATCGTGTATCATACCCCGTTTACACGAAGAAGCATACATAAAGCAAACATGAAGCAAGCGTATTGAAAATACACGTGCATGACTTGTGCTCTAAATTTGCTTCATATTTGCTTCATCGTGTAAACGGAGTATAAGTTGTCCGTCTGTCTGTCCGACCACGACAGATTAGGTTATATTTGCTAGTGGTGGAATCACTGTCATGAACTCTTTAATTGTGTCTGGCATGTCGGGCCACTTTTTGTCGGACTCGGTTTGTCGCCAAACATGCTAAACATCCATGCCTAAATCCGCCTCGGCGTTTATGATTAAGCGATACCATACGATTAATACCGTTAGCTCTTGTTATGAAATAGGCCTATATAAGCTACGTAAACTATACGAAGAAACGGCGTCCATCCGCTTTAACGCCAGGGAACAAACTTCCTCCCAAGTCACTCCAACAGCATTCTTCCACTCTTTTCGTCGTGGTTTTCGACGCCACATCGACCGGTGCAGGGAACTTAAGGCCATGGCTAGAAAATTGGTCCGAAAAACCTAGTTTTTTAAGTTTAAAAAAGTTTAAAAACCTCAAAAGTCCAATTTTAGGTTTTTTGTGTTTTTAAAATGCTCCACAATTCAGGTTTTTTGAACCAATTTTCCAGCCCTGGTTACTGATGACAGGTGACATGAAGCAGACAATAGACATGCGGGGAGGGGAGATAATACGCATTACTTTGTAGGCAGGGACTCATTTGAAGGGAAATAACTGTTCCTGGAAACTGTCTCAGCTGCAGAGCGTCACTTGCCATGTGGGATCACACATTGTTACCTGCCACTCGACACAGGTCAAAGCAAGCTGCTTTAACCCCAACCATACAAGCAAGCAATACTCATCTCACCTCAAGGGATGGCAGGGTGACGACCCGAGTTGTATATATTGCCAAGATAGTTTACCTGTATGCAGTTACTCATCCAAGTGGTAACCGGGCCCAATGACGTCTTTTGTTAAAAAAATTGTGAAGTAAAAAAATACTCCCCCGCAATTGAACTCCCTTCCCCCAACTTTTTTCCAGGATAAGCTTCCTGCTTCTACCTGACAATGGATTGGACGCTCTTCGAGCGGCGTTTTTGCTCTGCCATTGGCTAGCAGAGCTGTGGGTACTCTGCCGGTGAAATCGTCATCAATTTGTATGGAGCTACAGGTCCACCGTACACGTAGTAAATTGACCTGTCAGTCGCACGCGGGCCGCAGTGTGACTGTGAGCCACATCACACGACAGTGACAATTTGATTAGTTGCCCAGCCCGGCCTGCAGTGTTCTATGCATTTGCATAGGAACACTATGTTTTTGAGGGCACAGAGTCAAAAACCATTAGTGTGGTAGTGCACGGTCTTCGATCTTGCCGCTAAACATTCGTACATCAGTCACAGCCGCCGCGAATGCCCTGAAAAAAGTGTTACGGTCGACGCGCAACTAGGAGTTTCTGTTGAGTGGGCTTGCCCCCTTCGTAGATACGGGAGTCCTAGGATGTCACCCCCGGAAAAGTTCTCGAAATATATGTGTAATTTGGTCCATTTTCGTGGTGAAATACGCAAAATGTATAATGTACTTTTTTAGATTTTAAAACATCAATCTGATGACATGGAAATTTTTAAAAAGGTTTAAAGGATATGGGAGGCCTAGCTCTTCATGGGAAACCCATTAGAGCTACGGAGCGTTACCTGCCATATGGAATCACACAGTATTACCTGTCACACGACACAAGTGAACGCGCCTCGCTGTAACTCCTAACCCTGCACTGCCAGGCAGGACGGTTCTTGATTTATATATCTACCCCGTGGGCTGTAGGAATGGAAGGCTGAGTTGACCTACGTGGTCAGTTATATACCGCGATGCTTTACCTGTCCGCAGACAGTCGTCAGCCACAGTGTTTGAATTGTGAGAAATTAGCTGGACTTAGCTGAACTTTTCGATGGTCGGAGCCCGACCAAAATTATGATGTAAATTGTGTTTATAAAGTATATAGCACTGCTGACCCCTCAGTACATAATTTGACAGTGTGTTAGGGGGTTGAGAAAACAGTTGGGGGTTCAATTCCCACAACCCCCTTCCCCGGCAATTCAAACACTGGTCAGCCATCCAGGTAAAGTAGGCCCCTAACCACTTGACAGCGACCTGACTGGAGTCGAACCGGCGACCCCTTGTTCGTAAGTCCAGCGTCTTAACTGTTACATCACCTAGAGCCAGTGAAGGCATCTAACGGCAAAGTGACATGATGATGGATGTGACCGGCTCTATTCTGTCTAGTCTTTGTGTTGTGGCTTCTATTGTTTGCGTGTCTGTCTCGGTGTAGGCCCAATGCGTGTTTATGTTTCTGCGGACTAATCGCTCACTCATTGGCAATGGCGTATTCAGGCAATACACTCTCCTATCGCGGCGCTGAAGATTTGCACAACACTATTTCCTGAAACATTAAAATTTATGTATCAGTTAAACAAAAAAGCTCTCTGGCTTCTGGGGACTTCGTCTTCCGCATCACCATGACGCTCCCTGCCTTAAATTTTAAATTCGTCGAAAAATTGCAACTTTTCGGTCTCACCTACTTTCTTAAACCCATGCACGTCGTCGTTGACCATTTGACCGCGGCGACGTGTCGTTGCAAGCGCCTAGCTGCAGACTTCACGATTACTGGCCTCGTCCCAAGCAGTATCAGCAGTCAGCTTATTTATGCCTGAAATGAAAATGCGTGATCCATCGATTTCTATCCATCGCGGAAGCATGCAGTTGCAGGAAAAAAACAGTTCGGCCGTCCCGTCCTAACCCCCTCCCCTCCCCTGCCTTCGTCTGTTAAATGGCGACCCGCCGAGCTGTATTGATCATGGCTGCACCGGCTGAATACCGGAGGTCGCTCCGTCGTCCGTCCGTGCTGCCGGTTGCCGCTAGAGGTGGGAATCCAACCGAACTCGAACCGAACAAGAACCCTGTTATATAGCGTTCTAAAAATTTCTTAAAAGTTTATCATTGAAAGTCTGTTCTATATTCTATACTCAGGGGCGCCGGAAACTACAAAGGGCATGGGGGCATTGGGGCAGCGTCGTACTCGAGGGCAGTGGCCTCGGGGAGTAAGGGGGTATAGGGACAATTGCCCTTCCCCCGAAATTTTGGGTTGCGGGAAAATTGTTAAAACATATTCGTCCATTTGGTGCTGTAAAAACCATTTTGGGGAAATTTAGTAGCAAAGTTAAAATTCTGTAATTATTCCTGTCGAAAATTCGCAGCGTCTGTCAAAAAATCACAATTTTCTGCGATTTTACTCCGCCTACTTTTTACCTACGAAGTCGCTGCTTGAGGGCTTTACAGAAGACCTGTCATAGGCCACAGAAGTCTTCATATCTCAGTGCTTTGCGTTATTTTCTGCTTAAACTATTTTAGACTGCACGCCGTATATATACCGTAACTTAAGGCCTAGGCCTAATTAGTAATTATTGTACATGGGCGGCACTAGAAAACTGAAGCTAGGGGGAAACAGAGGGTGGCAAAGGCAAGAGCCAGAGCACAGGGGATAATAATTTTGCGTGTGGGTCAAATGTCGACGTAGCCTAATTTAGTTGTTGTGCGCATTGAAAAAAATATAGCGGGGTCCAGGGGCAGAGGGTCAGGAGGCAAAGCCCCGCTAAGCTGAAACACTTTTAGCTTATGGACGGGCAATGAAAGTCGCAAATTTGCCTGCTTTTTCATATTTGGAAACGCAAAAAACTTACAGATATTTGTGCTGTTTTGCAAAAATTTGCGTTTAATAAGTCGCGTATTGGCATAATTGCCTAGAGAGCACTAATAAATCACCATCAAAATTTTTCCTGAGAGGGGGAGGGGGCAAGGGCACTGAGGGCAGCTGCCCTTTCTGTCCCCCTTCCTTTGGCGCTGCCCATGTTACAGGAGTGTAAAAACGTTCACTTTTTGGCAGTACAGTAAATAGAATTTTACCACAGAACGAACCAAAACACACCCAAATTTATATATGTGTGCAGAAAATACACTGGCACTAAGGAGAAAAAAATGAAAATTCCTAACAGTTAACCAAAAATGTAGACGTATAGGCTATGTCTAAAAGTGTAATAAGAAAGGAAAAGCGTTAATTTACATTATGCAGATGGACAAGGCTCAATAAGTCTGTCTAGTTACATCTGAAAAGGGCATTTCTCTGCCTCCGTGATGCCCCTGTGCCACAAGGGCAGGGGCCCCTGCCCCCGTGGCTCCGGCGCCCCTATCTATACTGTAGAAGTAACACATTGTTACGTCACTGTTTGTTTTGTGTTAAAGCTGATTGCTAAACTTAAATGCATCACACTAGACCAAAATAATAAGCATCCAACTTGTATCCATGCATGTCTTCGCCATATTGGCCGATTTTCAGAATTCTTCTCGCTGACACATGGTAAATTTGCAATTACGTGGTTATTATATCGTACGCCTGCGTCGCCACACTACATTGCAAAACAGCGAGTGAGTGAGTAGGGTTTTTACGTTCCGCCCGACACAGTATAGGTCATTTTGGGGACGGCCTTTCCAGGCAAAATGCACGTACACATAATAACGAAACAAAAAGTTTAACCTTACACAAAGTTTAAGCTTTATGAGACACAAAACCTAAAAAAACCTAAACCTAAAACTGTAAGAACTGTCAATCTAAAGTGTGCATATGTAACTACGGTAACAATAACGACAGTTCTAATAATCTTCCCTCTTTGCTCCAGTCATCAATGTCAGAATGCTGTCTATTGTAGGACGAGGGGTATACATTGCAAAACAGAAATTATCAAAAATCACTACAGGCCTGATCAAAATAAATATCTAGGCCTATGCGAAAAGGCTTACTTTTTGGTCAACCCTGTAAGGAATCAAACAGAACTGAGAGCACGTCAGCACACCATAACCGTACCCGAACCGAATCCCAGGGTTCTTTCCCATCTCCACACGGATGCTGCATGGCAGCCGCTGCATTTCGGTGCCTTTCTTACGATCAGTAGAGCGACGCGGCCGAGAGCGAGGCAAAACCGATCAATCATCCAATGAAGACTGGGATGACTGAGTCTGACTGAGCGCCGGACGGACGGCCCGGACGTCTTGCATCTTCTTGCGAGTCCATGCAGCTATAAATATAAGCAGACAGCTGAAGCGCAGCAGCCGCAGTCTGTCAGGTTGTAACCACAAGTGCAAGGCGGGGCGCTGGTATCTACATGTAGCTACAGTCAAGTTAATTTTCCGCGTCTGGCTGTGCCGAGAAGGTCTGAACTTGTGATGACGTCGCTTCGGCGGCGTCACTCTGAAAATGTCACTGTTCTACTTCGTTAGTAATACCCCGTTTACACGATCAAGCAATCATCAAGCAAACATCGAGCAAACATAGGGCCAGCTAGTCGAGCCAGCTTCATCGTCTAAACGGGGTATTATACCCAGTTTACACGATGAAGCTGGCTCGACGAGCTGGCTCAACGAGCTGGCTCGTCCAGCTAACATATGTTTGCTTGATCGTGTAAACGGGGTATAAGACACGCGTTGTCTGGCGGTGTCTTCATGCGCGGCGCATTTAAATGGCGAGCAGCCATAATGGGTCATAAGCAAAGCCACTAACTTCTGCCGTCTGCGGTTTCTCGAAATGGGTGTGTAGGCCTACAGTTCTTTATGGAAACATATCGCTACGGAGCCTCATCTGCCATGTGCATGCGATCACCCAGTGTTACCTGGCTGTATACCTGCCACCCGACACAAGTGAACGCGCCTCGCCTTAACTCCGGCCAAGCATTTGGCAAGCAGGTCGGTATTCGATTTACCTACCTCGGAGGGATGAAAGGCTGAGTTGACCTTAGTAATAGTTATTATACTGTGATGGTTTACCTCTCCGCCGACAGTCACAAATTAACAAAACACGGTTATTTGTATTGCACACAAACGACTAAGATTTCGTCAAGATATGCGTTTTGGGAACCCAGAGTGCATAAAAATGCATTTGCGACCGGAACTTCGACACGAAAGACGATGGAGAGCACAGCGCTTTCCCAGAGCCTCTGTGGTTTGGGGAAAAAGAAAGAAATAAGGAAAAAATGGAGAGGGAAAAGAAATGAGAGAGAAAAAAGTGGATAGTAAAATGAAGAGAACTTAGAGAAGATAGGGGTTGGCCAGTTGGAAAGTTGTTTCCTGGCGCTGAGGTGTGTGGAGAATGGACGCTTCCTGTCATGCTCTGGCTCGGGCGAAAAAGATCGCGTGTTTACATGCCTACTCTAGCCAGTTTACTATGTAGCGTGGGATAAGTGATGTTGTGTCAGAAGCCTGGCATAATAAACATGAACAGTGCACAGGGACGTCTATCCCCCTAAGTCCTTAGAGCAAGTCCCCAACTCTAGGTGAGGCGCTGCAGGCGCCGAGAACGAGGCGCCGTAGGCGTCGAGGAGGTGGGGAATGGGGAGGGGGTATCCCCCTCCCTAGCCAACTAGGAGGTTTGGGGGAGCGTCGTGAGCTTCCCCAGTGGGGTCCAGTGGGGCGAAAAACGAATTTGGTGCATTTTAAACATCACAGCTGGGTACACTTCTGATTGCAAGATATCGTAAATCATGAGAACAGCGTATTTCAAGCTGAAATGCAGTATGCCATGAAAAGTGGGCAGCAGACTTGAGCATTGGTTACAGCAAGAACTAACATTCGTGATATCTCGAGGATTAACCAAACAGTAACAGCGTCATTACTCATTAGCACCTTTATCGTCATCATCGTCATCATCATCATCAGCTGCTGCAGATTGACACTGACACTGACAGAAAGACAGACACACCGACTATATACTACTAGAGGCCAGTTTATTTATTTATTTCAGCACTGACATTGACAACACTAGCAACACAAATAAAGTTGTCATTTATATAGGTTTAAACAGCTTGCATGAGTGTCAACTGCGTTATGAAGCAACTGTACATTGTTAATGAATAGCTATAACATCAGTAGTGATAAGTTCATACAAAATGACACCAGAAAACAACTGAGTTAGCAATTTAACATCAACGTCACTGACACTGGCGTGTTACTCACAGTCTGACACACAATGCTGTTCTTTTAATAAGTGGCGTAGCAAGAAATTTCAATTAGGGTGGGGCCTCATCTCTCTTTTCCTCCCCTCCTCTTCCCCTTTTGCCCCTTTCCTTCCTGTTCTCCCCTTTTTACCCCTTTCC
>Ga0209146_1000415_pt1 | contig 12502 bp, 9 predicted proteins | sample WorMetLIZAISLAND_2_FD_187402 | JGI IMG/M metagenome (GOLD analysis project Ga0209146, IMG submission 187402) | Marine gutless worms symbiont microbial communities from Max Planck institute for Marine Microbiology, Germany - Olavius geniculatus... | ecosystem: Host-associated > Annelida >...
ATCACCGGCTGAGCGTGAGTAAAATTCCATTCATGAAATAAGAAGCATTCATTATCGCTGGCGCTCTAAAAATGTCGATTCCAGCAACAAACCGTCAAAATGAGACCCTTGGCACCGTCGATGATCACGCCGGGTCCCAAACTGGTATACTCCCGGCGGCGCTCGAGTCGCGGGTCGAAAAAATCCTTGAAAAATTCCTCAAAAAATGGATTAAGTCCGAAGCGCGAAAACGGATTGGCCCGCTTGCGTACCCGGATCGCAGAGCTTATATTTACCACTGCCGGACTGACCTGGCGCACCGCCCGGACTACAGCGGTTTCACGGCTGAATTCATGGGCCGGGCTTTCAGGCGCCCGAATCAGCAGCAGCGAACATACTGAAACGAGGATTAAGAACAAGCACTTGAAGCGATGGTCAGTCTGTTTAAGTTTTTTCATTGGAGACCTTTGAGATTTACGGAATAATTAAGCACTTTCCGGTCCAAACGAAGTTTATACCGCTTTTCAAAAATATGTTCCGAAATACCGAAGGGTGGTTAAGCGGTTGTAGAAAAATACCTCCGCATGCGCTTGGAAAAGGGAACGTTTTTTTGCCAACCGCTATAAGGCGAGCTCCGCGCATCCGGCATGAAAGCTAGGCCGGCGCCGCGCCCTATATTTGTATCGACAATATAAGCATTGAAAAAGATATTGCAGCTTTCTTTGAATGGCGGTGCATTTGATCGCCTGGCGCGGATCCGGAAACTGTCACATACCCCAAATAGAATAAAAACTCAATTTGTTATGACCGATCACAGCCTTGATGACATATTGCCTTTTGTCGAAAAACCGAGCCGTTACCTGGGAACGGAAATAAACGCTACCAAAAAAGACCTGCGCCGGACCAGGCTACGCATCGCACTGGCCTTTCCGGATCTGTATGAGATCGGAACCTCCCATTTCGGCATCCAGATTCTTTATCATATTTTAAACGCCCATTCCGATATAGCGGCTGAAAGGGTGTTTGCACCTGCCGAGGATATGGCCGCCCGGCTCAGGGAAACCGGGCGGCCGCTTTTTTCGCTGGAATCCCGCGAGCCCCTCGGTCATTTTGATATTATCGGCTTCAGCCTGCTGTATGAGCTGAACTATACCAATGTTCTCAATATGTTAGATCTGGCCGGCCTTCCATTTCTGGCAGCCGACAGGACGGCGGCGCATCCCCTGATCATCGCGGGCGGACCCTGCACCTGCAACCCGGAGCCGGTGGCGGAATTCTTCGATGCTATTGTTATCGGCGACGGTGAAAGCGTGATTGTCCAAATGGCCGAGGCCTGGCTGCGCTGGCAAAAAACCGCCCCATCCGGCCGGGAATTTCTTTTAAAAACATGGTCCCGAATCGATGGGGTTTATATCCCTTCTTTCTTCGAAACGAACATTGACAGCAATGGCTTTCAAAGTCTATCTCCCCGGCTGCCGGACTACAGCCGGGTGCAGCGGGCGGTTGTCGGCGACCTGGACAGCCTGCCTTTCCCGGAAGAACCTGTTGTTGCCTACGGCCGGCCGATCCACGATCGCCTGCGGTTGGAAATCTCCCGCGGCTGCAGCCGCGGCTGCCGGTTTTGCCAGGCCGGCATGATTTATCGGCCGGTGCGTGAGCGTTCGCCCGAGCACTTAATGTCGATGGCCGCCCGGTCAGTGGCTGCCACCGGATATGAAGACATCTCTTTGTTGTCTTTGAGCACGGGCGACTACGGCTGTATTGCGCCGCTGATCGAACAGTTGATGCTGAGTTTTGAATCCGATAATATTGCTGTCTCACTGCCCTCGCTGCGTGCCGGAACCCTGACACCGGAGCTGATGCAACTGATTAAAAAGGTCCGCAAAACCGGTTTTACCATCGCCCCGGAGGCCGGCAGTCAGCGCTTGCGGGATGTGATCAACAAAAATATCAGCGAAGTCGAAATTGTTGAAACGGTTCAAAACGCCTTTGATCTGGGTTGGCAGGTGATCAAGCTTTATTTCATGATCGGCCTTCCCACTGAAACCGACGAGGACCTGGCAGCCCTGGTGGCGTTGGTTGACAAGCTGCGTAAAATCAAGGGGCCCGGGGGACGCTGGGCCAAGATCAATGTCAGTGTGGCCACCTTCATTCCCAAGGCGCACACGCCCTTTCAATGGGCCGGCCAAATTCCACTGGCAGAATCAAGGGCCAAGATCGACTGGCTCCATCGTCGACTGCGTCTGCCCGGTATTCAATTCAAGTGGCAAAATCCCGAGGTCAGCTGGCTGGAAGGGTTGTGGGCCCGGGGGGATCGACGACTGAGCCGCCTGCTGATTGAGGCCTATAAGAAAGGGTGCCGGTTTGACGGCTGGAGCGACCAGTTCAACTTTTCGGCCTGGGAGGCTGCCATGGCGGAGACCGGTGTCAACCCCGATTTTTTTACGGTGAGGCCGAGGGATCTCGATGAACCGCTGCCCTGGGACCATATCGACAGCCGGATCGAGAAAAGCTTTTTAAGCCGGGAGTGGGAAAATGCCCTGGCGGGTAGATTCACCGCCGATTGCCGCCTGGATGACTGCAGTCAGTGCGGTACGTGCGATTTTGACGAAATCGACGTCAGAACATATCACGCTTTTGAAAAACAATTGGCTCGCTTTTCCGGTGTCGCACTGGATAAAGACGCCCCGTTCAAAAAACTGCGGGTATACTATGCCAAACTGGGCCAGGCCCGCTACTTCGGCCATCTGGAAATGGTCAACATTTTTTTAAGGGCCCTCAAGCGCGCCCAGATACCGCTAAGGTATTCACAGGGATACCATCCCAAGCCTAAAATTGCCTTTGATGATCCGTTGCCTATCGGCATGGAAAGCTTCCGGGAACATTTTACGATTGCCGTCGCCGACTATGTCAGACCGGATGAGGTTGTTCAAAAATTGAACGCCCATCTCCCGGAGGGTCTGCCAATCAGCGACTGCCGTCTGGCGCCCCTTAAATCCAGGCGGCCGGCACACAAAACAAACGCCTATCGGATTTCCATTCCCGGCTATGACTTCGACGCGCAGAAACTATCCTCCTTCAACAGCGCCTCTTCGGTTGCGTTTACTCTCACCAATCGAAAAGGAAAGTTGAAAAAGATGGATTTAAAGGATATGGTAGTAAATATGGAGTTGCTCGATTCGAAGTATTTGCAGATGACGCTCAAATCGGAACCCGGAAGAACTGTCAGACCCGCCGAGGTGCTGAATCATGTCTTCAACCTGCCGGCGAAAGAGATAAAAAGCGCCAAGGTTGTCAAGCTGGCAAAGGGCGCAGAGCAGGGCGCATAGGGCAGAGCGCAAGGCGCAGAGGGCATATAGCAGGGAGCAGAGGGCATAAAGCATAGAGCAGCGTGTTTAGGGCAAATGAGGGGTGAAAGGATGCCGAAGGCTGAGCGCACAGCCTGATGTTCGTATCTTTGGGAAAGATCTTGATTGAGCTTACTACCGGCGTGGCTGACGCCATGCGCCATGCCCCATGCTTTATGCGCTGGACGCCGTGCGAGCAAAACGGAGTTTTGTCGAATGTACAAACAACTCGTTATCAACGTGGCCGAACACGAAACCCGGGTGGCGCTTTTGGAAGACGGCGATATCGCCGAGTTTTATGTTGACCGCGGAGATGACTCCGACATCGCCGGAAATATCTACAAGGGCCGCGTCTTGCGGGTGCTGCCCGGTATGCAGGCCGCTTTTGTCAATGTCGGTCTGAACCAGGCCGCTTTTATTTACGTGGATGACGTCTTCTACGATGATTTCAAAGAATATGAACGCCTGTTCGAGATCGAATCGGAAGAGGAAGAAGACAAACTTGAGGAAAACCCGGCCCTGGCGGTTTTGCACAAAAACAATTATACGATCGAGGAGTTGATTCACGAAGGTCAGGAAATTCTGGTCCAAGCGGCCAAGTCGCCCATGGGAACCAAAGGGGCGCGCATTTCTTCCTATATCTCGCTTCCCGGTCGTTTTCTGGTTTTGATGCCCAATTCAACCCATATCGGCATTTCCCGGCGGATCGAAGATGAAGTCGAACGCGAACGCTTAAAATCCATGGTGAACAATTTAAGGACCGAAGATTTCGGTTACATTGTCAGAACCGCTGCAGAAGGCGAGCAGGAAGAAAAGCTCGCTTACGAGATGGGGTTTTTAAACAACCTGTGGAAGAATATCCAGAAAAAGTTTGAGACGGCTCCGGCGCCGTCATTATTGCATAAAGAGCTTTCCATCAGCCTGCGGGCGGTGCGCGATCTTTTGATTCAGGAAGTCGAAAAACTCGTCATCGATTCCAAACCGACCTATGAGGCCGTCCTGTCGTTTCTGGACACTTACATGCCCAGTTTGAAGGATCACGTGGTATTTTACGAGGGATGTGAACCGGTTTTTGAAGCTTACAATCTGGAAGGGGATATCTCCCGTGCCCTGAAAAGAAAAGTTTGGCTCAAATCCGGCGGCTATATTCTGATCGAGCATACCGAGGCTTTGGTGGCCATTGACGTGAATACCGGCCGTTACGTCGGCAAACACAATCTGGAAGAAACGATTTTAAAAACCAATCTTGAAGCGGTCAAGGAGATCGCCTATCAAATCCGTCTCCGGGACCTGGGCGGCATTATCATTATCGATTTTATCGATATGGAAAAAAAGAGCAGCCAGGAAAAGATCTTCAGCGCCCTGCAGGAAGCCCTGAAAAAAGACAAGAGCAAAACCCATGTGCTGCCGATTTCCGAAATGGGTTTAATTCAAATGACCCGCAAGCGCACCCGGGATCCCTTAACCCGGATTCTCTGCGAACCTTGCGTCTATTGTGACGGAGAAGGTTACTTATTATCCAGGCAGTCCATTTGCTATAACATCTACCGCGAAATCCTGCGCGATGTTCACGATATGAAAGGCACCCGGTTGACACTACGGGTCAATCCCCAGATTGCCGAGCTCCTGCTTGGCCAGGAAAATCCGCTCATTGCCCGCCTCGAGCGTTCCATCGGCAAGCAGATCGTCATCTATCCCAACCCTGAGTTTCACATGGAACAATTTGACATTTTTGAAGTTATCGGTGATTAGACGCTGTCTTCAAAGGCGGAGGATCGGCACTATTATAATATTCTCTCGCAAAGGCGCCAAGTCGCAAGGAAATATCTACGAAGCACCTGCGCCTTTGTTATTGGCAACAGAGTAGCCGTCACCCTGCCTTGGATTGCGCAACTGCTTTGAAGCCTCCCAAATTTCATATTTGCTATTGACAGAACAAACGGTGTGTGTTTTAGTTCTTCGGTTTAGGGTGTCTGTTTTGATGGATGCCTGTTGGATGACGACAACGCTCCAACTGCAGATGACATTGAACTGATTCTCTGCTTTGATAAATTATAATTGGCTTATTCCGCTTTATAAGCAATGTTCCGAATAAACGGGAAAATTCAAGCGCCCAATTAAATAAAGGAATAGTAAAATGAAACGAACATTTCAGCCCAGTAGAATCAAGCGAGCCAGAAACCATGGCTTTCGAAAACGAATGTCGACCAAAGCGGGCCGACGAATCATCAACCGCAGAAGAGCCAAAGGCAGGGCCCGTCTGGCGGGTTAGGAGTTATTTAGAATTCGTGATTTAAATCACCCAATCTTCAGCCAATGGAAACATGTCCGTTGCGTTTTTCCTTCACGAAAGCCGACAGGATTCTTAAGCGAAGCGAATTTATAGCCCTGTCAAAATCAGGGGAGAGGGTGCAAAACCACGAATTTATTGCTTATTTTTTGCCTGCGGCGCACAGTCGCTCCCGGTTGGGCGTGACGGTAACCAGACGGGTTGGACGGGCGGTCGAACGGAACCGTATTAAACGACTTGTGCGCGAATATTTTCGATTAAACCGGCATTGTTTGTCTGGCAAATGGGATATCAACATCATCGCTAAAAAGCAGAGCGCAGGGCTTGTGTCGGAAACGGTATACCGGTCTTTACAGGATATATTCGACCGGATTTCGAGACATGATGAATCACACTAAGTGTTTACAATATTTCTTGACTGCTTTGGTCAGGGTGTACCAATACACGCTCTCACCGTTGCTGGGGCCATCTTGTCGATTTTATCCCAGCTGCTCAGAGTATGCCCATCAAGCGATCATGCGACATGGTCCGCTCCGCGGCCTGCTGTTAGCTTTGAAGCGTATTTTGCGATGCCACCCATTTCATCCCGGTGGTGTTGATCCGGTTCCCTGAATCGATGTGAGCATTGGCTGCGCCGGTTTTGAGCGGCCTGGCCCTGAATGCAAGATTACCGCAAGGATGCAATGTGCACGGAACGGATCTCTTAAGCTGAGGCCTATTTACCGGATTTTATCAGCCCGCCTTTAGGTTGGTCCACAGAGAACATGCCCCGTTTAATCGAGCGAACTCAAACATTCTATTTCAAATCAGCTTTGTGTCAGTTTTAGGAGAAGACAATGGAACAAGCGCGTCTGTTAATTGCTATTGTCCTGTCGGCCCTGGTTTTCTTGGTGTGGCAGCTCTTTTTCGTCGATCGGGAGGCGGTTAAAAGGCCCGCCCAAAAGACCCAGCCGCCCCCGGCCGAACAGGCCCAGCCGTCGGCCCCCTATGTCGCGGAGCAGCCGGGCACTGCCGGCCAAACACCCGGGACAAAGGCCGCAGCGGTTGCCGAACCCGCTGCACAGACCCGGCTCATCACCGTGGACACACCGCTCTATACTGCCAAGATTTCGGAGAGAGGCGCAGGCTTTACCAGTTTCATTTTGAAAAATTATCGGGAAACGGCCCATAAAGATTCTCCGCGCAAGGAAATCATTCCCCAAAAAAGCGAGTTCCAAACTGTCGTGATCGGCTATGACGGCAAAAGCCTGGGCGACCTTGACAAGGCCGCATTTTCAGCCAACCTTAGTGATGACAGCCTCAGCGTTAAGGAGGCATTGCAGAAGGTTACCTTTTCATGGGACTCCGGGCAGGGCGTCGTTGTCGAGAAAACCTATAGCTTCACGCCGGATTCCTATGTGATCGGGTTTGATGTCACCGTCAAGAACGGTTCCAATCGCAGTATCCAGGACAAGCTCTATATTGCCCTGAGGGGTCAGGTCACCAAGGAAGGCATGGCCTATGGTTTTGAGGGGCCCAGCACATTGATCGGCGGCAACCTCGAGGAGGTCGATTTCGATGACATCGAGGAAAAAAACCTATTCAGCGGCAGCCTGAAATGGGTTGCCGTACAGGATCGATACTTTATGACAAGTATCATTCCTGACCATGCTCAGGAAGCCAGCATGCGGCTGTATGTCAAAGGCGACGATCTGGTAGAAGCCCAGTATCTGAATCCTTTGAGCGATATCCGGCCCGGCACCCAGCAAAGCTATAATTACACTTTGTTTTTCGGGCCGCGCAGCAGTCAAGTCCTGGGGGAGGTCGGACATGAGCTCGCCAAGGCGCTCAACTTCGGTTTTTTCAATTTTATCGCCAAGCCTTGCGTCTGGCTGATGAACATGCTTTACAGTGTAATTCCCAACTATGGTGTTGCCATTATCGTCTTGACGCTTTTAATCAAAATCATTTTGTGGCCGCTGGGATCGAAAAGCTACAAATCAATGAGTGAAATGAAAAAGATCCAGCCGCTGATGAAGGAGATCAGGGAAAAATACAAAAACGACAAGAAAAAAATGAACGAAGAGGTCATGGGCCTGTACAGAACTTACAAAATCAATCCGCTGGGGGGCTGTTTGCCCATGATAGTTCAGCTGCCCGTTTTCTTTGCCCTTTACCGTATGCTGTATCAGGCCATCGAGCTGCGGCACGCCCCTTTTTTCCTGTGGATCGATGACCTGTCGGCTCCTGATCGCCTGTTTAATTTCGCCATTGACTATATTCCTTTTATGGAACCGCCTTACGGGATTCCGGTCCTGACCCTTATCATGGGAGCTTCCATGATTTTGCAGCAGAAAATGTCTCCGCCCATGGGGGACCCCACCCAGGCTAAAATGATGATGTTCATGCCGGTCATCTTCACGGTCATTTTCATCAATTTTTCGTCCGGCCTGGTGCTCTACTGGCTGGTTAACAATATTTTATCGATTGCCCAGCAATATTATATTCAGAAAAAATTTGCCTAGTGCGGTAACGGAGGTTGTACAATATGCCTTCCTTTGAATTTCAAGGAAAAAATATCGATAAAGCCGTAAAGAAGGCCTGCAAGGAGCTGAACCTGTCGCCCAATGAGATCCAATATGAAATTTTATCACGTGGTTCCAGCGGCATTTTCGGATTTACCGGTGTTAAAAAGGCCCGGATCAAAGTGACGGTGCCCGACGAAGCGCCGGCAACCGCCCGCGACAGCGATGACGGTAAGCCGGAGGTCTCCGTTTTGCAGGAACCGGCCCCGGCCGAAGATATCAATTCGGTCAGTGCCGATGTCGAAGGAACCGCTGAACATCGTTCCGAGGAAAATCCCAAGGAGCTTGCCCAGGAAGTGTTGCAGCATATTGTCGATGCAATCACCTCCGATGCGACCATATCGGCTGAAGAAAGCAACGGCCGGATTCTGTTGAATGTCGCCGGCGGAAATGCCGGGATTTTAATCGGAAAGAAGGGTCAAACCCTGGAGGCCATTCAATCCCTTGTGGATAAAATCGTCAACAAAAATAACAGCTACCGCAGCAAAGTCAGGATCCAGGTCGACGTTGAAGGCTATCTGGCCACCCGAAAACTTAATTTGGAAAGGCTGGCCGTGCGCCTGGCAGATAAATCGAAAAGAATTCGCAAGCCGATATCCCTGGGCCAAATGAACGGATACGATCGCAGGACAGTTCACCTGGCGCTAAAAGATGACCCTGAGGTTCAGACCAAAAGCAGGGGAGACGGCTATATGCGCAAGCTGGTAATATTCCCCAAAAAGAACAGCGCCCCCAGACAACCGTCGCACTGATCATGGACAATTCCACTATAGCAGCCATTGCGACACCCGGCGGCCGGGGTGGAATCGGTATAATAAAGATATCCGGACCCCGGGCCGTTTCGATTGCCAAAAAGATATTTTCTCCCGGTGAGGGGCGACCTGCCACCAGTATCGCCAACCGTCCGTCACTTGAGACCGCCGCGGGCAACGGATTCGATTCCCACAGGCTGAGCTACGGTCATATCACCGATCCTGATACCGGCCGACTGGTCGACGAGGTCCTGCTGGCAGTCATGAAGGCTCCCCGGTCCTATACCCGCGAAGACGTTGTGGAAATCAATGCCCATGGGGGTAGGGTGGCCTTGAACACCATTCTTGAATTGGTTTGCAGCCACGGCGCCCGCATCGCCATGCCGGGCGAGTTCACTCAAAGGGCCTTTCTAAACGGGCGCATCGATCTGACCCAGGCCGAGGCGGTGATCGATATTATCAACGCGCGCTCGGAGAAATCGCTGCAGCTCGCCGCCGCTCAGGTTGACGGCAGGCTGAAAGCATCGATCGTAAATATACGGACATTTTTTATCGATCTGTTAACACACGCCGAAGCCGCCATTGATTTTCCAGACGAAGCTGAGGATATCGCCGAACCTCTTCGAACGGCCGCCCAAGTCGAAGCCAGTGCCATAGAACCGCTGCAGACTTTGATCCGGCAGCATTTCGACAACAGGGCTGTGCGGGAAGGTCTAAAAGTAGCTGTGACCGGGCGGCCGAATGTTGGAAAGTCAAGCCTGCTAAATTGTTTGGTGCAAAAAGAGCGGGCCATCGTCACCGCCGTTCCGGGTACCACCAGGGATATGATTGAAGAAGTCTTAAACATTGATGGCTACCCGGTTATCCTTACCGATACCGCCGGGCTGCACGACACCGATGATCCCATAGAAACCCTCGGCATCGAGAAGACCATTGAAAACGTCAACGGCGCCGATCTGGTTTTATTCATGGTTGAGGCCTTTCGTCCGCTGACTGCCGGAGACTACAGTGTGTTTGAAAAATTACAGGGCAAACCGATGATCATCGTGGCGAACAAAGTCGATTTGGTCGACGGAAAAAAGCTTTGCAAGCTGCCGGCAGCCTGGGGAGCAATTGATTGTGTTCGCACGTCGGCCTTGTTCGGTCGCGGCATCGAGGACTTGAAGGCGCGCATTGTTGAAAACGGCTTCGGTAAAGAACCTATTGACCTGGAAACAGCGATTGTGCCGAACCTGAGGCATAAATTGCTGATGGAGGAAAGTTTAGCGGCAGCCGAAGCCGTCTGTCGGGAATTGAGGGCGGGCACACCGATGGAACTCGTCGCCATCGATATGCAGGCGGCGGTCGACAGCCTGGGCCAGATCATTGGAACCAATGTCAAAGTGGACCTGCTGGACCACATTTTCAGCCGGTTTTGCATCGGGAAGTAAGCCGACCTGTTGCCTTGACTGGCAAGGGATTGTTTCACGTGAAACACTGAAGAATATAGGCTCAGGGGTTCCGTGTTCAGGGTTCATCGGTTACTTAGGGGCTCGATAAACCGATTGGATTCTCTTCAATCTGACTCGTCTTCCCGGGGACGCAGCCAATAAAGTAAGGGGATGGTTCGGTAAAATAATCCAGAACCCTGAACCCTGAACCCTGAACGTAGAACCTTTTAAACCAATCTATAAAAGGAGCTAACCTCAATCATGGATATTAACCTTAAACCTTATTTTGAAAAATATGAAGCGTTGGTGGAAAAGGCCGAGGCGGCCTTCGACCGGGTCAAGGCATCCCATGCTGAATGTGTTAAATGCGAGGAAAAATGTGCGGATTGCTGTTTTGCGCTCTTCGATCTGACCCTCATCGAGGCTTTGTATCTGCACCACAAATTCAACGAAAAGTTTAAAGGAGCGGCCAAAGTCGAGCTTGTCGAAAAGGCCAACCGTGCCGACCGGCGGATATATAAAATCAAGCGCAAGGCCTATAAAGAGCTTCAGTCCGGCAGAAACGAGGGCGAACTGCTGGCCGAAATGGCCCTGGAAAGGATTCGCTGTCCGCTGCTCAACGAAAAAGATTTGTGCGACCTTTATGACTACCGGCCGCTGACTTGTCGGTTTTACGGTATCCCCACTGCCATCGGCGGCGCCGGACACACCTGTGGCAAATCGGGCTTCAAGGAAGGTGAGCAGTACCCGACAGTGAATCTGGACAGCGTCCATGGCCAGCTGCAGCGCATATCGGCTGAGCTGCTGCGCGATATTAAATCCAAAAATATCAAACTGGTAGACTTGCTGGTGCCGCTGTCCTCGGCAATGCTAATGGATTTTAACGAAGTTTTTCTAGGAGTTGCCGAAGAGCCGCCGGAGCCGCCCAGCCCCCGGCCCCGGCGCCATGGGAGGAAAAAGAAATGAGCGAGTTCTCGGACGAAGAGGCTGAACTGCGCAAGAGGGCCGTATTTGACGCCATGTCACCGCGGCGTCAAAAGCATATTCTAAAAAAAGGCTACGATAAATGGGATCCCTTTCAAGAGCCCAAGGACCCCATCGATATCCGCAGGGACACGTCCAAACGTACCAGCCAAATGCTTGTACGCGAGTTTCTTCAGTCGCGCAGCTCCGAAGAATACAGCAATGCGTACGGCCGGGGGGTGCTGGAGATGGCCATCGGCATTATCAATGACGATGATCGTTTTATCGGCATGTACGAATTTGCGATCTGGCACCAGCAACTGCTGCGCAAAGAGGGCTACCGATAAAGCGATAGGCGGTTTCGGATCAGAGGCCTAATCCTTTATAAACGCACCCACCTTAAATTCCTGATATTCGGTTGATCCTTCCTGGTACTTCTCAAGCATTTGTTCCAAAGTCTGTCTGGTATTATTGCGTTTCCAGTTATGCCAACTCTCGATGTCCTGCCAGGTGCTGATGACCACCATCGTATGAGGATTCTGAATGGAAGTGAGGGTTTCACCGGAAATGTAGCCGGGTTGGTGGAGAGCACCGGAACGCAATTCCCTGAGCATGGCCGTTATTTCCTGTTCTTTGCCCTTTTTAAATTTTCTCTTGATAAGAATTTTGGCGTGCATGACGGTCTCCTTTTGTTTTTAAGCCGGGTAAATGATGGCTGCTATGACAACAAGGATTCAATCATTCATTCACAGCTATATAATCCGCTCTATCTTCAGTCAATAAAATAAGTCCATTTATAGCGCTTGTCACAAATAGGATCCCCTGGCCGGACTTCTTGACAGAAGAACATGTATAGATCCACGGAAAGAATTAGTAGCAAAAAACGACAACGGCGCGGAATTAAAAAAAAGCCCGCCATTGAGTCGATCGAGGCGGGCTTTTTGGGTTGGTTGCGTCTTTTAAACGAAGAAGCTCCACAAAATACCGGCACAGATGGCCGAACCGATTACCCCTGAGGAGTTGCATGCCATTCCGTGCATCAGCAGGAAGTTGGTAGGATCCGCTTTCAGGCCCATCAAATGAACTTCGCGGGCCGAGCCGGGAACGGCTGAAACCCCGGACGCCCCCAGCAGGGGGTTGATTTTCTCTTTTAAAAAGAGATTCATAATCTTGGCAA
>Ga0209146_1000429_pt1 | contig 12410 bp, 6 predicted proteins | sample WorMetLIZAISLAND_2_FD_187402 | JGI IMG/M metagenome (GOLD analysis project Ga0209146, IMG submission 187402) | Marine gutless worms symbiont microbial communities from Max Planck institute for Marine Microbiology, Germany - Olavius geniculatus... | ecosystem: Host-associated > Annelida >...
CATCAGTAAGCCTAAACATTTTGCTAAAATATTTCGCTGATAAGGTACAGCCTAATCAATGGTTGATGATCATTTGAAACACAGAGTGGCATTAATGATTGATTTTTTCGAATTCGTCAGAGATATAGGAATTTCACGGAAAAGGGCAAATTCTGCGACTCGGCTTAAAATTCAGCGGCGCGCAAAAACTGAGTCATGTCGCTAGCACGGCTGCCCTAAGCCTAGGGGGCCTACAGTGATTTAATAAAAATATGGTACAGGATATTCATCCAGCAGACAAATGAATAGCCGATAGTCAGCGCGTAAAGTATTTGCAATCAAAGGTCCCACTGGACCTTAAATGCGTCATTACGCTACTTGTGAAACAAGAAATTTAAGCTAATGCTCAGGAGGCGCGCAAAAGCCTATAGCAGTTCCTCTTCGCAAACTGTCAGTCTGTCTCCAGCCATTTCGTCGCAGTTCATTCTTAGAATGTGCACTGCAGCCGAAGATCGCAAAAATTAATAAAAACGCCTTGTTTTGGAAGTTCAGGGTCTTTCACAATCATCGATGTTGATAGGACTGAAAAGCTCGTCACAGTGCCTGTTGTGTTAGGCAGCATATCCATGCCTATCTGCAACCGTTTTCACGAAAGACTGGCCAACAACGGTAAAATAACGACTTTTACGGGGGTACCGCTCTTTGATGCCCTCATCCGCAGGTTTCCTTTTAACCTCGAAAAACGAGACTTGGACCGTTGAAATCTACGTTCAATGCTGAAAATTTCATACGCAGCTTCTCCGTGTCTATCTCAGTTGATTTCGGCTCTTGAAATGTACGTGTCTCGCAGCCAGAAATCGCCAAAAAAATCCATAAAACCTCATTTTAACGAACAAAGGTTGGACAAAACCTACGTTTTTTTCGTTTTTTAACGTTCAAGGTCATCCAAGGTCATTGAATTCGGTGGCAATCGAGAGCCAGTGTACGACTTCTTATTAGTGATTAACAGTAATCTAGGCCCTATTTCGCACCGTTATTGAGATACAGCGACTTATTGGCCAAAAATCGCAAATTTTTTTACCCCCTTTCATTTAGCGTCCTTGTTCGGGGTGACCTTCTCCGAATTTATGGAAAAGCTTTACGGTTCTTGAAACTATACTCTTCCAGGCAGGCGACGGTGAAGATTTGGTGATCTAGCTTGCACCGTTTATAACTGACTGACCCGTGTGACGGACAGACGGACGGCCAGAATTGCGATGGCTAAGACGCGCTAAAGCAATCTAGTTGCTTTCGCGCGTAAAAATGGTCTGCTTAAGCTTACTTATAAGTGCGTATGGAAATAGCATAGCCCCAGAATATTGAAGCTGCTCGCAGACAGACGGACGGACAGACCGACAGACAATAATTAACAGCCGTATTGCGGTCTCACAAATCAAACAGCCGCATAAATTAATCGTTGGGAAGAGGTGAAAAAATTATCGTGATTCTTGCTGACGAAAACGCTCGAAGCAGAAGCAGGTAGGCTTCTACTAGGAAAATGGATGTAAGACTTTCAAGAGAGCTATTTGCAGTAATTCGAAGTGGTCAAATAAACACTTGCCAAATGGACCGGGCACACAGAGCGAGCGATTGCGAAGCAGCTATTGAATTCAACAGTACTTAAAGACGATTACGCCATCTGGCGAGAGGCAAAAGGACTTCTACTCTGGGCATACGCCAAATTTTGGTCTCTTTTTTTTACGCACGACAGCATGCGTGTAATGCTTCGCATGTCGCGCCTTAGCTATTGTCTATAGGTCCGTCCGTCTGTCCGTCACACCTTGGTGCTTTTAAAACGGTACAAGCTGTATGATCACGAAATCTTCACTCTGGGCTGCCACAAGATACTTTTTGTGACAAAATTTCGTGCCACTGGGTGAAGGGATTCCCCTCGAGCGAGAGCGTCAAAGAGAGATACTCCCTACAACGTCGTTTATTTTACCGCTATTGGCTGGCCTAGCGTAAAAACATTTGCAGGTAGGCACAGATGTGCTGCTCAATGCTCATCATAACAAGCACTGGTGACGGGCTTTGTGGGGGTATTAACATCGATGACCTTGAATAACCTAGAACTCGCAAAATACGGAGTTTTAGTGATTTTTTGGCAATTTTAGGCTGTGGCACACATTTCAAAAGTGAATTGCACGGTTGCACCAAAATGGCTGGAGATAGACCAAGATAATCAGGTCAACTCAGCCTGGACGTCCGTCTGTGGGTAGGCGCAATGAGCACCAGCGAAAACTGGGGTCAGTGGAGTAAACAGGCACACCGCGCGATGCAGTAGCCGTGGTCTAGCAGGGTAAACTGGTGTCTGGCTGAGGACTAAGAAACGGAGATCAGCGCTGCCCTATCGGTCTTAATGGATGAGGAAAGTTTTTACGTAGGCCTGCGTTTAGCTTACGTTTTCAACGTCGGGGTTTGAGGTTGGAACACCCTTCCCTTTGACGATAATAGGAATTTGGGGAAGAAAACTCGTAGCCAAGTAGAGTGTACAAAACGAGACTTTATGCTGACGGTGTTTACCAGTCGCGCCCAACACCAGACATTGGGCAGCTCTGTCGATCAAGACGGTTTCTCTTAATCTATCAGAATCTAGCAAAGGCGTGTGATCGTGTTAAATGCGGAAATGACCGACCGACCGACGCCGGGACGCGCCCATTTCGGCCCATTACGATCACGGACGGCATGTCACGTAATCTATTATAACACGTCGTGTCGTCGTCTGCAACGCGGGGCCAGAGAACACACTCCGGCACTTGCAACGCACAAACTCCACTACTTCGTTTATTACTGCCCGCGGAAACGACGGCAGTATTGTTTTCAGCATTGTCGCCGATTTTTTTCTCTGTCAACACGATAACTCCTAAACAGCTGCACTTAGTTCGATTAAATGTTTGTACGAACATCTACCTTGACAACCTCTAGAAGCCTACTGAATATCAAGGCACACCGCGGAGATGAGGGCTCGTTGGTGTAACTTGTGAATCTGTTGTGCACATGCAAATTGATTTGCGGTACAACTTGCTGTGCAGTAAATCCACAACAATTCTAACTAATGGGGTGTTTACATTTGCTGGATCGTGTAAACATGCTATAAGTGGAGTTTTGATCTGAGCTTTCAACGCATCAAAGTGGCCAAATCGAACTGCTTAAGCCTAAACATGCATCACGTCTCGTTGGCTGGCCGCTGGAATATAGGTCTAAATGCATTACGATTCACTCACTGACTGATGAATAATACCTCCGACAGGGGACTGAGGGGAGAAATTTTGTGCCCTATTATAATTATTAAATCTCGTTTCAACTGCTGCTACTGCATGTTATAGGACTAGCTCTGGTCTCACGCTCACGCATTTTCACAGAAACAGAGTGAAAAACAAAAAAGTCGTACTGTTGCAATAAAAATCGGCGATACCGCTACTACTAAATACTGGAGTCTATCTTGGCCCATTTCAGAGATACCGCAGCTAGGTTTTCGCATTTTCCCTTTTCCATCTAACTAACATTACAAAACCTGTATATGATACGTTACAGACGGACGAAAAGACAGAGAGACAGACGACTTACGGTGGCAATAATACGGAAAGAAAAAACATCACTCAAACAACTTAGAATATTTAATGCGTCGTCAAACTAACGAACAATAAAGTTCAAATCAATCAATCCCACACTGCTTAAAACACACCAGAACGACGTCACGTTATCAGTGCCAACATTACACAATTGTCCACTATTATTATAAAGATATAATAGGATAGATATAACACCAGCACATAACGGCACATTATCAGTAGCGCAGCCAAAAAAATCTACTCTGGAGAAAACGGCATGGTCACCAAAAAGAAGGGAGGGCCGTAGAGAACAGGGTGACATTGAAGCAGTCAGAGTTAGAGACAGATTTCCACGCAAACAGCATTAAGTGTTTGAGGGAGCTCATCCCCTTTGCAGAATTTTGAACCAGCGACGGTTAATATCCAGTCAAGCTAGGCGTAAATAAAACCAAAGTCTGTTCCGTTAACAGCCGGCCGGCGCCTTTAACTGATTAAGTCAGTACGTCAGTGCCAACAGTCCTAATCACAAGACCCAATGTTACCCAGAACTCACCATTTTTGCCACAAAGACGGCCGTAAACATCACCAGTACTCATTATGCCTACCCGAGAGGGATGGTGCAGCTGAGATGACCACAAGTTAACCTACGACGCTTGTGCAATTTTCACCTAAAAGATGAAAAAATAATGTCGTCCTCGGATTGGACGACGGGCGGCTCAGGTCGGACCTAATACACCGTCGACGCCTGGGACACTCGGCCACTGGACGGACAGCCGCACATAATGTCGGCACTCGTCGCTGACATTTTTCCTGTTACATTTCAGCGCGGTTTCCATCCAACGCAACGTACGCAAGGAAAGCAGCGACGCAACGACCAAAACGCAAGCAAATAAGCGGTCGTTGCGTCGTTTGCGTTACGTCACTTACGTTCGCTGCATTGGATTGAAACTCGTTTTATGTAGCCCAAATACGTTTCCTAATTACAACCCACAGTAACACCATTTACATCCAACAGTCGTGGGAGATCGCCTCGGCATTTGCTCTGCAGGCCTATTTATTGGCCACGATACTTGGTGCCACTGAAAACAACTATGCGACAAAATACACACAAAGATCGACGCATAAGAATTATCACCAATAAGCAATTATAACACACCAAATAAAGCTTACCAACATCAAATAAAATGAAACAAATACATGTATCTGCAGGAGGATCGCAACCCACTTATCCTGACAGGTCAATCAATTTCATAAACTGACTTATGCCACCAATTCAAAAAACTAGACCCCACTGGAAGTGCCCCACTATCGCATAGTTTAGAATTCTACAGTTTGATTTTTTTCAATTTGCCCAATATTGGCCTGTTAGTATTACATGTAATTTACTGAACATTTATTGACTAAAATATGGACGAATTACGAAACCCCAATATTCCCCAATTCATTACTAACGAATTCTAATGGAAAAAGTTGTGAAAAATCGTAAACTAAATTGTTTTCAGACAATGATGACTGAGTATATAACTGCCCTCACCAAAATAGAAAAAAACTAATTTCTGCAATTCGCAAAATTATCGTATTTCAACATAGAGGAGTAGTTTCTCAATTTTCTCCATGCATATTATGAACATGTATGCCACATAACCAGTGGAACAAGCAGATTACTGCTACTTGAGTCTGTGAAAACTTCCAAAATGGACTCCAAATGGGTTAACGATCCCCCAAAACGTTTGACACACGGTGAAGCTACGCGCAAAGCAAAGTGCAAAAAAGACATTCAGCAACACACTTCAAGGCAGACGTCGCGTTTACCCCACAACAGGAACGTCCTCACAGCACGCTCGAATTCCGACGATTCGACTTGTTGCCAACTTGTCCGACAACAAGTCGATCGATTAACAGTACAAGTTACAATATCTAGACACGTTGTGCATTTGTCACGGACTTTCGATCCACCAGTTGCGGATCTGTAGTTCAGCTTGTTCCACCACAATCGACTAGTGCATCAGGGGAAGTGATAAAATCAAGAAAGACACAATTCAGTCAACTGAGATGATGGTCCTAACCGGAGTTTGGGATACGTTAATAAATTGGTCGGGTTAACTACAGCACTACAGCCAAACCAAACCATCTGAGACACACAGACCAAGCACACCTGTATGACGATCGAAATGCAGGTGAAAATAACGATACCTAGACAACAGGTGAACGTACGTGTATCTATCAAGTGTAGCAACTGCAGGTGTTAGTTGAACAGAGATAGAAATGGGTCAAAAGTATTCAGCTCATGACCCGACCCTACCTGACCCAATTCTCTATGACACAAACATCTTTGAAATATGACAAGACTAAAATCACAGGGTGCCACAAAAATGTGGAACATGTATGCTTCACATAGATCAAACAACCGGATCGATTTTTCCCTGATGCTTCCCCAACTTGTGGGCGCCAATTGCCCAGCCAAACATTGGTTAAATTCCCCATGACATTTCCGGGTTTTTCCGGACAAGTAGTCTAGTCATCCTGCAAACATCTGGTCCTGATCAACAGACCACAGCCTCATATTCAAGCACTGAACTAACAGCACCAGGGCTGGAATAACCTAGGTTTTGCGGGAAAAGTTTTTTTAAGGTTTTAAAGGATTTTTAAGGTCTTCTGATGTTTAAAGGTTTTTAAGTGATATACAACGAAGACTAGGCACAAAATTAGGACCAGAAGAAAATCCTATGCACCATTCTCCATGTCACATCATTTTATAGCAAAAAAAATAAAAATCACAATTAAAATATAAAATTAAATATTATCTTTAACTGAAAATGCACAACAAACAAAAACCTAAAATTTGGACTTTTGCGGTGCTTTGGGTTTTAATGGGTCAAAAGTATTCAGCTCATGACCCGACCCTAGCTGACCAAATTCTCTATGACACAAACATCTTTGAAATATGACAAGACTAAAATCACAGGGTGCCACAAAAATGTGGAACATGTATGCTTCACGTAAAATTTGGACTTTTGCGGTGCTTTGGGTTTTAAAACAATTGAGCTAATGCTCATGAGACGCACGAAAGCCTATACCAATTCCAGTTCAGTAGTTTAGCTGAAAATTGGGGTATTGGCGCTAAGTTAATATACAAATACCAAATTTTCTATCTGGATCACATAACGATAGTAGCATTGCGCCACCTTGTGAATGATATAGACTTGTGTCGCAGCCCGAAATCGCCAAAAAATCCATAAAACCCCCTTTTTTGGCGTTCAAGGTCATTCAAGGTCATTGAATTCGGCGCCAATCGAGAGCCAGTGTATGACTTCCTATTAGTGATTAATAGTAACTTAGGCCCTATCTCGCACCGTTACTGAAATACAGCGACTTATTGGCCAAAAATTGCAAATTCTGCCCCCCCTCTCATTTAGCGCCCTTGTTCGGGGTGACCCCCTCCGAATTTATGGAAAAGCTTTACGGTTCCTGAAACTAGAGTCTTCCAGGCAGCCGACAGTGAAGATTTGGTGATCTAGCTTGCACCATTTTTGACTGATCCACTTGTGTGACAGACAGACAGACGACAGACGAACGGACAGACAGACGAACAGAATTGCGATGGCTAAGATGCGCTGAAAGCAGTAGCTGCTTTCGCGCGTAAACATGAAAGCCTAGTTTTTTTCAAACCTGTTTTCCAGCCCTGAATGTAACAGCAGTATTGCTTACTGACAACATGTTATCATTACCTCAGAACAATAAAACATCCAGATAAACTGTGACATTAGGCTCACTACAGACAGATAATTCACAGATCAGAGATAAACGATAAACAACTGAGACATAACAGAAACAAACTGATGATTGAAAATAATTACGAAACTAAGAAAATTCTCAGCGAGGAAAAAAATCACCAAATAACATTAACACACTGGCAAACAATTACATCGGCTATTTTAGTGTGCTGACATTCCTTGCTCAAAACTATTAATTTTTACTCAACACTTGATTTATACAATTCAGAGGAAAATGATAATTAACTGAGAAAAATACACAACTAACACAAACTACAGTCTACAGTGCACACTGTAGATGCAAATGTGTGTAGTAGAAGAACATCAAACATTTAGACAGTCATCACTGCTATTATCATTGCTAGTAATTACAACAGTTAATACTGTAATATATTCCGATATAGCTGCACTTGAGCAAAAATAAAAATAGAATCCAAACAAACAGTAGTCAATTATTCCACGCTAGGCCTACATCAGACTGCGATTTTTGACACAAATTGGTACATTGTCAATTCCAGCTGAGAATTTACAAGACAGTTTCAGTTTCAGTTCTTGATCCATAATACATGTCAGCTACCAACATGAGACAATCCTATATGATGACTCTACATAGCAACTAAGTTCCTTCACGCAACAGCTGCAGCAGCGTTAAAAGATACTGCACATTCACAACAATGCCGATAATGAATAAGCCACCACACCAGTCGCACTGGGCACAAAACAAAACTTGGTCTACATCATCGTGTTCTAAAACAAATCACAAAAGCAACACCACCAAATATGCTGCTGGCAAAATCAAAGACAATCAAACAGTTAATCAAACTAAAAAGCAGTCATAGCCTGCAGGCACCTCCGCCAAGGCAATGTTATTCGCCAGGTGGCGTCACCATATTCACTTTGTCAGTGGTTCCCTTATGCCCCCTTTAACGCAATGGTAACGAAAATTTCAAAGTGATCCAGAATCCAAGATTTCTGCCGGATCACACCCAAAATTGAATCACTGGTAGTTTGTGCCATGCCCGACATACGCTCAAAATTTCAGAAAGATCCATCCATAACTTTTTGAGTTATCTTGCTAACAGACAGACAGACAGACAAACAAACAAACAAACAAAGAAAAACCGGCAAAAACATTACCTCCTTGGCGGAGGTAAAAATTGAACCTTAAACAGTACTGTTCCAGCGAGGATTGTTGGTGTGTAAAAAGTGACAGAAATGCACTAGAATGCCAGTTCAGTTGCGTCTACAAAGGGTGTGTTACTTTGTACACACCCTTTAGACCAACTTTTGGTTATCTTTTAGTCTGCTCTCATTTCACGCAGTCAGTTTTTTTGCAAACTTAGTTCGATTTTATCCCAAAGCTTGTAAACCACTGGCCGCATGTGTAAGTGCTGATTTCTAGATTGACTGACTGTGATTTTGGTTCACTGATCGTGGCCAGAATACACTGCAAAATGCTCAATGGATGTGACGAACTGTCCCGTGCTTCATAATGTGGAATCAGTCACCGGACAACAAAGTTTTGCCAGTATGTTATTGAAACCTTGTGTTAATATGTGCACTATTTGCAGTCTACAAGCCACACAATACTCTAAGTACATTCTCTAAAGTTCAAACCCCAAGTCCACTACTTCGATTTGTTGCGGACATGTTGTACAGCTAGTTGTACAACAAATCCACACTGAATCGACGTAAGAAGAGGTCGGACATAAGTGTATAGACATCACTCAGCAGGAACAAATCAATCTCACACAAGCCCAGGAATTGCTGGAAAACTTCTCACTGAAAGCTGCAAAGCAAGAAAACAACACGAAAATGCTGTAACAAAACACTGCAGAAACTGCTTTCGTTTTTGCCTTCCATAGGAGCAGCAATTTTCCAGACGTGCGAAAGATTAGACCGCATCATAAAAAATATCACTGAAAATGTTATCCTTAGCAACTGCTGGAGTGAAAAATACAAGACACAGGGGACAGAAACATCATCGTTATCATCATCATCAACATCATCTATGAATATCTGGAAGCAGGCAGCCTTTGGCCTCAGTCTCAGTGCAACGCAAGCAACTACAAACACAATGGAAATGAATGGAGTCAACCAGGCCAACTGACAAACAAGACTAGATAAAAAGCTGCATGTTAAACAAAACAGCGAAAGTATGTAAGCAATCCGCGATGCTAAAACTTGAACTAAAATTCTGTTCGTCACTTTTCCGATAAAAAAACAACAAAATCCAACATCCGCACGCATACACACAAAACATCTACTATCCTGCAGAGTAACTAAAACAACATCAAAGAATACATAAACAGCACAAGGTAAGTGCACGACACAATGTTGCTAACTGATGAGACGTGATAAAAATCAGACAGCATTCTTTGCTTGATAAACAGCAAATCAAAAAAAGGAAATAGTCATCTGATTCATCTGATCTGGTGGAGAGTTGGGGTTTAGATTTATTCAATTTGTTATATCAATGGCTGAACATGAGTTACAAGATATGTTCCGTTTTTCAATAAAACGAAAGTTTTCAATCAATGGGCACAATCGAATTCTAGTTAGCAGTAGTAGTATTTTCTGGCCTTTAAACTGATCTTCTCTAAGGCGCAAGCAAGCAACAGGAACCATTAACCCAAAGTCTACAGCATGTGATGTATTTCTGCTGACAAGCAAAATCTTCCCATATACAAATACAATGATGACAGCTTGTGGTATTAAAAGATAAAATATGAGTACAGCAACTATGTATGCAGGGGTTGTTTATAAAAGAGGAGGGAGGTGCAAATTCACAGCATAAAATTCGATCAAGACAGCACAAATTTGATTCAGTCGTGACAAAACTTGGTGTCAAAACACCACAACTGACACTTTGCCAGTCACACAAAAAATATCTACAGAAATCAGACAACAATGTTGTCACCAAATACCAACATTTGATTATTGCGGCACAATCAAAAAACATCCAGTAAATCACACATCACCACACATTACCGATAACAGTGGATATTTACAGAACTAGTTAAGCAACAGCAAGTGAGCAAGTACAACTGTTGCTGAATACGAATGACAAAGTACCAATCCACCAATTCCACAATTCCGATCCACGGCTGTAGCTTTAGCAGTAGCAGCAACAACACCCTCTGTTCTAGTGCTAACCATTCTGCTTATAGATACAACAACAATTCACTACAGTAATCAATTAAACATAACTTTCAGTAGCTGTATTCTTCCATTTATTCAACGACAGCATAGCTTTTTTATCCAAGTAAACAATCTGTGCTAGCGTTGGTAACAATAGTAGTATATTAGCAGCAGCAGCGTGAGTAATGACAATAATATTAATAATGTCTCTGATAACGTTTAACAAAGACATTAAACGACAAATAGGATAAACATTAATGACAACATATGACATTACATCCCACAACTGCACTGCACTAGGTGCAAACAGCAAAAACTATCTAACGAATCATGCAAAGAATATCGACGACACACTAAATTCAACGATGCAGCACCACTCAAACCCACAATGCTAAGCAAAGAGCGACATAGAACAACTAAGAAGCAGTTAACCTGAAACCGTCGGACCACAATGCACTAGTAATTAACGAGCGAGATAATAAAAAATATCGCCGTCAGACAAGCGCACACGTAATAACATCAGATCGCCAAATGCAGCATAAAGTGTTTGACCAAATCAAGGTCTATAGAGTGAAGCAGGTCACAGCATGGATAAGGCCTGTCCTTAAACAAACCAGGTCATGTCATGGTAAAATTAGGCCTGTGACTCAGCCAACATCCGAGTGGCCAGTCACTGGTAAACCATAATGGCATGTAACACTGCCAACCAGGTTAAACTCAGCCTGGCCAACCCTCCACACTGAGGGTAGGTGCAATAAGTACCATCAAAAACTGGGGTGCAAACAGGCACACTGCTCAAAATTGGCGTCTTGACTGAGGGCTAAAAAACGAAGATTGGCACAGCTCTATGCGCTTATGGTTCAAGGACTTCATATTTTTACCCCGTGCTGATGCTTGTTGACGAGTAAAAATTTATAATGCCAAAATTTCTCTCAAATACAAATATCTTATTTGAAGCGTTCTTCTGCATTTTTGGGACTGTCACTTGTGGGGATGCAGTTGAATTGCTTGAAATGATGTAGTGCTTATCAACTGAACCAGTCATCAAAATAGCGCCAATGTCAAAACCTGGTCAACTCCATGGACCTTGGAGCAAACACTGTCACAGAAAACAACATCACTAAAACTGTTTCGACTATTACCAGTAATGTATTCCACATGAGATCCAGCTTAAAGCTTCTATTATTTAGCACAAATGCATCACAGGGTGGTGCAAAAAGCGTGGAACACGCATGCTTTGTTTAACCGTAATCTCAGAACTGATTAACCTCAATAATCACTACAGTGACGGGCCTGTGGCAATGCTGAACAACTATCCCACCAGCTGCTGTTGATACATCACATTTTCTTTAAGCCTGATGTACACAATGTACGAAAACGAACACTGATGTTGCACTTAATTTTGTTCCACCCTGTAGCATGAGATGTGAATATCTCATAAAAATAAAACACCGATGCCACGTATCACTTCTTGTTATAATTTCATGTCACTATTGTTATTAATACTACTAAATACGTTCACCAAATATAAGTTATGCAACTGTACATTCACCCTATCGTGCTGCCTATGTAACATGCTTGTTATACAATGATCACAACACTAGTGCTCCTTGAATAAATCAGCATCACATTAACATAAATTAAGCAAATGTACCATCAGCAAAAGCAGAAGATACGAAGCATTTAGCTATACAACAGTCCCTCTAGCGAATGCTGTAAAGAAATAGCACAAAAATACCCACAGTCAGACACACAGAAACCGCAAATAGCTGTTAAACGTTCATCACCGGCAATATTTACATCGGGTTCCCACCAGCCGAGGCCAAAAATTCACAAATTCTGGCTGATCTCAGCAATTCACTTGTCTGCTGTAACATTAAGGGCATTTGGCACACAACAAAACTAGCACAGTGATTATGCATAATAC
>Ga0209146_1000432_pt1 | contig 12389 bp, 5 predicted proteins | sample WorMetLIZAISLAND_2_FD_187402 | JGI IMG/M metagenome (GOLD analysis project Ga0209146, IMG submission 187402) | Marine gutless worms symbiont microbial communities from Max Planck institute for Marine Microbiology, Germany - Olavius geniculatus... | ecosystem: Host-associated > Annelida >...
CTTCTAAACTATAAGTGACAGATGGACGACGTAATCGGCGCTGAAACTTACTAACAAATCAACTTCCCGTCCGTCTTCAGCCACTCCCGCAGTGTACCACATTTCTCTTCCCCTATTACTGTCCTTTTACGTCCTCAGGTGTGTCCTTACGCAACACCGGAAGTTTTGGGTGTGGCGCCCAACTCATTGATAAGCGGCACGTCATCGTTTGTCATCATTCGTCTTGATCAGTGTAACGGTAGCAGCAGCTGCGGCAGCTGACAGCCAGCGCTTCGAGCAATATCAGTCACTGTCACACGGACAAATAGGATCCAGGTCTGTGGGCGGCTTTATAGGCGGCATACGTTGTGTCATTATCCGGATATGTCAGGAAATCTGTGTCAGTGATTAGTGATTACGCTGCGGTGACATTTCTTGTTACGTGCGAGAAGTAGTGTCAGACTAGAAAAATCATCACCCAGAGAGCGCAGAAGTTCTTGGAAACTAGTGCTGCTATTTGGCGAACAAAAATGACAATGCAGTAACTGTTGGCTGTAAATTATTTTGCTCAATAAAAGTTCTACTGTGTAAGTAAGTAAGTAAGTAACAGAAACGATTAAAGTGTCCGTAGTAGGCTATCATGGACGTCACTGCGCGAGCACTGTGCAGCCACAAAAGGCAAGATACAGAACAAATGAGTTTTCAGATGAGATCGGAAGACAGCCACGGAAGACGCAAAGATGACCTGTTCAGGACAAAAAAACCCTGCTGTCACTGGGATAAGGCCAGCCGTACTGGTTGTCACTGACCTTGCATGCGACGTTGATAACTTATTGACGTCGTTTTATAGTGCAGTGAACTTGAGGCATGTTTTGAACAACAGGATGGCGTGAACTGCGAAGTGCAGTGGAACATTTCATTTGTCTGGTTGGGGTTAAGGTGGGGCGCGTTCTCCTGTGCCGAGTGGCAGGTATGCTAACACTGTGTGATCCCATGTCAGGTGATGCTCCGTAGCTCCCACCATCTTTAACCTTTTTATGAGGAGCGCGACGACGCGTTGCGCCTTGCACTAGCCATAATTAGAAATCGGGAGAGAGGGAAGGAGAAAAAGCACTGAGCACAGAATCATGGGAATAATATCAGACGGTGCTGTTGCACCGTGAGCGAAATGTAGTCTATTGGTTGTCGTTAGTTCGCGCAGTAAGTCACTCGGGTTCAGTCAGTGTGGGAACTCGACTGTGTCAACTCGCAGTCTATGTGCACTCATGACGTGATTGACATTAAGCACTCCAGCAGTATAGCATCAGTAGGCCTAGCTGTATTTACTGTAGGCCTATGATGCGGGCCTAAACTATTCCCTGTGTGTATGTACCGTTTCGACCGTTTCGCGGACGTCTCACCAGTTTCATTGCTATTTGCATAATCTTATAATCGTTAGCCGGTATTACACAAAAACGGTCTGGTTTGCATTTTTTTGCGTTAGTATAGGTTTGTGGCTGTGGCAGAAGCGGAATTGGATTTCTGGGCGGCGTTAGCTTGGCGTTACCCCAGTAATTCATTGTTCGCAGATTACTTCGGTCCTTGTTGACCCTAGCCACGCTGTTTAGCCTGTTGAGACAACGTTCCCCACACCAGTGTGCTGTAGACGACATAAATTACATCAGTATGTACGATCACTCAAGTAGCATCATCATCATTATCATCAGCTGCAGCAGCCGCAGTGGCAGCATCCTAGCAACCGTGTTTTCGCAGTCGCCGTGGAGCATTCAAGCTAGACTTCGCAGTGCGTGCAGCAACTCCGGTAAAAATAGCGCACATGTAGGCCTACATAATACGGACAGTTTGTACAGTTTTTGCAGTTTGTACGGAACGCAGACAGACAAGACACGATCAAACTAATTTTGTGAGAGTTTAGAACTTGTTCGAATGTTCTGCTGGCAGGTTGGCAACGAAGAAACGATTGTTGAAGCCCCTCGTCTCTCATGGACCTCAAAGCTGGACATAGGCCTATACTCAAAGTAACTGCAATAAAAGTGCAGGCATTCGAAATATAATGGCATCGTATAATCTTCTCAGATCTTTGCGGGTCAAACACGATAAGAAACATTATTGTCAGTACTACACGAGCTATGCTATTATTGAGTATTAAGGCCAGGGGAATGAGATATGATCACGGTAACGTTTCGAGAAGCATAGGAGACAGTCGGAGAAAGACGTCATAGTGGGATGTATTTCGGGAGAACGTATATACCAAAGGCCGGCCACGAAGTGGATGGACACTGAACGTTATTGACTGGACTGGCCTTGGGATTAATGAAAATACGCTACTGACACAGGACAAAGAGCACCGGAGAAAATGTGTTCATTATGTCGACAACCTTCCTTCGTGGATGACAATGACGATTGATCTGACCTAACCCCTGACCTCAGCTACCAGTATAGCTTATTTGCAGTATTCTGTGGTGATGGGCTGGGTATGGACACTTGCAGTTTTTACAGGCGTAAAATACATGTAATTGTGGCCCAAGTTGATTTGCTTGGTCCATATAGGGCAGGGTCGGGTCGCCGACTGCTCGAACAAATAATCATACGTTCTTCAGATAGACCGTGCATCGAACTCTGGCGGTGGCTTTTCCGCGATGACCGCAACACGATAAATGTACATCATCCGGATTATTTCCTTCGCCATGTTTTTGTCCTATTGCCTGTCTTTCCGCAATAATAATCAAGAAGTTATGCACGGTTTTTGATTAGTTTTTTTGAGCGGTCGAAGGTGCGACCCACGAAAAAGTCCATTAGATTCAGATGGCAGTTCGATCACTGTTGAGATAACGATAGGCCTACTCTTCGTCGAATGTGAAGCGCCGGTGTTTTATCATGACGTGAATTGGGTAGCAGCCTAGCTATTTATCTTAGGCTATTACGGGATGGAGACCTGTAAAGCTGCTTGGGGTAGCGGTATGTCCACTATCTGCACCGCGGGTCGCGCTAGTTGTCAGTTGGCGGGTGCAGCGATTGGCTGTGTAAAGTGAAAGTGTCACTAGGTAGTTTCGCTTCCCGCACTCTGTCCAGGTACGGCTGCTGAGCTTACGGTCGGTTCACGTCATCAATGACGTCATGTAGTTCGATTTTATTGCCAAGCTCTGCAGCGCAGGCACATTCTATACGGTGGTAAAATCCACGTGGCAGACAATCCGAGCTGAGAACCCTGGATGCGGATGTGGCTACGCTAAAACATTAGTGTCGTTTTAAAGGGCGTACAGGTGCAGTTAATTCTGCACTAATGTCTCCGGCGTGCACAGTTTCGTGTCTTACATCGGTGTCGCTTGCTGTTGCATTTAGATTCGTCGTTTATAGCGTATGGCTTTCATCATTAGAATAGAACAGATTCGTAACCCATGATTTAGGTGATAAATTGAAAACTGACTGTTGGAATATATTTGTGCCACCAGTAGGTCAAAACTATTTTCAGTGTTTTACGTTACAAAATGTCCAGGCTTCATGGGCAGCGTTCATGATAGCTGGTGAGCTCACTCAGCATGGAAGCTGAGAAGACCATCAGCAGATGTAGCATTTTCATTGGCGATGATGGCGATCCCAATCTTTATGAATACTAGCCGCTGTATATGTAATGTCAAATGTGAATTTCGTTGCACGAGATAAATAAAATGGTATATATGAAACGGCATATTGTTTTAAATGGTTTATTCGTTATTTTGGCGTTAGGGGTCTAGGTCTGTGGTAACGTTATATGACGACAAAAAATGACGTGACTGCAATATTGCGACAGCGGGGCATAGCTGCTGTAAAACATTCTGTACAGCATTGAACAACCCGTTATTAAAATACCGTCCGTTGACAAGTGACGTGCAGGACTGAAAAGCATATACAAGAGTGTGGTTTGATATTTGAACAAGAGGCATCGATTTCCACATGGACCTAGGGACCAGAGTGAGACCTGCGACCACTTTTGAGTTTTGTGGGTCTACCAAACACCACCCCAGTCCAGTGCGCTCAACCACGTTTTGGCAAAATATAGGCCTTATAGAGGTCTATGACACGTAAAAGCGCCACCATTTACCGCTCTAAGTTTATATTTTTACGAGAGCTGCAGTATCCACGGGACAGCGAGTACGGCGAATGGGGAGGCATGGAGCGTCAAAAATAAGGGCGACGAAGCTATACCTCTCCCTACAGGGGGCCTATTGATTGTGCCACCACTGCGGTATATGGACCAACGTGTGGCTCTTGCATACGATATACAGCAATAGCAGAGTGGCATCTGGGTGATCCATTAGATTTGAAGATGGCCAAGCCAGCCGGGTGATCGATGGTTGGATTGATGTATACTGGGTAGGCGATCATGAGGAGCTGCTGGCGCTTACCTGCGTATGATGCGATATGCCGTGCAGAAATGTGGTCGGTAGACCTCCAGAATGCCGCGCGAAATGGAGGAGAATATGCAACGTACTGCAACAGTGTGATCCACTGTCCTGTAACATCTAAAAGTGATCTGCAGAATTAGGATTTTATGCAGAAACTCAACAAATAAAATGACCCACAATTTAGCTCTGTAGCAGTAAGAACGATACGATGTGTGATTTGCGCTGAAAAGCTTGTAGGCAAGGTGCCGTTTTTTTCTAGCATGCAAATTTGATAAAAAAAATACTGAACTATACATGAAACGCAACTCGGGAACTGAAGTAAGAGAAGTGAAACCAGCAATTATTGTGCCATGTGGGAAAAAAACGAAAAAAAACATGAATCGAAGGGAACAAGGGATAGGCTTAGAAGCTTAAGATAAAAAAACAAGAAGCCCAGCTGTCGCTAGGGTGGGCCGACCGTACTGGTTGTCATTGGCCTTAAGGTCAGCTAAGGTCGACACTTTTCATTTTATCTGAAAAAAGCGTATGCCACTTCTTATATTGGTGATTAATGGTAACCTAGGCCGTATCTCTCACAATTTCCGAGATATTGCCAGTTTTCTGTTAAAAAACGCACATTTTTCCTACCCCGCTTCATTCAACCCCCAATTTGAAAATATTACACTTCGAGTAGATGGCTGAAATTTTGCATGCCCGAATGTAACAACCATGTTTAATCATTCGTGTAAAAAGTTTTCCCCTATGCCCTACCCGCTAACCACAGTACATCCGTTACAGATGGACGGACGACAGACAGACGGACAACTACGACAACGGGTCGACCTTTAAGGTGCGTTTTCAACGAACGCGCGTTAACGCGCGTGAACGCGTATTGCATATTCATGAGCCAACCAATCAAAATGTCCTATCCAAATTCGTAGGACACTTTGATTGGTTGGCTCATGAATATGCAATACGCGTTCACGCGTGTTATCGCGCGTTGACGCGCGCAGTGAGAACGCACCTTTAAGCTTACAGCTTAACGGTCGGCCCAAAAACTTGTAAAAAAAGACCTTTAACGTCTTAAAATTATCGTCTCAAAATTTTGGTCACTGGCCAGTTTTGCGCACGCACAGTGAAATTTGTACCCAATAAACGACTCGAACGTCGATCTTTCAACCGTTGCATTTCACGTGAAGTATTATGCGCGTTCATGAAAAAGTAGTGGAACGTCTTAAATTTGCCCAAATATTTTCTTTTAAATCGACTTGGACAAGTACAATGTCTCATTGATGTCGTAGCCTTAATTCAGAGCTTTCATAAGTAAAATGTCCATATCTTGGGTGCAGTAGCCTATGGCGCATTTGTGGGCCTTGCGACCCTCCTCGGCTCTTCCCTCCCTTGAAGGTAAAAAACATTAACTGGGAGAAACAGTGATCATGATCATAAGAAGAAGGTAGTACAGCCTAATATAAAAGTGCACTTCTGAAATGTACACATGGTTCCCCTTTTCACATCCCCACTGCAAGTGATTCAGTTGGACGCGCCGCATCGACAGCTCTGCAGGAGGGAAGAGCCGGATATTGAGCTGACGGTGAAGCCTATGGATTCGGCGCATGTAATACTTGTCATCCGCATCAGTGTCATCCATAATGATGAGAACTACGCCAATATAGGTTGTAATATCACTCTGTCGCCCGGTAGCTCGCTGTTGCTCATTTCCGCTCAAGTGACGACCTTGGCATTTCACGACTCGCTTTTCATACATGAGTTGGTTGCCCTAGTTTCATGGTGTGTCGTTTTCTGCTCAGTATTAAAAGCTCGTGCTGCGACGTAGCATAGGCCTACCCATATTTACGTAAAATGGTTTTGCCAAATTGAGGATAAAATAAGAAGTTCATACCCGAAATTGTATCTGAATTCCAAAACTGTAATTTAAAGTATGTCTGTGCCGTTTTAGGCGGCATCGTTAAAAACGTCAGCGATGACGGCTATTGCGCCAATTGTTACTTCAGCGCGGTCTGTCTGTACACCACATTCCTGCGCCCTGTTAAAGCCGTTTGACGGAATGAAATGCCATTTGGCTGGTGATAGTAGCCTACTAAGCTTACTGGGGTTAGGGACTCTGGTCCCGTACGGGTATAGAGATTTTGGCGATGGAACCAAGGTTGAAATTTGCTTTCACGATTGACGAACATTATGTAAGCCCAGAGGCCCACTGCATTGGTGGTTTAAAAACAAGTCAATATAATTATTTCCACGCTTTTACAATAACTGTTCCGCCGCCAGATGACCAGTAGAGTCTACAGATTAGCAGTAAAATGATTAGGAGCGATCTTTTCGTCACACTTTGGACGCATCGCTATACTTGCGTGAACGTTTCTGTGAAATAAGTCTGCAGCAGAACAGGCGTGGCCTAGAATAAGCGTCTTCATAGTAGTGTTGTGCGATACCTGAAATTGGAGCCACGATAACGATACCGTTTTAAATATTGAGTAGAGTATCGCGATACTATCGATACTATCGGGATACCGGAAGTGCATATGAAACGTTAATCCGCAGGCCCGTTGAGAGATATGGTAATTTTTTCCGGGTCACGCGACGTTTGGGGGCCTCGCCGTCGCTCAAAATGTTACTACACCGTGTCCGGAAAAAAAAGTCTACACTTTTTCTTGAATAACGTTAACAAATTCAAATTTACTTTCATAATTTTTGGCACACATTATCACAATGATACGCTCTATTAAAACGTTAAAAACTTATCTTCAAAATTTCCTTTTCAGTAAGTATAGCTAATGTAATCGTGACGTCATTGAAAATGCCATTTTCGCTGGAAAAAAAGTTTAAATGGCCCTCTGTAATACAAAAACAGGAAAACTGATTAAAGAAAATTGCAGTAAAAACATGAGAGATTAATGGCATAGAATTAAGTTACTTTTTATCAAAATTTCTAAACCTGATCTTGACTTTCGCCATGTTAAGCGTGGTCGTCGCGTGCACTGCTGGAACGTCGTTGTGCAGCAGCCGTTATCAGCGAGCAGCGTCATTTCTGCAGCATGCGTTAGCGTCGCGGTAGTGTACATCTGTAATAAAGTTGTTGACTCAAAAGTTGGCTAATAGCAAGTTTTGTCAATGTTGATGACAACTAAGGCAGCTACAGGCAAAAAAAAGTTTTTTCTGCTTTTCTGTTTATTTCGGTGTGGAGTAAAGTAAGAATACAAAGACTGTTTTATTTTACACAGTAAAGTGGCATCAATATTCTGGCGAAGTGGACTATAACTACGCTGGCAGTTGCATGTTACTTTTCTAATGTTGCCTGCCAAAAGTTATAAACAACAGTTCAAATTTGTTGAAGTTATTAGCCGAAACATTGTTAGCGTTTTTTCACCTCGGATACAATGATAACGGCATTTTCGATGACGTCATAATTACGTCAGACGTGGCAGTATAAAAGGAAAATATCTCGACAATTAAATAAAGTGAATATTCAAAACGACTCGATATTCAGGACGACTCCTACTAAAAATTATGGAAATAGTTTTAGGCTTGACAAAAATATGTTCAAAAATACCGTAGGCCCTTTTTCTTCGGACACGGTGTATTTCTGTGCCACGCACAGTAGAACAACTGCACTCTTAATAATACTCCAATGAAACAACAACGCCAGTCAGGAAATTGCAAGTCACTAAACATTATAACGCTAACAAACTGTTGATCAGAAACATCATAATCAGCAGTTGTAATAAATGTTTAACCTGTTGCCTTTTACTTTGATACAAAGCCCGCAAACGTTTTCTCCATTTGTGACGAACGTCTGCAGCTGCAAAGCAACGTGACAAATGGAGAAAACGTCTCCAGGCCTGTGTCTGTGTCTGTGTATTCAACAATTTGAATATCTATTGTAACTTCTGACTATAATATCGCTAATCAACAGCTTGCTAATAGTTAAAATTAGCATGTTTGGCGACTTAAAATTTCTTGACTACGGTTGTTGTTTGATTACAGTATTATCGTGCAATGTGCTACGGGAAAACCTCAGCTAGTAAATAAGTAAGTAAGTAAGTAAATGATTTATAAAGCGCCAAAGTCTCAAAAAGAATCAAACACGCTGTTATTAAAATTTTGCACTACGTAATAAATGCTAGTGAATGCTGATTAAACGGCGATTTTAGTACCACAATTTGTTGCTACTAAACCGGAATTGTCAAAGTTATTTAGAAATTTAACTGGACTTTTCTCGAACACAGTGTAGTCACGCGTGAAGGCTTGCGTATTACGGGTGTTAGTCACGGAAGTCATAGTCGATTGCTACTCCGCGTGGTGTTATGCATAGCAACGACGTCGATGATGACGATGGAGATAGCTGCCGTATATAGTGACGCGCAGCCGACTGCAGAGGCTGCTACTAATAGCATCACGCATCCATCCACCGAAGTACAAAAAGAACACCCACGAAAACAGTCTAATGTCAAGCCTATTTTCCCACTGATGACACAATGAATTAGTCGCAAATGTGACTATGCGTGCGCGCTCGCAGCAGTTCCACTATCCGGTGACAACAATAGGCAAGTTGTTTACACGCATGTGCCTTTTTCGTTAAGCAGTACAATGCAAAGAACGCTTTTTGGTGTTCGTTTAATGCTATTTTTGAACGCGTTGGTTGCTGACAATACGGTGACGTTACTTTTTCACGCGGGCTGCTATGCTGGAAAGGATTCGTAAAATAAGGCTTTACCGTAGCGAAAGGTTTTATAGTAGAAAGCATTGTCATGATGAGTATTGTAGCGTATGTTCGCTGTGACAGCTAAGTGCTGCAATGACACTCGTCCCAGGTGTGGACAAACGACATGCTGGTTTTGGCTGCAACAGTAGGCTAAATGATAGCGCTGCGGCAATCACTGTCTGCTTCGCTCGTGGCTCAAATATTTATATGGATTCCAGGTTTGCGTTTACCGGTATTGTGTGACTGTGCGTTTGATGGGAAGCATAGTACTAGACACAATAAAAGTGCTGTTTGTATGTAGTGTCTATCGTATGTGCGCCAGATTGTGATGTCAATTTTGCAGCGATTTACACCAACTTTGCAACTTACTATTTTTTGTAACATGCGGATAATGATTGAAACTAGCCACCGGCAGCCAGCTTACGTTCGTGATTCGAAATTTCGGATAGTCACGGATGCAACATCGCTTGCGGTATGAGGTTTCGAATTCGATAAATTAGTGCGCAGCAAATCGCTGCAGGACGACGGCTAAGCCGAACATTTTAAATCCGCTTAATCTATTGCACTACTAGGACTTGGGATTACCGTCGCTAATGACGGTTGTTACAGCGACTCAGAGCTGTAAAAATCCTCCGCTACGACTCCGGAGGCCTATACGGTACGGTGCGATCCATCTCACACCAGTTGAGGCTTGGTTGTTCGATGTAGACTACAGACAAGAAGTTTTCAAAAGCAGAATAGTCTGATAACTGCCAAAAATGCAAGTTTTATTAAGCCACAACAGTGCTGTACTGGTCTTGCTCATTTGTTTAACTGTCTGTCTGTTCGTCCGTCTGTCTCGTACAGATTCCTAACTCGAAAACAAAAGAGCGTAAATAAACCAAATTGGCGCGAACGTTTTCCAGGCCATAAGCAAGAACATAATGCTGGAAGTAAATACCATGCATACCGAGTGTAGTGGGCTGCATACGTTTTTGTTTTAAATTGTTTCCGCTATGTTTCTGCCAAAAATTAGCAAAATCGGATGACATCATTCAGAAAACGACATGCCATCACAACTGGACTAACTGAACTTGCAGAGAAAAAAACACCAAAATGCAACGTGACACGGCAATTTAACGTAACCTTACGATGACACGTGTAGACCCATTTTGTTAAACAACAGTAACCGGATGGCTGAGAGGAAGAATATGCATCTAAATGGCTTAGTAATGGCTAACGTGACGGAAGATGTTCTTAAACGTTTCTGCAATTAGGATCAGACAGTTACGAAAAACTTTATTCTATCTATCAAAACATGTTTTTGTTCATGTTTAAAATGCTTACATTTTGGCATTTAAAAAAATGTTACAACAATCATTAAAAAATTAACCAGCATAATCTCATTATTAAACAAGTGATTTGAACAAAGCTCATGAGACGCGCCACAGCCTAGCAGTTCCTGTTTGCAGGTTGTCTTGGCCTATTTCTATCCATTTCGTCGCAATTCACTTTTGAAATCTGGGCTATAGCCACAAGTTAAAAAATAAACACTAAAACCACATATTTTGGGGTTTCAAGGTCATTCAGGGTCATCGATGTTAACACCACTAAAAAGTTAATCAATATTGCTTGTTATGATAAGCAGCATATCTGTGCTTATCTGCAATCGTTTTCACGATACACCAGCCAATAGTGGTAAAATAACCACTTTTTAAAGGGTAGCCGTCTTTGACGCTCACCTGCGCAAGCCTTCTTAAACCTCCTTAAACCTTAAACCTAGGGGACAGAACTTGGACTGGTAAAATCTACGTTTAATGCTGAAAATTTCATACGCAGGTTGTCTTGATCTATCTCCAGGCCTTTAGTCGCAATTCGCTGTTAAAATGTGCGCTGCAGCCAAAATTGCCAAAAAAATTAACAAAACCCTTCTTGTGGGTTTAAGGTCGTTCAAAGTCATTGCTGTTGACAAATGTAAAAAGTTCGTCACCAGTGATTGTTATGATATGAAGTAAGTATGTATACCTATCTGCAATCCTTTTTACACTACAAGAGCCAATAGCGGCAAAATAACGTTAATAGAGGGGATATCCCACTTTAACACCTTTAACGTTCGAAGGGAACCTCCTCACCCACGGGCACGACATTTTGTCACGATAAGCTAGAGTCCTTGGGGCAGCCCACAGTAAACATTTGGTGATTCTAGCTTGCGTAGTTATGACATAATACTGCAGTGTGACGGACGGACAGACGTACGCCTCGACGATGGTTAAGACGCGTAAAAATTACAGCTTATACAACGACGTGTGTACATTTGAAAAAGTTATTCACAGCATATTGAGTCTTCGTAAAAAAGGTCAGCAGAATTTTGAATTATGACTAGAAAAGCGGCAACTTATGCGATGAAGAGCGAACGGCCGCCTCCTTGGATGTGAGGATGACGCATCTAAAGAAAAGCTTCGATGCAGCTTTACTGCATGTGAGACACCGCATCATGAAATCATATTAGTTCCGCGCTGCAGGTAAAGTAATAACGACGATCAAAGCGTAGCCGTGTTATTTCTGAAGAGCATGATTAACTCTTGTCAGCTGTATACTGCGATGGAACACGACATCGACAGTCCGTACGCCAAAACGACGAACAACCAGGACAGCATTAACCGCAGAAGGACGAGATACAGAACAAGCCACCAGGATAATAAAAATTACTATTTTACTTAAAATGTTTCATTTACTGTATTTTTAACATAACAATTATATTTTCTGTTACTAAACAGAACAAAAATCAACATAAGCCTAAAGAAACCTGGCCGACACGGCGACCGCGGTATGGGCAGTAATGACAGTATAAACAACTGCTGTAGAAGCTTAACAGTGGCTACAAAATGATCGCTAAAAAGTCATCTTGACTATTGGACACACTAGACCTCTACAAAATCATTTCCGGATCAATTTTATCTTTACTCGACTAATATCCGATCACTTTTCGATTACTTATCGATTGCTTAATGTACCTATCTCTACCCGACTATTTGGAACATGTTTAGAATAGTCGTGTAAAAAGCTAACCAACGTCGACCACTCCGACCACTTCTGCTGACCACTCCCCAATCACGGTTGAGTTATTCTGATCGGCAGTGTGAACCTAGTATTACACGCAAAAACCAGTTTAGCACTTAAAGGAGCCCGCGTATACCATGTGCTCAAAATATGCATTTTGAGACCCCCCAAAAATATAGGGACCGCACTACCCTTAAATCTTCCAAGTGAGAAAGACCGATACCTCTTTTCACATTTCACTTGATAATACACCGTGTCCGAAAAAAATCATTCCGAACATTATC
>Ga0209146_1000436_pt1 | contig 12340 bp, 7 predicted proteins | sample WorMetLIZAISLAND_2_FD_187402 | JGI IMG/M metagenome (GOLD analysis project Ga0209146, IMG submission 187402) | Marine gutless worms symbiont microbial communities from Max Planck institute for Marine Microbiology, Germany - Olavius geniculatus... | ecosystem: Host-associated > Annelida >...
ACATTTTTCAGCGCAATTTAGTGTGCGCTTTTGCAATTTACAATGGATTTAACGTGCTGAATTTTGTTCAGATTCGTTTAGATTTGACATTTTTATTGTACGGTGTCTAGGGGGTTACTTTTTTGGACACAGTGTATGTACTGTGGCTAAACGGTAAGTTGTAAGGGGTCAGTGATAATAACGTTGTGCGATGACTAGTTCCTATAGGCTGTCAATAATAACAATGCTACCATCTGCAGCGGTTTGGCCGCAATTTTCAACGCAAACATGCTGCCTGCGCCTATCACCCATTTGCCGTATATTCTTGATTGTAACGTTTAATATAGCAGCGTTAAAATGACATGTATAGAACTGTAGTTATCTCCTGGAAATCGCATTTTCTCCGTGACTAAAAATCGGGTGCTGGCTTGGGACATAAACGGTACGATCTGCCCACCAAAGCGACAGCTGGGCTTTTTGTTTTGTAACTTTATCGTTGTACGCGTTTTCGGGCTTAAATAAATGACAATAACGACGACGCTGAATAGTGATGCTGATGATGCTGATTGGCAGGTGCGTGTTCCGGCGACGTGAGATGTCCGGCGACATGTCAGACAGTCAGAAACAGTGATGGCTGCGTCAGCTGCAACTGTACCAGTACCACGCCATCACCTCCGCCCTCGTGCCAGGTACGCCGCATCACTCGTTCACTGCACTGCAGCCAGCCAGTGATAATTAATTAATCGACACGTCGTTAACTACACCGGGAGCTGTATGCGGTAATGATTTACGTTGATCACATCGACAGTCTAAACTGACTTGTAAATATTGGCACAGCGACGTGTTTAAAACGTGGTGGGATCTTCAATAATTTCCCGCTGATTGTGCCAATAAAAGAATTGTGATGATGAAAATTAATCAATATTTAGCAAAGATATGGCCAACAATTTGGCGGCATCGTTCTATTCACGTTGTACAACTATAATGACGTATAGCGGATAAAGTTGTGGGGGTGGGGTAAATGCAGGTAAAAGCCTACAGGCCGGAAGTCGTGCCTGATGCCCATTAATTGATGAGTACAAATTATCAGTTATAAAGCGCAGCAGCAGCAGCAGCAACAGCAGTGACGTGGTATATTTATGACTGCACACACTGCTTGGCACATGACGTGCTTGCTGGCCATACGCCGTGTTTACAGGCCAGTTCCTATACTACTGACGTACGAACATAAATGTAGTTCTGAAATAAGCATCGCATGGAAATCAGTCACGTAAGCCAAAAAGCTTGCTCGAATTTTCTTATGTTCTGCGCTTTCTTTTAAAAGTGTACAATAAAATTTTATAATACATTAAGATTGTTGGAAATTTGTGATTACTTCGGTTACAGAAACTGCTATAAAGTGAAGTTATGAATAACTGTAAATTTTTTTTAATTTACCCCCGTTAGTAAAATTAATTCATAAACCTACGTAAAACGCAATTTTTATGAATTGTAGTCATAGAATTATTTCCATGATTGTAATCTCATATCATGAGACGAGACGCGTCCACTGGCTAAAAGTGATGTCACCCCCGTGTCTTCTCCTCACCACAAACCCATTGGTCTGAATCAATAAATGCAGCATTGCTAGGCTTTTGCTGAACATGCCACCTACAGTATCATCTATCTGGCTGCCTGCTACTGCTGCAGGAATACCTGGTTGCCAGGGGCAACGTCGATAAATAAGCGTGCTGCGTGCACTCGCTGTCAGTACACACCTCTCAGCAACATGCTATGCAGGTGGTTTTGCTTAGCTATGACAAAGACGTCTGTGCGTCGTGTGAGTGTCACACCACACCACAGTGGTCACACTGCTCGCTGCATTGTGTCAAAACGACGCAAGCTAAGATCAGAAAATCTTTACTGTCTGATCCTTGAAAGACGCTACTATCAAGATTTTAAAGGGTTTACCGAAATGCGAAAGGTGTCATCTCGATTGAAAACTCTGAATGAAAGGAGGTAGGGAAAATATGCGACGTTCAATCAGAAAGACGCTGCATTTCGGAGACGGGTTGCCTGATGTTGCCAAGGTTTACGTATTTTCAACGAAACCCCGACGCATTCGTTTCTTCAGAGTTACTGCTATACTTTGCGCTATAAACAACAGACAACGCACGTTTTATTTCTATATTTCTAAATTTAAATTTCTCAATTTACATTCAACGTCTAATTGCATATTGTTTATGCTGTAAGTAGCGTAGTTGTAAAAACAACGCACGTACGTGGTTGTTATACTGATGCAGGATATAACGTGCGCCGATAACGAAGTATGTGAGCTGGTGCTGGTGCAGTGTTTTCGAGCACCTTGTCCACCGCTGCCTCAATGTATCCCACGTTCCTCAGGTACCTCGAACAGTTGCTTATTCGACTGCAGTTTCTCTCCAGACAGCACACTGTTGGAGTATTCTGATGTTGTCTTCAGAACTGCATGTTGCTAAAGTTAAGATAACTCAAGAATCAATTTTCTGTTTGAACTTTTCCTCATTTATCGTAGCTTTTATATCGTCGCCAACAGTGGCTTACCCAGGAATTTGTCTTGAGGTAACAATTTCTATTAATTACTGACTGTATAACTCTTTTGTACCAAATTTATTAATAGTGAACCAGGATTGTTGGAGTTAATTTTTTTTAAAATGCAGCAGGTGTCTGGTTTTTTCAGACACATTGTATACTCTTATTGTGTATGACTGTACTGTTTTAACAGTTGTAAAACGTATGCGATTGTCATGCGCTTATTAAAGGCTATACTCTTGACTTGACCTTGACTTAATGATTGGTACGTGTAACAGCCGACGACTTTGCGGTTGTGTTGTTTGCGTTTGACCGACGCAAGGACAGTAAAAGATTTACTTGCTTACTTACTGACGTAGATTCAGAAGGCGGGCAAAGTTTGCCATCGCTGTGCACAATGCCGTACGAGGCTGGGTCGTGCGGCCACACACACGTCAGGTACTATTATGACGCTGGTGAACGCACCTGCAAACAGTTCAGCTACAGCGGTTGCCTTGGCAACGACAACAACTTCCTCAACTTCGTCGACTGCATGACTGTCTGCGGAAGATTCTCGTCCAGTCCCAGCGGTATGTCAACTGCTGCTGTTCCTTGCTTACTGCACGCTACCCAGCGCTCTAAAAGTCTGCAGTACCGAAAGCATATAAGACTACTAAGTATTGGCAGAAGTTACTAAACTCTTTTTAACTCACGGTGCTACAAGCTACAACATGGACCATTCAACGATTTCCTACTGTACACACTCGTATTGGTAGTCAAACACCTACAGGAATATTGCACATTGTTGAATGACTTAAGAGCAACGTCTATCTTATGCATTATTGTTTGCTTCTACTGCAACTCAGGCGACTTTCTCTAATTTTTTGGTGTGCTTTTCATGTCCGACTATGTGGCCGTGTTAGATAGCCACAATACATGTCTTTCTTTGTTTGTCAGTCAAGTCTGTTCGTCCGTTTGTCTCGTACTGGTTTTTACTAACTGGAAAACAAAATAACACGGGAAAATCTAGATTTGCGCGAACTTTCGCCAAGACACGAGTGACCGATTTGCCAGATTTTGATTTACAAGGTCATAAGTCATGCAGACAGCCGCATAATATTTCCGCGCTAGGCTGACATATAGCGCCGACGTATTTTCTGGCATTTGATAATAATACCATAATTGCTCGCGCTAAACACTGCAGTTGATTGCAATTTATCGACAGTGTCTAAGTCGTGGACGGGCGTGCCCGCGGCATCACGGACACCCCCTCCAGTGACGCCCGACCAGGCATTCGCCTACTGTCAACTGGACGCAGACTACGGACTGAGCTGTAAGTCGGCAGATGAGACGGCTTGGTTCTACAACCGGACATCCGGCGCCTGTGAACAGTTCTTGTTTGGCGGCTGCCTGGGCAATCAGAACCGCTTTCTGTCTCGGTCGATCTGTCACAGTGTCTGTGTGCTGCGTTCTGTCCACCCCTCGACCACGCCGAGTCCACGACAGCGCACCAGCCCGGTCAGTCAGTCATCATCATCATCCGATCATCGTCGTTATCGCAGACGTAAAAAGTAAAGTCCTTCTGAACCACAAGGCCATTTTACACCAGTTTAAACTGCCACACCACGCTCATAGGGTTAGTACATCGCGCGGTGTGTCTGTTTATGCCTCAGCTGTAGTTAGTATTCACTGTCTTTACCCAGGGAGGATTGGCCAGGCTGAGTTGACCTGCATGGGTGGCTTGGTTACACACCAAGACGATATACTTGCAAACAGTCGTTGTTCATCTCAGTACTAACCTGGCTCAACGCAGACCAATTTTGTTGATGCGACCAACGATGGTACAAATTAGACCAAATCACCAAACATTTTATGTTGGTTTACAAAGGTTGACATGTTGCAACCCTTTACAATTGACGAACATTCAAACCGCATTTTTAAAAACACGGGAAAGCCGATATATACGCGAACCATTACGCAGAAAAGCGTTACTTCAAGTTTCATTGCGTTAACAGGAGTCTTCTGACCTGGCATCAAAAAGTGTTGCTTTTTGGTTTTGTTGCAGAATAAAGCGAGTAGCTGTTTCTAGATGGCTTAAGTATTTAGCATTTTGAACTCTATTTATGCATTTATGTTTTTTTTTTGTATTTTGAGCCTCTATTCTCATGCTTTTATGTTGTCGTGTCTTTACGTTTTTACTTTCATTCCGCTTAGTGTCATATTGTCCTTTCGTCAGCATTCGTTTGTGCCTCTGTGATTGCGTGTTCAGTGCCTAGGCTATTGTCAGTTTGAACGAAATGAAAGGAGATGGACAGATGGAGAATGATTTCTGTCATTGAGACGAGTCGTTTTGGTTATCAGTACTCTACTGCGTGTCCAGGTGCAGCCACGTACACGTCGGACGCCGTCGCCTACGCCATACACCCAGTGCCCTGTGGTTGACTGCGGTGACAAAGACTGCTCAGTCGGCGGATTCGCCAAGGACGCATTCGGCTGCACCCTCTGCATTTGCGATGACCCATGCCAGGTCTGCTGTCCGTCTTGGATACTAATAATCATCATCGATTGTAGTGAACCTACGAGGGCGGGTAATGTATCGAACGCGTTGCAGTTAATATACTTTATGATACCACGATTCAGCGCACAATATCATCATCATAATATACATGCAGACAATCCTCACTTAGACCCCGAATCCCTACCTCCCTAGCGACGCCCAGTAAAACAAAATCTAAGTCAGTCGCCAGAAAGCGTCAGACGACCGGCGGCTAAATTATCTATAGTGTTTTACTCGTACTCACCAGAAAAAGCGACTTGTCTCGCTCAGCCAACGCCGCATCGGCTGAAAATCGCAAATACTTTCTCTTATTTAACGCTTTCGTTTGGGGTGACCCCCTTCGAATTTATGAAACAGCTTTATTGTTCCTGAAACTACAGAGTCTTCCGGGCAGCCGACGGTGAAGATTTGTACCGTTTTTGACTGATCCACCCGTGTGACGGACGGACGGACAGACAGACAGAATTGCGATGGCTAAGACGCGCTACAGCAGTAGCTGCTGTTGCGCGTAAAAATTGTTGGGGGACGGAAGTGTGTGTTAACAGGCCTTGAGGGTCATTGCACATGACATAAACAACTAACCTGTTGCCCTGTTAGGCCTATGCCTTTTTAGAGTCGCTGGAGAAGCTTAAAGCGCTGCGCAAACCCACTCGCTGGATTTTTAGGCGCAAAAGCAGAAAGACTGCCTTAGCGCGTCTTAGCCATCGCAATTCTGTCCGTCCGTCTATCCGTCTGTCACACGGGTGGGTGGATGAGTCAAAAAAAGGTGCAAGCTAGGGTCACTAAATCTTCACCATTGGCTCCCTGGAAGACTCTAGTTTCAAGAACCGTAAAGCTTTTCCATAAATTTGGAGGAGGTCATTCCGAACGAGGGCGCTAAATGAGACTATGGTAGAAAAATTTGCGATTTTTAGCCAATAAGTCACTGTATCTCAATAACGGTGCGAGATAGGGCTTAGGTTACTATTAATTACTAATAGGAAGTCGTACACTGGCTTTCGATTGCCACGGAATTCAATAACCTTGGATGTTCTTGATCGCCAGAATAAGGGTTTCTATGGATTTTTTGGCGATTTTGGGCTGCGAGACACATTTTAAGAGCGAATTGCGTCGAAACCAATTGAGATAGACATGGAGACGCTGCATGTGAATTTTTCAGCATTAAACGTAGATTTCGAAGGTCCAAGTCTCGATTTTCTAGGTTTAAGAAAACCTGCGCACGATTGCATCGAAGAGTGGTACCCCCGCAAAAGTCGTTATTTTACCGTTGTTCGCCAGTCTTTTGTGTAAACGGTCGCAGATAGGCATGGACATGCTGCTTATCGGAACAAGCAGTAGTGACGAGTTTTTTAGTCGTATCAACATCGATGACGAATGAGTAAATGGCTGGAGATAGATTGACAGTTTGCGAACAGGAACTGCTGTAGGCTTTCGCGCGTCTTCTAAGCATTAGCTCAAATTTCTTGTTTTTGTGGGAAGAGTCAGGAAGGGAAGTAAAAGAAAAGGAAAGAAAAACAAAGGGGAAGGTATAGGAATGAATAAAGTGGAGAGAGGTTGGTGCGACTTGGAGACGGTTGCTTCGTGGTGGTCAGGGGAGGTGGACGCCCTTTTACGCTGTCAGAATAAACGTCACATTCAGCAACAAACAACAACAACGTCGACGACGACGACTTTGGTGCAAGAAGAAGATAGATCTAATAACGCTGATGACGAAAAACGATTGTGATGATGAGCGAAAATTTGCATTCACTGAACTGAGCAGCGAATCCAACAAGTTTGAGTTACGCACATGCAACCCTATAATCATTATTACATTAAAACCTACGACAACAAAGCCTGAAATATGATGCAACAGCGTCCAAAATACGTCTTTACATGTAAGCTAATATGCAGCACAAATGTATATAGGATAATGTCGGTTTTTTTCTCTGAAATGCGTACGATTGTCACCTGACACATAACAGAATGTTTGAGACGTTTGCCCATCACTTGAACACGTCACGCGAATTAAGCATCATTACTTGTAGCAACTATGCTACAGCTGCAGCAGCGGCAGGAGTGGCAGGGGCCGAAGAATGCGACGAAGGCAGACAGCGAGAGAAAAGTTTGCGCAGCTCAGCACGAAACTGTTTGCCTGTGATCAGGTAGACGTAGAAGTTGTAGGCGAAAACAAGGTTAATCAGATTATAGATGACCTTGTAGATTTTGGCTAAAACAAATATGTTGCCGCCAATCGGGTTGTGATAATACATCCACCACCACACTGCATACAGAATGTTCAGAGTGCCGTAGAAGAGAGTGAAGATGAGCGAAGTTGCAATGAGCATGACGGTAGGAACGGCCGAGTTGTTGGAGGTTGAAGTCTGGTGATGTGGCTGAACCCCGAGGTTAGCGGCAGCGTTGCTGGCCGCTCGTCGTACTTGCACAGCGACAACCACGTTGATCACTAGAACAGCCACCGGCACGAGCGTTCCAAATACAGTGTTAGTAATGGCAACGACGAAAAGATGTGCTAGATACCAGCAGACCGTGACGACAGCTGCAACTATTAGACCGAGCACTGTCAGACTCACGGTAACTTTCTTCGCTCTGCTTACTGTACACCAGAATTTCGCCTGCTAACACACACACGCACACCCCCTTACACCCACGTGAGTAACTTTACTAACGGATGATGTTAATCCATGTTCTTGTCCTGGTTCTTGGTGTGCAAGTCCTTGTTAACATCACTGGAATCACAACAGTTAACTGTGTGCTGCTAAAGTCACTCACTGATGGATTTAGGCACATTAGGTATCTCCACGCAGAGATTTTATTCAGGATGATTGTTTGCCATTAATTACGTTTTATTACGACAATAGCAGCCGTATTCAGCGAAGAGCATAGTGCAATAATTCATTGACTAACTTGACCTATTAGCAGTGCTTTGAACTTTGATATTACGAGCTCACAGACGCACAGTCGTGGAGCAACGCTGAACGTTCACTTCCGTTTGGGCCACCAAGCACGTTGCACAGTGTAGTTAAGAGTTTATTCAATTAAACGATTAGCTTCTATTTTGCACGCGAAAGGCACAAACGTGACAAACGTACCTTTAGTGGCCAGCAAATGGCAAGTAGACGCTCGACGAAGAATCCGAGTACAAGCAGACGTTCCACGTTGCTACTAGTTGCGATAAGGTACTGAACGCAGTGGAAGAACCAGGTTCCATGCAGGTCTGACGCGTTCAGTGAATTGTAAGCTAAACTGCTAAGCAGGGCGACAATGTCGCTGATGGCTAACACTGCCAGATAGACGGCTGACGAATTCTTCTTGTGAAGTCTCAGCCAGACTATCGTCGACAGAATGTTGCCGGGAATTCCCAGCGCCACACAGACGTACAGGAAAACCTTTACGAACACGCGAATTCTGGCCCAGTCGGGGTCTACTTCGTACGCCGATGGCTCAACTGTAGCGTTGTTTTCATCGACGAATTCACTCAGATTCATCTTCGCGCTGTTTGCGGCAAGCTGTCGATGGTCAATAACTCGTCACAGCTAATTCTGCATCTGCAAGTTATTTCAACAACGCTCACGTGACGCGCGACAGTTTCGGTGCTGCCACCTGAGGAATCAGCGTGCCACAAAATAATAATGCGTTTGAAAGAATATCCAAATTTGAGGTTTCCGTACAGTGGACTTTTCAAATCTAGGAAGTAGGAACTCAGACGGTTAAAATCTACGTTCTATGCTAACAATTTCATACGCAAGTTGTTTTGATCTATCTCTAGTAATTTCGGTGCAGTGCACTGTTGAAATATATACGCTGCAATTTAAAATCGTGAAAAAATCAGTAAATACACGCATTTTAAATCTTAAGGTCGTTGAAGATCATTAATGTTGTTACTCTTAAAAGCTAGTCAGCAGTGCTTGTGACTTGTGACGATAAGCAGCATGTCTGATTTTTTGTCCGAAGGCTCGGCGACGTCGAAAAACACTTCGGATGAGGAAATCGGTGCATGCAGTCACGGCATGGGCGTACCTCTCTTTGACGTTTTCGTTCGAGGGGATCCTTTTACTCAGCAGCATGACATTTTGTCGCAATAAACCTGAGTTTTTGAGGCAGCTCATGGAGAAGAGTTCATGATACTAGCTTTCAACTTTTTGATAGGGCTGCAGAGTGTGACAGACATAGTCACGGACGGACGGACGCCTAGACGATAGCTAAGACGTGCTTAGCATAGCTGCCGTGCGTAAAAACTACAGACGGCTGTCGGAGTCTTGCATATTATACGCCGCACATGTGACCAGAACTGCGCTGACTCGGATACCAACGAGTTGGCTTATATTTCGAACAATGTGACGTTGTCCTGTAGTGCCACAGCGCTATCAGTGTGTTGCGGTAATCTTATTATATTGTGATGATGATGATGATAATGAGCGGCGGTTGTTGCTGCTGACACAGTAGATTGATTGTTTCTAGCACGTGACTGCTGAAGTCGTCAGTTGTAAGACAAGCAGCACGTTATATTACAGTCGCAGCTAACTGCTAGGCCTACACTGTGTCCCAAAGAAAGCATCCGCCCAGTGGCGTAGACAAGGGGGGAACAGGAGGTCCAGCCCTTTTTAATTTTCCAGACAAAACATGAGCATACGTTTAAACGGCACTAAATTTGTTAATTTGGCCGGTTTATTTTTCGGGGAAAAATGAAAATTGTTGCTACCAGATCTCATCTTCTAAAGCTAAAATGCGCCAAATTTAATTTCGACTGGGGCTCGGCCCCATATCTCGGTGGGGGAGCTCACAGCGCTCCCCCAGATCTCCTGGCTGGATTTTACGGGGTACTACTTCTAAAAGTGCGGTCACACTAGCGGTCCGGACGGCCGTTCGAACAGTCGTTAAAAGCTCCAACCGTTCTGACGGCCGTTGCTGTTGCGCGTAGAAACGCTATGCCAGGGGGTGTAGACGTACTTCTACACTCCCTGGCTATGCTATGGAAAACGCGCTGCAGCCTATACAGTTTCTGTTGCAGTACTGATCTTTAAGCTTATCCAAGCCTAAGGTTAATAATTTTTGTGTCATTTGAAAGCTAATATGCAACTTCCTGTTAGTGGTCAATAGCAACTTCGGCTCTATCTCGCACCGTTTAGCTGCAATATCGCGTACTGACTTTCTAAATCACCGAAGTTCGATGATTTCTATCTCATCTAAAACGGCGTATGCCACCTCCTATTAGTGATTAATACTAACATTGGTGATATTTTTTACCGTTTCCGAGATGTGGTCAGTTTTCCATTGAATTTTCTACCCCTTCCCCTCATTCAACCCCAAATTTGAAAATGTTTCCCTTGCACTAGGTCGCTGAAATTTGGCACGCCCGAGTTTAAGGCACATAGCTAATTATTCGCGTAAAAAGTTTTTTTTCTCTACGACTCAACGCTTAGCCACAATACATCCGTTACAGACGGACGGACGGACAGACGGCGGACGGATTACAACCATGCCAATAGCTCGACCGTTACTTGAGTACGGTCGGCTAAAAACAGTAGTGCTTGTCATGATGTCGTCGGATACTGTTTTTAGTATTTTATGCAGCTACATGTGTGTATGCGCTTAACATGTGCGTGGATGCAAGATAAGATGTACACGCCACTTGACAATTCAGCAGAGAATCGATTCAACAAGACAGTGTCAGTCAATATTTGTGCAGCAGCTGTAGTAACCGTGTTTTGATGAGTCAAGTTGACGCCAATTGAACATGTTCGCAGCAATTGATCTGCATGACTCTCAGCGCAGCCGTGCGATCTGAATTCATTGACGCCGTGACGTGTTCCATGACGTGACTTGAGATAATACGAGTATGATAGTGACGTGATGTGATATTTCGATTCATTAACTGTCAGACGACCTGCATAAAGCTAAAAAACTAAGTCTGCTTTGAAATAAATCGCTTCGTTTGCAACACGTGGCACTATGAATGTGTTATGACTGATTGATTGATTGTACTGGGATGAAGAAAATTGAAAATCGAAAAAAGACGGTTAATTTAAACCTGAAATAAGATATAACTCAAAAAACTAAGCTTTTTATTTTTGTCATCTCTCTTTAGCTAACGCACCTTACAATAATGAAGGTCATCAGGTCCCACAAACTTAAATTCTGTGTGAGTCAAGTGTAATTTGTTACCTATGCATTTTGAAAATTGATCATACTGAGTACTGTTGTTAGCGGCTAGATGTATGCTGATGCCGTTGCAGGAATCTCCGTGTCCGGCGAACACAGTGTGTGTGCGTATTTCGTCTTCATCGCGAGCAACAGCCTGTGTCGGTAAGCACACCTCTCTTCTGTGCCTCCCTGTCATGCGGACGTCATAAACAAAAGCCACATTACGTGTCTTGCACGTCCGTCCGTTTACCTGTCTGTCTGTTGCGTATGGGCTTTCAACTTGAAAACTGAAGAAAGTAAGTAAACCAAGTGACAAAGGCAGGAGTAACCAAGTAATTCAAGATGGCGGCTGCTGCCATTTTGAATTTTATTTATTGCTCATAACTCGTATACTATAGCATGCATTTGCACGAAATTTGGAATGTTTATTAAGTTTGGGGTCTTACATACTTATATGCCAAAATATTAAACAAAAAAAATTCCAAAATTCGCCATTTTGGATTCTTGCACAAACAGCCACCGATTGACATAAATTAATGGAATTTTTCAGTAATGTCGTCCGCTGCTACCAAAAGTAGATTGTGTGACCAAAATCGACAATAAATTTAAGATGGCGGCGGTCGCCACTTTGAATTCCGTTTGTCGCTCGTAACTTAGTTGCTATTGCACGTACTTGCACGAAATCACGGTTAGAGCTAATGTTGCACAGTTAAGCGAACGGCCACATAATATGTCTGCACTTGGCCGACATAGGCCTATTTTTCTAGTTTTTTTTTTGGGGGGGATAGGGGTAAATTCACAGTTTGCTTCTATCGTGTCTTAGTGCCAGTTGTATTTTGTCGTGTAGTTAGCAGACTGCATATTTTAATGTCTCACTAATGTATACACCTGAACTGAATGATGTTTTTTTTTCTCAATTGTTGCACATGTGTTTAGTTACACCGGGACCAGGCAACTCAACACCATCAGCGACATCAGCCAGCCCACCGCCAGGTTTCATTCTTGTCTTTTGTGTTATTTACGCTCCTATATGTAAGCTCATGGCTAACTGTTATTTATATTTATCTGTCCCATTGTTATAGCATAGCATGGGACAGATTATAAAATCACTTGCGTCTGTCGGTCATTCTG
>Ga0209146_1000437_pt1 | contig 12338 bp, 13 predicted proteins | sample WorMetLIZAISLAND_2_FD_187402 | JGI IMG/M metagenome (GOLD analysis project Ga0209146, IMG submission 187402) | Marine gutless worms symbiont microbial communities from Max Planck institute for Marine Microbiology, Germany - Olavius geniculatus... | ecosystem: Host-associated > Annelida >...
AGGCTTTCCGGAATCCGGCTACGCAGAACCAAATCATGGGGACTCGAAGACATCGCCTTAAATTAATCCTTTAAATGGTAGATAGACCCGTAAAAAAAATAGGGTGCTGTGAGTATTTGTTTTTATCATTGTGTTCCGAATTAAGAGTCTATCTATTGAAATCATATTATGTTTGCGCAGGATTTATGCTATAGCCGTATTGAATGTTCTAAAATGCAATGAGTTTAAATTTAAACGACAGAGCGAAGCGATACAACAAATCTTCAATCTTCAACCTTTAATCTTCAATTCCGGCTTGCCCGGGTTGGGATTTGTTTAGTATTTCGATATTCGTGCTTCGTGCTTGAGCAGTCTTATCGCTGTCCTTCCACCACAATCTCATAATTTTTGATCAGTTCCTTGATCTTTCCGGATTGGCTTTCCCGGCCCTTGGTCAACAGGTAATCGGTTGGCAGGTATGACTCCATCTGTTCGAAGGGCGGCAGTTCAGGGTCATGGGTTCCGTTGACGCGCACATAGTGGACCCCTTTAAAGGATTCAATAGGGCCTTGCCACCGGTTCAATGGCATTTCGAACACGGCCTGGGCAAAGGGCTTGCCAAAGATGCCGGCGGTGCTCTGAAAAGTTGACCGGGTGAAACGGTCGCCCAACAGACTGTATTCGCCCAGTTTGGAAATATCAGTAGTACGTCCCAACTGTTGAATGAAAGTTTGCGGTTCCTTTGGCAGTTCATTACCGGCAAAAGAGAAATAAACCTGCTCAAATGAACGCGACGGCGACGTCAGATAGCGTTCCCGGTTGGCAGCGTAGTAGGCGCGCAGTTGGGCCACTGTCGGTTCTGGGATGATATCGCTCAGAGAGGATCGCATGACGTTGAGCAGCCGTTTGCGGACGCGGGCATCGTTCTTGTCGATGCCGCGCTGGTAGGCTTCCCGGAGCAGCACCTCGTCTTCTATTTGGCCCTCGATAATCATTTGCCGCTGCTCGGGGGTAACCGAATGCCGGGTGATGCTCTCACGCTGCTGCACCAGGGCGTCAATGGTCTGGGTGGTGATGTGGATGGTTTCCTGATCGGGTGGTTTGAGGAGGGTGTAGGCGACAGAGATGATTAGGCCTAAAAGAATAAAATGCAAGATTTGCGAATTCAGTGCTGAATTTACAATAGTTTTCATGGTGTTTGGTGTTTAGTACCCTAAATGAGCGAAAAGCGCTCATTTAGGTGCTATTTGTTATTTGTTAATCGTTATTGGAGTTGGTTGAGAGCGTGAATTTTTATTTCTACCATTAGTGATTAATAAAAACAGATTTCATTCCTTTCAAATCATTAACTAATAACGGATAACGAATAACTCTCAATTGGTTTTTGACTCAATTGAGGTAGTATTTTGTAGTATCACATCTTGATATGACGTGCGAAGTGTTTAACCAAACACGAAACACCAAACACATGATGAATTCGAATTGTTACGATTTCATCAACATTAGAGCATTTTTCAGCGATCCATTTCGGCTTTTATCCCTTGTAAGGTTCAATCCTATTTGCGTCCATCGTATATCCTGTTTTGATCCCGGCCGAGCCGTCGACCAAAAAGAGATCCTTGACCATAGCTTTGGCTGAAATTACGCCTGTCACCCAAATCGGATCAAAGTATTTACTGCTTTTATACCCCCCCCTTGGCCAATACTTTCACGTGAACAATCTGGTTTGGCGGCGGTGGTGGGGCGTGAATACAAGCGCCGACATAGGGGACCAATAGAAACTCTGTCACCCTGGTTCCTGAATATTCAAGTGGAAGCAGATAACCGGCGAGCCTGATCAGGCGTCCTTCAAGATCAGTGTTGATTGCAATCCTTAATGACTGCCTTCGCGCAATAATCTTATCCACGTCAATGCCCTTGCGCTTAAGTTTAGGAAGGGCCGCATTCATTTCAGCATACATTTCCTTATATTTAGGTTCCACTTTATCAGGAAGGTTTGCACGCAAATGGATGATCCATTCAGTCGATGCGCGTTCCTTCTCTGATAAACCTGCCAATGGATTTTCTCTGGGATCCTCTTTCGGTACAAGGTCATCCCATTGAATTTCCCGTGTATCTGAGCCGTAACAGATCAATGGGTAAAAACAGAATATCAGCCCGAGTATTTTTACAATTATATTCATATCCAGTAACTTCAACAGCTTCATTAACCCTAACCCGGACAAGCCGGAAATGAATATTGATTATTGAATATTGAATATTTGAGGTATTCTATCGATTTTAATTTAACTCTGTTATCAATGCTCAAATCTTACGCAAACATGATGTGATTTCAATAAATAGAAAATAACCCGGATAAACCGTAAATACGAAACTCGAAAATCGAAATACGAAACAAATCCGAAATTCAAATGTCTCAAACGTAATTACCGTCGTGACAAAGTTGAATTCATTTCAAATCTTTGTAAATGCTTTTTTTTAATGCTTTACAAAGATGCCAACAAATGTTTTGCACAATTTGCGCAAAACTGATTTGGTAACTGTCTAACGATGCAAAAATTTCTTATTGTAGATGCTATGCAGGGCACACCAAATAGCACTGAATCTAAAGGTCTAAGGTGGGCACAGCCCACCCTACAGTAAAGATCCGGGTCCAGAGGGGTAGAGTTTACTTTAGACTCCGAATGGAATAATGGAATACTGGGAATCGAAAAGCGGATGACGGTCTGATTTTATAAACTGATCCGTTCCATCTTTATAAAATGTAGACCTTATTCCAATAAACCCAGTCCTCCTGCGGATTTTCAACATTCCAACATTCCATGATTCCATCATTCCGCTCCCGCTTGCAGCAGGATTCACGGTATGGCCGATTGTCTCTGGCCTCGCCCAATGGACCAGGTTTTCTGCTACAAAATTATTCCCTGCCGTCATCCACAGTCAAGGGGCTCAGGTAGTGCTTCTCCACGATGCCCTTTTTGCGCATGGCGAGGCCGGTGAGGCACTCCCGGACGATGCGGTTGGCGTTGAGGCCCGAGACGTAAGTCGGGTCGCGCTCCGGTGCGAACTCGACCAGGTCGAAACCAATGACATTGCTTTCCGCACACAGCCGGCGCACCAGCGGAAAGGCCTCGCGCGGGGTCAGCCCACCGGGCTCTGGTGTACCCGTACCCGGGACGAAGGCCGGATCCAGGGTGTCGATATCAAAGGAGATGAAGATATACTCGGGTCCGTCGTTGGCCTCCTTGATGACGTCTTCCATCACCGCATCCCAACCGCGCCGCTCGACCTCGGCCATGGGATGGTAACGGAAGCCTTCTTGGCGCATCCATTCAAAGGACTCCTTATCCGGGTAGTAGCCTCGCAAGCCCACCTGGATGTAGTTCTTGCCGGGCACGTGCCCATCGACAATTAGCCGTTTCACCCAGGCGCCGTGGGTGATCATGTGACCCAAGGCCATGGTTGCGTCGTAGTGTGCATCGAAGTGAATGACACCGACGTTACCTTTGCCGTAGACATCGGTCACCCCAGCGATGTTGGGGTAGGAGAGCGAGTGATCGCCGCCGATGATAATCGGGATCGTGCGCTTGCCGTTCTTCAGCTTGACAGAGGCAATGTCTCGGACATATTTGCGGATTTCGTGCACGCTGCGCTCGGTGCTCAATGGATCGACCGGTGCGTCGCCGTAGTCGACAATGGTAAGGTCCGTGAAGGGATTAACCATGGTGCCCATGTGGGGCATCGAGTACTCGCCCCAGGTCACATATTCGTAGCGCGCTTCTCGAAAGGCCGCCGGACCCCGCGAGGCGCCCCGTGACCCCAGGCCCATGTCCGTGAGCGCTCCCATGATGGCCACATCCACCTGGCCGGCCTCGAGATCTGCGGGGACGAGCGCCACCGGCAGCCTGAAAAAGGTGGGGATGCCCTGCCAGCCGAATCCGCCCCAGGTCCGCTGAATGTTGATGGGGCCGGGCTCCCGCCCCTTGCTCAGATCGTCCCGGATCAGCTTCCAGAGGTCGTAGGTCGGGTCCGCCTTGTCGAGCGGAATGACCGGTTTGACGTCGTGCTTCGCCGGCGCCTTCTCTCTTTCACTATCAGGCGTGTCGTCTAATATCGCATACCCGGCGGTTGCAAATGAACCGAACACTGCAAGCAAGAAAATATAAAAACCCACCTTAACTATCACTGTCTTCATTTTAGCACTCATAATTTTCTCCTTTGTGTTTCGACAGGATCATTGAAAACTATATCAGGTAAGTGAAAAAACTAACCTGCTTTGTTTTTGACCAAATAAACAGTTACCAAATCAGTTTTACGCAACTTGTGCAAAAAATTTATTGACATGTTTTCCCAATGAATTTTAATTTTGGCCTGCGACGAGCTAAACTGTGTCGAATTTGGATTTGAGGTATCACCCTGCTCTGACGGCCGGGTCACTAAAAACATCACCAACCATATCGCCGCCCACGTCAGGCATACTCATATCGGGCAAAATATCCGGCTCAGAGGGCAGGGGCGGTGGCCTCGATCGTGAGCGCTAAGTCCCGAGGGACGAAAATGATCCTGTCGCGATCATAGACCCGGTCGCCCCAACGGGGGCCGCAACCGCGGTGGTTACGGTATACCCGACTACTGCCGCCGCCAATTGCGCATGAAATCAGGAGGCTGACAAGACTCAGTAAATACACCATAATTATGAATTTTTTCATTTCAACCTTCTCTAGCGCATCATCAGAATCCTAAATACCGCATCGATGGCTTTATCGTCTTTGAGAAAGACATAAACCCATAGTTGCATAAGCAATTGAAATCAAACATAGCTGCTGCAACGAAGACCATGCCTGCCTTGACTGATCCTGGATATACAACGAAATTCCAAATCTCAAGCATCAAATTAAAGAAGTCATCCTATGGCCACAGAACGAGTGAATCGTAATCTTACTGTAATCTTTAGTGCAGATGTCGAAGGTTACAGCCGCCTTATGGGCGAGGATGAGTATGCGACCGTCCAAACCATAACTGCCTACCGTGAAATGATAACCCAGCTTATCCAAAAGCACAGGGGCCGGGTGGTGGACTCCCCCGGAGATAATGTGTTGGCTGAATTTGCCAGTGTGGAGTTTCCTATCGAGAGTCCGAGCAATATGAAGAGGCGATTTCGACCCTAAAGGAAGGCATGACCTGCTATCCGGATTATATTATGTCCCGCTATGCCCTGGTAACTACATATTGTGCTGCAAAACGGTATGAGGAAGCTCGAGCTGAAGCCCGGGAAATCTTTAAAATCGATCCCCGGTTCAATCTCGAACAATACACCAAAAGACTGCCATACAAGGATCGTGAGGTTAATGAACGCCTGCTCACCAACTTACTCAAAGCAGGGCTGCTGTGAGCCGGCACAGGGACCGCAGCTACAAGATGATAATGAAGAATTTCAATAAGTTGACCCACTATATATCGAGATAGGTTCCTGAAAGCAATAGTCATCAAAGTATATTTGCGCCAGGCTCTTGATCAGCACCGAATAGCAAGGCAAACGACGCGTTGAAAATTTCGAGATATATACAGCCCCTAGCAACTACTAAGTTTTTCGGCACGCCGCATTATAAACCCTTTTCTTAAGAGAGTGAATTTGAGACCGAAATAGACCAGAAATTTATTGAAGCGAAAAAAGATAAATTTCTCTGCGTTCTCTGTGACTCTGCGGTGAATGTTTTGAATATTTTTTTATGATCCAAAATGAGGCTATTTCCATTCAGTTTAGATGCAACTCAAACTCCATGAAGCTAATCGGGAAACAAACGGCGAAATACAAATTATAGATCTTGAAAACGTGCCCAAAACCAGGAGGGATAAACTTTAAATCTTGAGCACGTTCCCAAGATCAGGAAGGCGGACAAGAATTGAAAATACTGAACATCAAGTCTACTTTTTTTTTGAATGAAAAACCGGCTTATAACGGCCTTTGGGTACCTCTATCCGGGGACCTTTATCAGTTGTGCCTGCCCCGGCTTCGTATCCTTTAAGCGCGCGGCGGAGCTGGTTCAGCTGAATCCGTACAAGCGGATCTATTCGGGAATTCGGATCCAACGTACCTTTATGTGTCTTATTGGCAATGGTTTGGGCGCTAATTTGATCTTCGCGACCTGCCAAGGTTTCTTCCGATAAATAACGAAATATGGTTTTGACCTTTTGGGATGCTTTAAAATCAGGGCTAGATAATATGCGATCCATTTGAGCCCTTATACCTTCAGGAGTGACTTGGGAGTGCTGCGAATCAGATGAAAAGCCCTTATCGTGACTGTTGGATTGCTCTTTCATGGTTTGTGTCCCTCCTTACTCTATTTTGATCCACCGGTGCGGAGAATTTGAGATTGATCCGTCGGAGGCGGGGTGGTGGTCCAACTATTTTTTCAACGCCGTCATCATCATGTTTAGTGAAGGTAGGGTTTCAAAATTCTGGTCCGCCTCCGGCGGATCGGTTATAATGTAAATGAGTTTATTGGTTATTTTGATATACGAACATTTACATCTACGACAAAAGCCCGCCATAACGAGTACTGGTGATGCAGGCGGGATTGTGGATGTGACGACGTTAATAATTAGTAGAGCAACATGCATGCCGGGACTTAAGCAAAAACCGTCTGCAGACGCAACTATATGGCATGACTGATTATTATTGTTTGGGCTGGTGGAATAGGTCGGTGGGAGGCAGGTTGGATTTTGTTAAAATTAACGGAAACCGTTAAATATGGTGGTTTTCGGGGCGTTTTCCGGGTCATCGATTCCCAGGTTTTCGCATGCGTCCCCGCAAGGTGTTCGGGTTCAGTCCCAGGATTTTTGCTTCATACATATAGTGCCAGGTTTGTCTTGCAGGGATGGGTTCGGAACTACGGATCCAAGATTCGGATCACCACTGATCTGACATATGCGCCAACCGGCAAAAAACTGTGGAGCAAGACGTTTGGATATGATCTGGAGCAGACAGCGCTTCTTGATATAAATCCCGTCATTGATTTCACCCCGGACAGAAGGGTCCCCAATTTCTATCCGGTAACATGGTTTGCTTTTTTGATCGTGCTGTTTACGGTATTGATCCAATTTTCAGGGAAGCGGTCGGAATTGGTCAGCCATCCTTGCAATGCAGCGACAGCGCCGGTAATTCCGATTTTTTCGTCGATAACCGACGATACCAGCAATTTACCGGTGTTAAGATACTTCTCCGCCAGGTTAGAATCAATCGCCTGATCAAATTCACGGGATAGCGCATTAAATTCTTTTTCCGGCAGAATATTTATCCTTAGCTTTCGGAGCATGTCAGCCGCCGTTGAAAGTTTGTCATAGGTTGATTTTTGGGCTGGGACCGCAATGACCAGTTCCTTATGCAAGAAATTGAGCGTACATTCCAACATAATCATCGGCATCCCCCTGGTGGAAAGCACCCTCCCGAGCCATTGGATCTGCTTATTCATACTTCCCGGGTCCAGGCGCGTCAACGTCACAAGCCAGCAGGTATCGCTATCGGAAAAGCGCTTGCCCCGGTCTCCATACCGCTGCTCATAGTAAGGAAATTCGCTCCAGCCCCGGTTGCTGGCTTTGAGTGCCGCCTGAATTTCACGCTCATCATCGGGTATGGGGTGATTGCCGGCTTCCGGATTGATCCGGGCGACGTGATAGGTTTTAGACTTCTCATCCGGCGGGTATAAGGCCCTGTACAGCGCTTCCAGACCTGTAAACGCTTCACGGGCAGATTCCACGATTTGATCATGCAATGAAGCTTCGTCCAATATTCCGTTCATTTTTTTTGAAAATCGATTCCAGTGGCCGGGTACCTGATCCTGATAGCTGGAATAATAGCGGCAGCCATCCAAATCGTCCAAATGATACGTTGCGACAATATCCGGTTTGTGCATGCTGTTGCCCAGTGTCGATCCTTCAAAGACATACAGATAGCCAAGCAGTGTAACCGGATTTTCGATCCCTCTGAGACGTATTTTCCCCGTCATCGCAAGGGCGGCATCAATCGAAGTCGAAGCGTCCGACACAACCCGAGACTCAAAAAATTTGAGATCTTCCTCCAAAAGAGGAAGCTTTTTAAGCTCATCATCCCAAATGGCTGCAACCCGATTGTCTTTCGATGAAACGATCTCATTTTCCAGAACACCGTGAATAACAGCAAGCGATTGGAGCTGGTTCACGTAGCATTCTAGCGGAAGCTTATGCGCTATCAGGGCCTTGAAAAACGGTAATGCTTCAATCCTGGAATGACAATCCTTTGTCTCCTCTTTAAGCCTCGCGATTATCGGCATTGATTGATATTTTAAATTATCGGAGCTGTTGGAAGTCATCATTTTTACTCCTTTTGCCGAATAAGATGTCAAAGGTGGGTATCGTGATTGAATTTTGCAGACAAATATCTCCTGCGAAGCTTCAGATCAAGATGGGTTGTGACCGGCAGCTGTCGTATGTGCCTTTCCGGATCAACCCGCAGTAAGCGTGAGGGTAGCATGCGCGAATTAAAATGTAAATAACGCGAGACCAAATAAAACAAAGGGGTTGCGTCTTCATTTTTGACATGAAGTGAAAAATGAAGACGCAAGCTTTGTTCTATTTTTTGTTTTTTATCCCGGTCAAAGAGCTGATCACATTTTCTTATCTATCAACTTCTGAAATACATACGGCAGACAATCTTCGGTTTTCAGCGGTCTGCCGGCCAGCAGGGAGTGCATATCCAGCCATTCGCGTTTATTCGCGGCGATATAAGTCTCCAAATCGTGTGCCTCGAGAAAATTGCTGGTCCGCTGGGAGACCTGTTTGCGCACTGTTTCATAGATATCCGGATATTGCTTCATCAGGGCGGCCGCCCCGCTGATGTAGTGTGACCATTTCCGGTCCTCGATTGCTATGGTTTGCATGCCATCAGTCTCGAGCATGGATCGATAGTCATCATTATCAAAAAATCGAATGTAGACATCCAGATAAAATTTGGCCATTTCCAAAACGCTGGAACCGAAAAAAGAATTGAAGGCATCGGCATCGATGTGGGCATCGGCAATATACATCAGGTTTTGATCCAGGTAGTTATTGTTGTACATGTTGTTGTAGTCGCAGATCTTTTTCACGTTTAACGCATTGCGCTCAAACCCGACACAATTGAGAACGACATCCGCCGCGATTCGCTGCTGACCGTTCACAAACACGCCATCTGCAACCATACCCGTGATACTGCCGGTAACGGTTTCGATTTTATTTAAATAGTGGCCGATAAACCAGATATCCGATACGCTGATGGTGTGCCCGTCATGTTTGACTTTAGCCGGCCAGCATTCCGGCTGGGTGGCGCCGCTCTGGTCGTACAATTTTTTCCAGAGCAGCATGTTTCGCATATTGCCTTTTTTGTCATGCTTGAAACCGGCGTCATAAGGTGTCGCAAAATTTAAGTAATCAATAATTTTGGGGCACACGGTCCCATGCCGGCGGCAGACGACCGTGACGTGCTTTGCCCCGCCAACCAGTGCTGTTCTGGCATTTTCGACGGCAAAGGCGCCCATCCCGACTATCACGACCTTTTTATTTTTCCAATCGAAACCATCGGCATGACCCGATATGCCGGATAGTACTTCACCGCGGAAAGCACTCTGATTCGGCCATTCAATGGACCTGGCATCACCCACGCGATCATTGATGGCCAAAATAACACCTTTGCTGTTGACGCAGGTGTCTCCCCAGCCGTTGCTTATTTTTAATCGATACGTGTCACCGGCTTTCTCAAGCCGGTCGACTTTGGTATTCAAATGAATATGGTCCGACACTTTACCGGCTAATTGAGCGATATCCTCCAGTATTTCCCTGGTGGTGGAATGATCGCGATTAGACCTGAACTTTTTTTCAATCAGCCGGTAGCCGCCTTCTGACGTATTGACCTGGGAAGTGGCATTGGCATACCTGGACCATATGCCCCCAATGACATCTTCCTGTTCGACGACGACGTACGAGATATTGCTTTGAGCCAGCCGTTGGGCGGCGTATAACCCGGTCACACCGGCACCCACAACAACCACATCCACTTTTTCCGGCAGGTGATTCGAAGGGGCAAATTTCAATTTGTTGCGGTCAAATACAAATCGCCGGCTGGCATAGTCGGCAATTATGCCGGCAGCGTTTAGTGGATCATTGCCGTCAATCGGAACAACCGCCACGTCCGCTTCAGCGAATCCCAGCTCCGCCGGATTTATTGCAAACCCATCGATGGGAAACAGAACATATGGAAAACAACTAGACCGTATCTTCGCCAATTCAAGCATCAACTCTTTGACGAATTCGATTTGATCTTCCGTAAACAAATAACCGTATGGCAAATCCGCATACCGTCTCAGTTCATTAACCGCTGACGGCAGATCCTGAGGTTCAAGTTGCAGCTGATGGCTTACGTTAATTTTCAAATTGCTAAAATTCGCAATTCTAAAATCCGTGACAGAGTAGTAATTCGTTTTCAGACTCATGGCAATTTCCCAATCATTTCCTGAAGTTTATGTTAAACCTAGGTTGAGCGGTTCCGGGTTCAAGGTTCCGGGTTGAGAACACCCAAATAGCTTTTATTAAAACGATTCTGTCTTTAATGATTTCATAATGCCCATTCACCCAATGGGTGATGGGGAATATTACGCATCTTGATCAAAATAGCAAACAGGTTCAAGCAGTTGTAACCTTTGAACCGTGAACCCTGAACCTAGAACCGATTATTTTGGGTTAAAGATTATTCTTCAAGTTAGTTGGCGGTAACTTGATCCAATAGTTAGAAACGAGTTTTGATTCTAATATTTTTGATAGCCGCCTTCTCGCTACGCTCGTTCGACTGACGCAGACAATATCCGGCCGACGTGGCCGGAGATTATTCCCGTTACCCTCCGGGTAGATCTAAAACAATTCGTTTTATTTCAGCTTTATCCATATTTCGATTATCAATCGCGAAGCGATGGCATCTTTAGTTCGGCCTGGCTAAATGTCTGCGTCTGTCAGCATTTGTCTGCGGCTAATATATCAGTCAAATGATATCAGGGTTATTCGGTGGGCACAGCCCACCCCACGGAAAATGGTTTTTGCCAAGTCGCGGCAAGGTACGCCAACCCAACCAAATTTCATTGTATTCTTGAATTTGCTATTTTAACTCCCTCAACCAGCGAGCTCAATTTCAGCCAGGCGATTTCGCCGGATACACCGCCGGCGGAAGGAGTTGAGGCAAACCCGCAGTCAGTTGAACCGATGACTCTGTCCGGCCCGAGTATTTCGGCGTAATTCAATATCCGCCGGGCTACCAACTCTGGATGTTCGATGGTATTGGACGTGGTGTCGATCAGACCCGGCATGAGTACTTTGTCTTGAGGAACCGATCGTTCTTTTAATTCTTCCCATTCATGCGCATGCCTGTGGTTGCTGGATTCTATTGAAATATACTCGGCCTTTATCCGCATTATCGCTCGAAAAATTTTGCCTAACTCAATATCGCAGTGGTGGGTACCCGGATAATTTCCCCAGCAGATATGGGCTCTGCATTTCTTCTGATCTATATTTTCAAGCGCTCCGTTCAAAATTTCAACATTGGATTCAATCAACGCTAAAAAGTTTTCATCCGGCAGATCTTTAAATCTGGTGTGACGTCCCATGGCGAGATCGGGACAGTCGATTTGCAGAAACACACCGTAGCTGCTGATTATTTCATACTCCTTTTTTAAGGTCTGCCCCAACTGCCGCAGGTACGATTCATAGTTGGGGTAGTAATTGTTTTCCAGAAACAAAGCCACGGTTCCCGGCGAAGGGGAAGTGAAAAATAGTTGCGAATCAGCATCCGGATATTTTTGCTGTAATTCATTATAAACGCTGAGCATCATATCCAGTTCCTGACGCAGCGATTTCTCCCCGGCATATGCCAATTCTTCGGTGGCCGCCGGAAGCTTAATCGGCGCTCTTGGATTAAGGGTTATCAACCCGTTTCTTCCGCTAAAGCGCCGGGCGTACTCAGGAAGTTCTTCCAAGTCCCTTGGGAAGGGCGCCAGCCCGGTCCCCCCATAACCGGCGATTCTGTTGACGGTGGCACTGATATAATCGGATCTTGGCAGTTCACCATTATTGATAAAAGACAGTCCCAACCTGATCTGCCTTTCCATTACCGCCCTTAAGTAGCGGCGCAAATCTTCGTCAGCGATTTTTTTCTGCTTCAATAGTTGGGTATGCATTTCTTTGGGGCGCGGCAACGATCCGACATGCGTGGTTTTGATTTTCATCTCAGCTCCGATCTGTGCGGGCGGGGATAACCTCCGCCTCTGATGAAGGGTTTAACGCCTTATTGTATCACCCCCCCC
>Ga0209146_1000438_pt1 | contig 12329 bp, 2 predicted proteins | sample WorMetLIZAISLAND_2_FD_187402 | JGI IMG/M metagenome (GOLD analysis project Ga0209146, IMG submission 187402) | Marine gutless worms symbiont microbial communities from Max Planck institute for Marine Microbiology, Germany - Olavius geniculatus... | ecosystem: Host-associated > Annelida >...
GATTTATATTATTTTTGGTACTCAGGCTCCCACCGCTGACGTAATCATCCAAGTCAAATTTCAAGTCAATTGATTCAGGGGCTTGACAGCTTCAGGTGCCCAAAATCTGAGGTTTCCCATTGACTTTGATAGTCATCCTTAGAACAGTGTTACGCACTACCGTGCTACACTGTGATCCAATCAACTGCATATGCAAGCAACATCATTCATTGAACCAAGAGTCTAGAGAGCCGACAGTCGGCCCTCTAGTACGCAGCCTAGAGGGCCGACAGCAGCAGCCACCAGCATTAGGCATAGATTAGAAAAGTGGCGATAGTGTTTAGGGTTAGTGTTTACCTTATGATAGATAAGACTAGGGTTGTGGTCAGGATTAGTGTTAAGAATTATGGTTAGGGGAAGTTATTGCAGCTTATTCAGTTTTGTTAGAGCTTTAAATTTTAGCGTGCAAATTTAAGGATATTTCATACAATTATATAGCCATAGATGAACACCCAAACTAAGGTTGCAAAATTGGTTATGAATTCAAATCTAGTGCTGCCAGGCTTGACTGGCCGACTGGTATGAAGGCGTGATACTTTGCTAAGGTTGATCTCATCAGTGGCTAGCTGCCGTGAGGACCTCTGTCTGCACCAGCATGATGGGTTCTCATACTGCCAACCCATGATACAGTCTCTTATGACAGTGAACGGTCGACTGTCGGCCCTCTAGTACGCAGCCTAGAGAGCCGACTGTCGGCTCTCTAGACATGGCATTCACTGAAAGCTGTTATTAATCAGCTGTGTGATAAATATAACTAGTAACATCAGTTACTGAACAATGAGTGCACTAAAATACTGAATCATGTCTGAAAATGCACTGCAATGTATTATAGCAACAATATTACAATACTGAAGACAGATATTTAGGCAGCTCTGAAAACAGCCACTGCTGGGAATAATGATAATCACGGATGATGGTAAAAGGCGGATGTGCAGATCTGCAGATCTGCAGATATGGCAACGGGTAAAAGACGGATGTCGACACGGAGGACATCCGCATTTTACCCATCGTACTCAGCAACACCTCTGGACCAATAAGCAGTCTATAACCATGCATTAACTTAGGGCCTTTGCGCGCCGGACATTTGGGCGCCATGCTTTATGACTAGCACGTTATTAAAATTAGTGTACTTTGCATATCGTTGCAATTTAAAATCGAAAGTTGGCAAAATAAAAAAAAGTTGGCAAATCTGGCTTTACAATAGTAACTTCTTGCTGCACTCAGCAGTCATCGTTGTCATTATCCGTTGTCACTTGTCATCGCATGACGTCACTGTAGGCCTACCGGTGCGTGCTCACTGCAAACGTTAACGTGCGTGAACGATCTCAATTGACTGTTTAATAAAGCCCTAATCCAAGCGCTATACCTCATCCTAGAATAGCAGATACATTTGAGATCGTCCATGCATGTTAAAACGCGCGCATTGAGAATGCACCTTACGTCTTCGTCGTGCATTGTCGTGCGTCGTCATACCCATCGTGCATCATCGTCATCCCATGTCATCATCGTATATCTTCTCTGCGCGATATACGTCGACATCGCACTTTGTCGTACATTATTGCGCGTCGTCGTCGTTGTACGTTGTCATTGTCAAGTGACAAAGCAGACCATTGTTTTCTGAGTAAATGCCTAGACGAATCAGCGATCAGAAATTAGACTATTGTTTAGGCCTCTGCAGAGTGTAAACTGTGAAGAAATTCACAGCGGCAGACTTCAAATGACTGCCACCTATAGAGCGTCCGCTGAGCAGTTAATTACTGAGTGAATGATTAAAAAACTCAACAACTTTCATGACTGGTAATGTACGTAACAACTGTTATCCGCACATCCGTCTTTTACCCACACATCCGCATTTAGCGTCCGCAGATTTTATCCGCCTTTTACCAGCTGTCACATCCGCTTAATACCCATAGCCGATAATCACGGGCATATCAATTTTTACAGTGTCCCTTTTCGACAGCTGGTACAATATAGACATTGATTTTTGCACTTATATTAAGCACTTTAAACGCAGTCGGCTTCGCAGTTTCGGCGAACACTTCGTATTTTATAGGCAGTCACGGGTATAACGTCACCCACAAGTGCCGTGTCGTTATGTTAGGGTTTCAGCATAGCGGGGATATTTATTTCACCACTTACAGGCTCCAAATCGCAGCAAATATGTCAAACGGCTGACAGCAGAACTGGCGGGAGTACTTTGTACGATATAAGCAAGAAAATAACATTCGTTCACGCACTTTTCGGACGTGGAAACATCAGCGGTGACGACACACGAACGTCGAGAAGTGAAGCCCCACCCTTTACGAACGAAACTAAATAAGTAAACAAACAGCTGAGCGAAACTGGCTGCGCCTTCTGGCGACTGACGACGAAACGCAATAAACCAACTGTAAAGAAAACTCCTTAATATAGATCGTAAAATTTACTTACAGCTAAAACTTTCTAGTGTTAAGACCGAGTGTTTAGTGCCTTAAACTCTTTCGATGTGAAAGAAATTTCTGCACAAAACAGCTGGTTATCTGGCTGAAGAAGCAGAAGAAAAATATCGCAAGTAAAACACCTTTCTGAAGTCGGAGCTATGTCCCAAATAAACGAGTTGGCTTATCGAACCGCAGTTCTGGTTTTTACCGGAGGAATGATCGTTAAAATTGCTGAGGGATGTTTTTACCGCTTGGTTTGTTGAACTGTTTGATTGCAGTTTCTGTACCTAGGCTAAGGCTATTAATTGCAATTAAGTACCTTCTTATAAAGTTATTTTTTTGTTTTTTTTTCATCACCGTCATTCTCGCATTGTCGTATCGTATCTTGCTTCTTTCTGCCAAAAACTTGTCGTATATGCACACTAAATCGCGTCTCTTCCTGGAACGTGCAAACCTTCCCCCCCCCGGCTCGTAGTAGGCACTGTCTATGCATCTTCACTGGGTTTCTTGTGATTTTTGTGTCGAAAAGTGGTAGATTTGTATACTGTTTTATTAGCCGACCGTATACTTGAGTAACGGTCGGGCTCTATTGGCTATGGTTGTCGTCGTCCGTCCGTCGGTCTATCAGTAACGGATGTACCCTCAGTGGCGTGGCCAAGGGGCCCAGGGGCCCAAGCCACCCCCAATTTTCTAGACAAAACATAAGCATTCGTATAAACTGCACAAAGTTTGAAAATTTGGTCTGTTCAATTTCGGGAAAATTATTAAAATTGTTGCCACCAGATCTCATCTTTTAAAGCTAAGATGCACCCAATTCGATTTCGGCTGGGGCTCCGCCACAGACCCCGATGGGGGAGCTCACAGCGCTCCCTAGCGGGATTTTAGGGTCCTACTTCAAAGGGAAGGGAAGGGGAGGGAAGCTAGGGTAGGGCACGGGAAGGGAGGAGAGGGATATAAAAGGAGAGGGGAGAAAGGAAAGGGACAAAAGGGAAAAGGGGAGGTGAGTAAAGGGAATCGAGGCCCCCAATTGAAATTTCTGGCTATGCCACTGTGTACCCTGGCCAACAGATAGGTCGTAGGGAGAAAACTTGTTCCAGTTTTACACACACGGCTAATTAGCCGTGTGTGTGCATGCAAAATTTCAGCGATCTACTCCAAAGGAAACATTTTCAAATTGGGGGTTGAATGAAAGGGTAGGGAAAATGTGCGTTTTCAACGGAAAACTGGCCATTTCTCGGGAAAAATGATGGGTGCATCCTAGGTTACTATTAATCACTAATAGGAAGTGGCGTATTGACTTTTAAATGACATAAAAATCATTGACTTTGGATGACCTTGAAGATCATTGACAACCAGTGCGGTCAGCTATCCTAACGACAGCTGGGCTTCTTGTTACAGTACTGTACGTATTACATTGTCGTTTTGTAGTTGTGGCAATAAACGTGTCAATCCATTTGTGGAACACCGAAAAAAGTACGCACTCCGCCCTAACAAAATGTCTTGGCCACCCCAGTTTTTATTGGCCTCGATCCCCTATCTCCCACGTACGTTCGCACGGAAAGCTGAAAGTGTTGTCATCTCATGTGCCTGTCGTTTGTTTCAGGGGCGGCGGCGGCGGGCTGGGAGTCCAGGAGTCCGGATCCACCCCAGCCGCCACCAAGGCGACCCATGAGATCTGCGCAAATCCGAGCTCTTTGGGATGAGCGAAGGGCGGTGGTGGGGTAGCGGCAGTGAATCGACAACCATATAATTCGACCTAACTGGACCACCTAGCTCTGAAAAACTGGGCCGTCCCTGGTTTGTTTACTCGCGACGCAGAAAGCAATCATAAACATAACGTCGTCGTCGTCGTCGTCTATTTAGCCTACGTGTAGGACGCTTGCATTGAGAGATGATTGGCCACTAATGACTGGGGTTCGTGTCGTGTTGTCTGGAGGCGTGGTGTTGTATGGTATTGAGACGATCCACGCGCTTCCGTTGATTTTGTGACTGATAAGATAATCGATTCGCGCACTGAAGCCACGCAGGTGTGGCGCCAGGTTTTCACAGCTGCGGGTCTAGGTCGAGCAGCTGTCGATTTACTACCGCTACCCCCTCTTCATCTATTCAAAAAAACTCGGATTTGCGCGAATCTCATGGGTCATCATGTTGGGGGCTGGGGGACTCCTGGATCCCCCGCCCGTCGCCGGACCTGAAGCGGCGGGGTAAGTTTCTGTAAAAGTACTAGAATTCGGTCTTAATGCCGCTTCGTGCGGTCTGGGCGAAAGCAGAAAATATAGGCCTACTGCAGACCTGGACTTGGTTCTTGTCATATAGGTGGCCAGTAAGTTCTAACGGGTGTAGAACATTTTCCCCTTGGACATGTTCCCCCCGGACGTCCCCCCTGATCGGTGGCACCCCGGACGTTTCTCCCTATACTGTTACATGAAAATCGATCGAGCGCTAGATATGGCGTAACTTTTAGTGTCCGCATGGTGAAAGAATGCAGCAAACATCAAATACACTTGTGTTATCATTAATAGGTCTAAATTAAAGGCCTATATGTCAAACAAAAGGCAAGTCTTAAGAAGACTCAATTCTCAACTTCTCAAGAACAGCGGACAGCGACGTCAAAATGCTACTCAAAGCGCAGTGTTTGCCACAGCAAGGAGTGTCTGAAATTTATCGAATTTTGCTTTCTTTATGTAGCGTACGTAAAAAAATATGTGCGTTAACTACTTCTATACTCTCTTGGTTTAGTCTGTATCGAGTCGAGTCGTGGGCGCGTAGGCCTAGGGCCTACATCCCTAATTGCTGTTAATAATCGTCGCGCACACGCGCCTACTAAGACTCATTGTGTTTGAAAAATACTCAACGTCGACGAGACTTCAAAAGCAGAGTTGCAGAGTTGCTTTTGGTGTTGCAAGAAATTTCTGCTCAGGCTTGGCGCTGACTTTGATAATATGTTGTTATTGGTCTAAGAGGGAAACGTCCTAAGCACTCAAAAAGCAGGAGGGAAACGTCCGGGCGGGGGAAGTGTTCGAGGTGGGAAACGTCAGCGGTTGACAGGCCCAGGGGAAGGAATGTCCGGCTCTCGTTCTAACTCTGTCAGTCTGTCTGCAGTTAGTTTGCACTTCTAGGCTCTAGCCATCCGTTAGCTGCAGGAATTAACTAATAAAACTAGATCAAGGTCAACTCCGCCTACCATCTCTCCGGCGGAGATAAATCCGACTAAATAGAGTACCTGCCGGTTTGGCTAGGGTTTTGGCGTGGCGTATTCACCTGTGTGGAGTGGCAGGTAATACTGTGTGATCCAATATGGCAGATGAGGCTCTGTAGCTTTGCGATTGGTTTCCTTCGAACAGCTACTGTTTACCACTGAACTATTATAAGTATTCTCCTAGCATTAGCCCTCCCGTCCTCCTGGCGCCCAGTGCACCAATCGTCCCACAATCTGCTGTATGTCGTAGGTAGATCAGGATTTGGTCTGGTCCCTGGAGACAGACACTCATCGTCAGTCTGCTGCCGGTGCTTGGACGTGATGACGACGTACAGGGTCCCCGGCCTGGTGCCACGCTGCTAGAGAAGGGTCGTCGCCCTATCGATAATCAGTGATGGGCTGATCGAGTAATTCTGCATCGAACTGAGAACAACACCAGCCAGAAATAAGTAACGGACGGAGCATCACTGAGCGAACGCAGTAGGTAAGAGAGAGATAAAAAAGTGGCTATTTATTAATCTGCTGTTTCTATACTGTCCGCTTGTCCACAAGATTACTCAGAAAGGTATGAGCAGACTGCGGGAAAATTTGGTTAGAGGTGACGTACATGCACGTGGTTCAATAAAGAATCGGCACGGCATCGGCTACATATTCGTAACTGTTCGGTTCGCGATCGGGAAAAGGTTTGGAAATTGAATATTTATTCACCTACGACGATTCGCATCGACATGCAAGAGTAAAACGCCTGGCTCTCGGCGTGGGTTCAGACTTTCTCCGAATCAATTCTTTTGTATTTTCCAGGTCCACGCAGCCCGGCCATTCATAGTCGCAATGAGGAGGCCTACCGGCGAGAGATGGGACGACAACACGCGAACACATTGGTCTGAAACTTGTGCGTGGTCGTGGGTTAAGGAAATGAAGAGTAGCGCCTCTCGCGAAGGACAGTGTACGTCGATCATATTCGTTCTGATATGCCCATCTCTACGCATTCTTCGCCAAGTCGTCTCACTGAAGTAGTGAAGTCATCTCGACGGTGCGTTGGCGGCATGGGAGCCTTGGACCAGAAGTCCAGGATGTCGTCGTGTCGTATATCTGGTTTCGATTACCTCGTTCGTTCCCGCTCATATATGCACCGCGCACCGTGCTTCATTCTTTCCTTCATTCGTTCGTTCGTGCCTGGTAGGTTCCGCTTCGTCTCCTCTGTCGATTGACGTCGCATCAAAGACAGGTTCCCGTTCCCATCATGCATCACGGCCGACACCGGCGACTCTATGCTGACTGATTTGTTGTGTCTTAACATTAGCTTCCAACTGGCGTTTGTCGTCCCACTTGAGTAATTCGAGATCCAACGTGCAATAACAGACACGGTGACATTTTAAAACAAATCGAGGTCTTCTTAATTCGGTCATACTAGAAAGACATTAGAGGTTCAAAGACTACACGTGTCCGCCCGATTATACTGTTTGCGCTCGATGCTAGAACATAGTATATAACTTTCTTTAGTGGAGGCAAAGCTCGATTGCATTGGCAGAAAACAAGTAATTTGAGAAAAGCTCACGTGATGCGCGACAGCATTGGTTCTGCCACCTAGGCAATCAGTGTACAGCGTGCAATAAAAAGATAATGCGTTTTGAAGGAGTGCACAGATTTGAGGCCTCCGTACGCAGAACTAGGCCTACTTGAACCTAGGAGGTCGAAACTAAAAGGTTTCAAATGTATCTTCTATGCAGTGAAAATTTTATGTGCACGTTGTGCTACGGCTAAGGCTTAAGCCTTAAACTACACAACGATAAATCACTTTTAAGTATTACGTACTCGTATCTATCAACTGTCATAGTCTTACTCTACGAGGTCCGTCTCAGGGGTGTACTCGATATTTTGGCAGACCCCAAGGGCCAGTAAGACACTGAACGTGCGTGACCAACCCAGTTGTATGTCGGTCCAAAGTCATTCGGTTGTCGTATATAGCGGCAAACTATCGCCTCACTCCTCAGTGATAGCAGCAGCAGTGATTGACAGTCGCAGCCTCACAGGCCTGGCTCTCGGCGGCGCTCTCGCCTGTTGCGGAGACTGACGAGATTATGAGATGCGCGGCTTCGACAATTGCACAACGATAATTTCGTACTGTTACTGTTACGTCGTCTGCGTGGCGAAAATACGATATGAGATTTGTAAACCACGAGGCTTAGGTTTCGCAATAAATGTGAATCTTTGGCCATAACACACCTGCAAAGACTGAAATTGTAGCTTTAACTTGCTGTAGGCCTTGTGGCCTACACTCTAAAGAACATGTTAATAATCACTCCACGTTGAATTGAATGAGGAGAATAACAAAGCCAGTAGGAAGCCATACGCCATAGTAAAAATACTAAAATTGTTATTTTTAGGCGTTTATTGCAAACGAGATGGTGTAGACTTTAAATAAACAAATATAAACCGTACAGCGACGCGCAGTGCAGAAAATAGATTTTGTTTTCAGGGCAAACAAAAAAGGACTATGTACAAAAGTTTCTGACTAAAGTGCAGTTAGAATAATCGCCATTTTTTCTGTCAGTGAACAGTCGGTCCGCAAAGTGTCATTAGTTAGCGCGGTAGGCCTACTGTCTGTTATCGGTAATCGGTTTACCGCCCATCACTAGGCTGCAGTTCGCGCTATCGCGGCGTGCGACTTCTTCGACAGGCCCAAGCCTCAAGAAAACTTCGACCGAATGAGAGAAACAGAGTTCTGTAAGCTGTTACATTCATTGCTCTGCGTATTATCACAACAGGTGGTTTACGTGTCCACACTCTCCGTCGGTAAGTGACCTCATTAATATTAATGCCTCTTCTGCGAATTCTAGTCTTCTTCGAGAACTAAATTTAATGACCTTAACGCGAACTTTGGAAAGCGAGAGATTAATCATTAACAAAGATAATAAGATGCGGTGAAAAATATTTAGTTATTTTACTAACGCCACAAAACCTGCGTGCTCTTGCTATGTGAAGTGACTACGTAGGTTTAGAAAGCGTACTTCGAGTTTTCGACGTATAGCATGAAAATAAACTAGTGTCCACTGTCCAGTAATTAGTGAAACTGCCCGTGTGGGGCAAGCGAGAAACCGGCGTCACCGCAGGCAATTATTGAAAACTCGAGAATCGAGGTGTTAGTGATTGTGGCAAGTCGATTTAAACGACGCTTTGGCCACGATATAATTATAAGCGAGTGGCAAACTCTTCGCTTTATAGGCGAGGCGTAGCATGTGCGATTCGCATGTATGCGATTTTTTCAGGTTTTAGGTCGCACGCGTATAGGCGTTGCCTCATTAACAATTAACACAGGTCTACGACGCGACTAATTTCGATAAGTTAATGGGTCGCGACAGTTGAGCTGAGTTGAATCGCGTCGGCGTCGTAGCTGTGATTGGCCGTTAAATTATGGTCGAAAGCAAAAAGTAATTTTCACCATCGGCATATCTCTGCATGCATTGCAATTTTGTAATCTTATTCACAGTGGCTTCTATCCCCATACCTGGTGGGCGCAGCTTGCACCCAGTGAAAAATAGGGGGTTTGATAAGGTTGTAGATGAAATTTTTCCCCTCCTATTTTCACTGGAAAAACTACTCCGTTAACAGAACTTTCTCTCTAGAGGGGGAAGAAACCCAAATAAAGGGTAAAACTTGGATCAAAAATTGGGGGAACCTGAGCCCAAAACTGTGGGGGGGGAAGTTGCGCCCGATTTCGATTCCAGATTTGGGGGAATAAAAGCCACTGCTTTTTTTACGAGGAACAGTGTTATTTTTCTGTCTTTAAATCACGGTCAACCGCGTCGCTGTAACTGCAGTTAATCAGTAGAATGAATACGAATTTCTCCTGTAGCCTCGTGAAATTGATACTGGGAGGCGTTTAAGGGGTTAAACGATTACATTATTGTATAGTACGGAGGGGCTAAAAGACGGGAGCGGAAAGGCCCTGGGCTAACGGATCCGCCCTGGGAAAACAGTTATCTGGTGCTACGGTGCTACGTGACGGTCGGCGTACGGGCGGGGGTTAATGCAATTTCGGTAATGTAATTTGTGGGGATACGCAGCCGGGTATATACGCGTATATCTCTTTCTTATATCAGGTTTTATGGCGCTGTACACATCTGATTTTAACCTCAACTTAATTATGCTTGACTTTATGAGTAGGATGCCGTGTAACTCCCGAAATTAGTTCAGATAGTTGAGAGCATCTTGTTCAGCTGAGACAGTGACGTAAAAAGCTAAGATTCCAAGCAAATGAAGGCGGAATAAATACGAGACAGAGATTTTCAATCTCGTGGACTGTTATTAGGCTTATCGGTAACGCTAAAGCTCTAAAGCGCAATTATTATGTTTCGTCAATTGACTTAGGCCCCCTATTTATTCTATAGTTTATTGTCACAGTCTGAGAGCTGCATGCATTAGGCCTACAGGTTCTGTATAAGTCAAGCAAATGACGAAATAGAAAAAAAACAAACGCAACCCTGTAACGCACAGTATTTTATTTTAAAAATATGACAAACGCGCGTAATACTCCGGAAACTAAAAGCAAAGCTACTAAAGAGAAAGAATACCGAAAAAATACAAACGAGCGATTAAAAACAGCAATGTTATCTGTGACATAACGAACGCAGAAATGACTGAGTGGCGCAAACCCCCTGAAAGCAATATTTCGCTTCTGCGTAGTAGGCCCATACCCTACTTTTCGACTCATCGCTGCCTCCATGACTGCGATGGTGGCCGGGGTCACGTGACACAGGCACCGGGGTCGTCAACATGGTAGCAGGGAATGACTCTGTGGGACCGATGCCTCTATCCCGCGCTGTTACAGCTAATTCCGGTGTCACATTAAAATGTCTCCCCATGAAAAATCCGCCCGGGGAGAAATAATCACGGATTTCACATGTCTCCCCATTATTAAGATATTGCCGGTCCATAAAAAGTCTCCCTATCATAGGATCGCCCCAGAAAAGTCTCCCCCAGTCGACAATTTACCAGTAAAAATCCGTACCGCCCGGGCGGCCGCCGGCGGGGCGGATTTTTGCCTGTAAATTGTCGGCCGCGGGAAGACATTTTTCTGGGCGGGGGCAATCCTACAATGGGACACCGGGCGTGATTCGGATTCGGAGTCTGACAGCAGACAGAAGGTTGTAATTATGGCCCCGGATGGACGGGTTGATGCGTCGCCCTAATGTCGATGAACTGTTGACGATGAAACCCGATCAGCGTCAGCATCAGTAGCAGCAGCGACGGCGTCTTGGGTTGAGAAAGCAAGGGGCAGGAAATTTTCCGACAGAGGAGATTATGGCTGCTCCTAATTTTAATTTCGTTTTTAAATTAAGGTTAAAAGCGTACAGCTTTTTCTGGGAAGCCCATCTCAGAGCTACGGAGCGTCACCTGCCGTATAGGATCACACAGTGTTACCTGCCACCCGACATAGGTGAACGCGCCCCGCCTTAACTCCAGCCAGATAGGCCGGTACTCGATTTACCTACCTCTGAGGGATGGAAGGCTGAGTTGACCTAGGCCGCTATACCGAGATGGTTTACCTGCCCGCGTGCTGTCACCGGTCCAAGTACTAACCCGGCCCGGCGTACAGTAACTTCGCTAATCAGAATGATGAAACGCGTTACCGCTACGCCACGCCACCAACCCGAATATCGGAATGGTGAATTTTCCGCCTTCTCTAAATACGAAATGTGGAGCTAAAAATCTCTGTTATCGAGCAACTTATGAGCAAAAATAAAAACGAGCACCCGTATCTTCTCTGTCGGCAATTCGCAGCTGCTTGTTAGAAAATAATGCAAATTATTCTTTCTGCAAATGGTGCAAAATTACGAGCAAAAAATGGGATAGCGATACCAGGATTATCAATGACGTCAAAATGTCAATATGTCAAACAATTTCTCTGCCAAAATGCGACGAGCAAGCTGACGGTGTATAGGCCTGGGAGGCTGGGACTCAGAAAATAGGCCCTAGATTCAGTAAGTGCATGTAATTAAATGTCAATAATCTAATTAAAAACCGTTTAGTCGCACCACTAATTCAGACGTGAACTGTGCTATTTTGCAGTGTTAAACTGCTAACAGTCGTAGTCGCTGTTACCTAAGCGTGAATGAAATGCAAAATACCATTTGCATTTTTTACAGTTATCACAGCATAGGCGTACACGCGCGTTGCAATTTAACACCAGTGCAACACGACGCTCTTTTTGTCACGCAGAACTCGACGTTCCTCAAGACCATGTCCCAACGTCCAACATTTTCTGTTCAGTCTTGCGTTGCATTGCGTAATCCTTACGACCTTACGCTGTGCTGGAAATCGAGCTTTATGTTAAACCGCGGATTCAGGATTCGAACCACCAAACGCCAGATAGGCCTAATAGCGTTCCAGGTCGCGAGATAAGCATAATACACAATGTCTAATTATCATTCTTGCCGCCTTGTCTGCGAAAAAAAAAACTGAAGCATAACAAGCTCCAACTGTCTGATATAACTTTTTGCTCTTGTCTTGTAAAACATGACGTTAGTTAGATTGCTATTTGTAACGGCGACTCGTTATCTTTTCTGCTTTCACAAGTTGCTGAAATATAGGCTGCCTATAAGTCCAGCATTATTTGTGGTTACAAATGTCATAGTTTAACTGGCGGAAGTTTAACCGCGACCTCTCGT
>Ga0209146_1000439_pt1 | contig 12319 bp, 9 predicted proteins | sample WorMetLIZAISLAND_2_FD_187402 | JGI IMG/M metagenome (GOLD analysis project Ga0209146, IMG submission 187402) | Marine gutless worms symbiont microbial communities from Max Planck institute for Marine Microbiology, Germany - Olavius geniculatus... | ecosystem: Host-associated > Annelida >...
TGGTTTTATGGATCCAAAAAAAGAATCATGCGGCATATCTATCGCATCGCAGAAAAAAATTAATAAATCTGTTAATCCACCCTAAGTAACGTTGTAGGGCTAATAACTAATAACCAATAACTAATATTGTCGTGGAGGCTCCAAATGTTTAAACCCGAGGGCGTATATGTGGCAATGCTGACACCATTTGACGAGGATGGTGCGATCAATGAAGGCGAGCTGCGGCGTTATGTTGATTTTATGATTGAAGGCGGTGTGCACGGTCTGTTTCCCATTAGCTCGGTGGGTGAGTTCATTCACATGAGCCGGGAGGAAAAAGTGCGTATGATGGAGATCATGGTCGATCAAAATAAGGGCCGCGTCAAAATCACCCCCGGTGTCGGCAGCAGTCTGCCGGCCGAATCGATCTTCCTGGCTCAAAAAGCCAAAGAACTCGGCTGTGACGGCGTTGTCGTTGCCCCGCCTTATTTCTATCAGCTGTCCCAGGAAAATATCGAGGCCTATTTCGAGACCATCGCGGACGCTGTCGATATCCCGAATATTCTCTATAATATTCCGCTGTTCACCCAACCCGTCTCCTATGACGTGGTCAAGCGGCTGGCGCGGCATCCGAACGTCGTGGGTATGAAGGACAGCAGCGGCAGCATGGTCGACTTCATGCACTTTATGGATAAAATCAAGATTGCCGGTGAGAATATCAACGTGCTGACCGGCCGGGAGGAAACCATGTTCCCCTGCCTGATGGTCGGCGGGAAAGGCTGCATGACGGCAACTGCCGGTATATTGCCGGAAATCATGGTCGACATCTACGCCGCCTGGCAAAATCAGCGGTACGATGAGGCCAAGGTGTTGCAGGAGTCGATTCTCCTCATTTTGCGCACCATGTTTTCCCTGCCGTTTCCCTTGGGATTCAAATACGCGCTGGAACTGAGGGGCTTTAAAATGGGGCCGCCCAAACAGCCCCTATCGGATGCCGAACGGTTCAATTACCGCAACACCAAGGTTAGAATCGAAAAGATAATGCTCCCGATTTTGGAAAAGCTCGGGAAAGATCAAAAGGCCAGCGCGTAGATGGAACCAGCGATTAAATCCTCGTCCTCCGGGCCTATTCACGAGTAAAGGCCTTTGCAGATAAGATAGAGCCGGAGTGATGGAGTACTGGAGTTTTGGAGTAATGGGTATACAATAACTTTTTGCAATGTTGAAATGGCTTTATTTGGGTTATAGGTCCGATAAAATTAAGCGACATATCCTAAAGACCCGGATAAAGTGTTTTAATGCATTCAGGGCAGATGCCGTGGGTGAATTCGGCTTCGGAATGATCCTGGATATAGGCTTCCAGCCGATTCCAATAGCCTTTGTCGTCGCGGATTTTTTTGCAATTCGCACAGATCGGCAACAGGCCGCTTAAGGTATCGACCCTGGCCATGGTTTGCTTCAATTCTGTGATATCCAACCCGACCTTCCAACTTTTCCAACCCAGGATGGGAAAGTAGCCGGATATGTTTGACCAGGCAACGGTTTTTTCTGAACCGTCCTGGCTGAGAAATTTCCATTCCGCCTGGGTGTCTATATCGGTAGGGGATTCACCCGTCTTAAACGGCATCAGCAACTCCAGGACCTGTGGATTAGCCTGGATTTCAGCGGCGCTATAGCCGCTGACTCGCTCGAATTCTTTGTTATAAAATACAAGATAACCGTCATCGTCAATGGCGAGGATAATGACAGGCATCTCCTTTAGCACCGATTTGAGCATATTTTTGCTTTTAATGAAGGATTCTTCGGCAGCCCTGCGCCTGCGAATTTCCTGCTCAAGTTGTTTCTCGACTTCCCGGAGTCTTTTAACCAATTCGTTTTTCGCTTGATCCATATTGATTTTCCCTTTATTTAGCCCCCATTTAACCGTATTTGGGCAGCGACGTCAAATTAATAAAAACGCCGGAGGCGCAGGTATTCTTAATATCTTATGTGGAATTTCATAAAATGATGAATGGTCCGCATCCGGCGGATCGATTGATCCGCCGGATGCGGAGCTCGTATGAAACTATAAGTGTCGATGGGTTTGATCAATAGCGTAGTGGCGGGGTTTATCCCGGGTTTATCCCCGCCTTAACGACGGGTACCGTCGTTTTCCACCAACGAGTCGGCCTAGTGAGTTTTTCGGTGAGAGTCGTCAAGCTTTTGGCGGGGATAAACCCCGCCACTACTTTGTGTAGCCAATTGTTTCTTAAATTTCCCGAAGAACCAGGTTATCTTTGAGAGCATGTAAGATGTGGCGATTCGAATGGAGAGATTCCCTCTAATTAATAATCAGTCTGATAACAGGCTGCATTTCGAACAAAAGGCAGCCGTTCAAGGGGCAGGGAGCTTCCCAAAGGACTGACGAAAATTTTCCGACCGGAAAGCCGCCGTCTGTTCTAGTAACCAACCTTTGAACGCTGAACCCGGAACCTTGGAACCATATTGTCAAGGCACCCGATATACCATGGAATTGATGTTCATGCCCGCCCCCACCGAGGCAAAGACCACGATGTCTCCCGAGCACAGTTTGTGATTGTCGAGATTACCGCGCTGCATCAGATCCAGCATGGTCGGCAATGTGGCCACTGAGCTGTTGCCGAGCCAGGAGATGGTCATCGGCATGATATCTTCCGGAATGTCTTTAATCTTGTAGAGTTTAAACAGGCGGTTTAAGATGGCTTCATCCATTTTCTGGTTGGCCTGGTGAATCAGTACCTTGCTGACATCCGTCAATGTCAATCCGGCCTTGTCAAGGCTCTGCTTGACGACTTCCGGGACTTTACGCACGGCATATTTGTAGATGTCATGTCCGCGCATTTTGATGTACAGCTCACCGTCGCCATGTTCCGGGTTATATGATCTGCCCAGACCCAAAAGGAAAGCATCATCGTAGGTATCGGATCGGGTAACATGGGATAGAATCCCGCCATCGCCCTCGCTGGATTCGATAACGGTTGCTCCGGCACCATCAGCGTAGATCATGCCGTCTACATCATGGGGGTCGGATACTCTTGACAATACTTCGGCACCAATGATCATTACTTTCTTGGCATCCCCTGACTTTATATAATAGTCGGCTGTGATCATGCCGTGTAACCAACCCGGACAGCCAAAAGGAATATCGTAGGCAACCGTATACGGGTTTTTAATTTTGAGCCGATGCTTGACCCGGGCCGCAATGGTCGGAACCATATCGGTCTTGATGTTGTCGGATCTGACATCCCCCAAATTTTGGGCAACGATAATATAGTCTAAATCCTCTCGATCGGCCCCATCCAACGCCTGTTCGGCCGCCATGAAGGCAATATCCGAAGTATTCAAATCATCTTCAACATAGCGCCGTTCCCGGATACAGGTTATTTCCTGCAGTTTGTTGACGATGTCCTCAGTTGATTTGCTAAGCTTTATCCCATCAGCATCAAAGAATTCATTATTAAGAAATTCCTTATTTTCTACCCTGACGGAGGGAATATAGCTGCCTGTTTTGGTAATTATCGATCTAAACATAGGCTATAAGATAATCAACGAACCCAAGATTTCAATATTAAAACAAGTAATTTACCACCAAATACCACTATTTTGCAAAAATCCGCTCAGATCCCAAATAGCCGGGTTTGCCAACACCGCCTTTTCAGCGTGTCGGAATCGCGATTTAAGCATTTCACTGAAATTACCGATAATTATAGCACTATGAAAAAAAACATCAAATGGCTTTTGGCTGAAATGGAAATCTGGCTGAGTGACGGTCTCATCAGCTCTGAACAGGCTGATCGTATCAAGCGCCGCTAAGGGGATACGAAACAGGGACCGGCCTGGATTCGCATTATTTTTCTTAGCATCGAAGCCTATTTCGTCCAGCAGTGCAAAGACCTTGAGATCGAAAAGCGCCGGGGCAGCCGCAATGTAAAGCAATAACATACAAGCATCTACAAAGATTTTAATTGAATTCAACTTTGTCACCACGGTAATTTTGTTTGAGACATTTGAATTTTGGAATTTCGGATTTGTTTCGTATTTCGAATTTCGAGTTTCGTATTTCCGGTTTATCCGGGTTAGGTAATTTAACGTCAAAGCGTTATCGTGGATTTTCCCAATCCATACAAAACCTCAGCTTTCGTGTAAATTGATTGATACTTTTGTCTTGACATAGCTATATTTAGCTGTTAGAAATGGCTTCTCAATTATTTGAGATTTCTTTTAAATTAGGGCGGGTAGCTCAGTCGGGAGAGCGGCGGCCTTACAAGCCGTAGGTCACAGGTTCAAGCCCTGTTCCGCCCACCACTTTTTAATAAGTGGTGGACGTACACAAGAAATTCCAAAGAAAAAAATCATGCTTGGGGGGCGTAGTTCAGTTCTGGTTAGAACGCCGGCCTGTCACGCCGGAGGTCGCGAGTTCGAGTCTCGTCGTCCCCGCCATTTTTAATAAGGCCTGTCATTTCATTCGAGTGACAGGCCTTATCATTTTTAGAGGCATCAATGGATGATCTCATTGCAACAAAGGAGCGGATCAACTGATTACATTTATATCTTAAATCATTTATAATGCTGACCAGGTTAACTGTCGAATCAAGCGAAAACATGAGGGGGAGTAATGAGTACACCAAACAAATCAGAAAAGGAATCATGGCTCACGAATAAAACCTTTTTGGCCTTTTTCGGCGCTGTAATTGCCCTGATTTTCATTACCTTGTTGATTGTCATCAATGTTGCCACACAAGTGGAAGATATTGACGAAAAGTTAAAATACATTCCGCCACAGGCAAAAGCGGCTGAAATACCGCCTGAATCCGTGGTCGCCGGCCAGATGGTCTATGTGCCCGTATATTCGCATATCTACCTGAAGGGCGGAAAGCCATTTCTGCTGGAAACAACGCTCAGTGCGCGTAATTCAGATCCAAACGCAAGCATTACCATTGCCTCAGTTCGCTATTACGATACGAACGGAAATTTAATTAAAGATTATCTAGATCAACCACTGCTTCTCAAACCCCTGGCAACGGCCGAATTCCTGGTTTCTCAGAAGGAGTTTGAGGGGGGTTCGGGTGCCAATTTCATTGTGAAATGGATTTCAGATAAGATGGTCAACAAGCCGATCATTGAAGCTGTAATGATAGGCTCCGAAGGTCAAACAAGCATTTCATTTGTAAGATCTGGTGTCGCGATTAAGGAGTAATAGAGCCCAACCGGGATTTCCAAAATCAGAAAAAATGCTATGAGCCGAATACCAAGCACACAAAATAGCACGTGACCTTATAAATCACATATCCTCAACCAAATAGATAAAATACATTACTCCGACATTCGATATTCGATATTCGCTTTTTCAAAGTTTCTTTTCCGATCAGACCGGCTGTATGTTTGGCTGGCGGCAGTGCTGACACCTGACACCTGAAACCACCCATAACTTGGACGGATGGCATAGTCGTTTATCTCTGATTCGACCTAAGGGCCCAGTTTTTCCGCGACAAAAAAAGCCTGTCATCGGAATGACAGGCTTTAGAATTGAGGAGACAGATAAATTTAGAGAAATTATCCGGTTTCGCTAAACCAGTTGCTTGGGGTCCTTCGGTTTTTCGGTGTTCATTTCAAACGGAATGTCCACATTTTTAAACAATGTGTCGCCATCGTCCAAAATCAAACCGTGGGTCAGAACCTCATCCATGTGCTCCACCGTGACAATCTCCAGTTGGTTGGTGATAGTCTTGGGAACATCCTTTAAATCTTTTTCACTTTCTTTGGGAATTAGAATTTTTTTGATTCCCCCCCGGTGCGCGGCGATGATTTTCTCTTTCAGACCCCCGATGGGAAGCACCCGGCCTCTCAAGGTGATCTCGCCGGTCATGGCGATATCGCGGTGGACCTTGCGCTTGGTCAAGGCCGAAACCAGCGACGAGCACATGGTGATACCGGCAGACGGGCCGTCTTTGGGGATGGCGCCTTCGGGGATGTGAATGTGGATATCGTATTTTTTATAAAAATCTTCTTCAATCATCAGGTTGGCCGACCGGGAGCGCACATAGCTCAAGGCTGCCTGGGCGGATTCCTGCATGACATCGCCGAGTTTACCCGTCACAGTGAGTTTGCCTTTGCCGGGCATGATCAGCGTTTCGATAAACAATAGCTCACCGCCCACCTGGGTCCATGCCAATCCGGTCACCATACCGACCTGGTCTTTTTCCTCGACCTGCTCGGTGCGGAACCGGAAGGGTCCCAGGTATTTGGGAATCGATTTTTCAGTTACCTTGAATTCGTTGCGATCCTTTTCCTTCAACGCCTCCCGGGCCAGCTTACGGCACACCGATGAAATTTCCCGTTCCAGGTTTCTGACACCGGCTTCACGGGTATAGCGCCGGACAATCGCCAGAATTGAATTCTTGGAAAAAGTAACGCCCCGGCCTTCAAGGCCGTTGTTCTTGATCTGCTTGGGCACCAGAAAGCCTTTGGCGATATTATATTTTTCAATCTCTGTATACCCGGGCAGGCGAATGATTTCCATGCGGTCCTGCAGGGGCAGCGGGATATCGGGCAAGGTATTGGCCGTCGTAATAAACATGATGTCCGACAGGTCATAATCCAGATCCAGGTAATGGTCGTTGAAGCTGAAGTTTTGTTCCGGATCCAAAACTTCCAGCAGGGCGGCCGAAGGATCGCCCCTGAAATCCATGCTCATCTTATCGACTTCATCCAGGCAGAATACGGGATTGTTAACCCCGGCTTTTTTCAGGGATTGAATGATTTTGCCCGGCAGGGCACCGATGTAGGTCCGGCGGTGGCCCCTGATTTCAGCTTCATCCCGAATGCCGCCCAGCGAAAGGCGGACATACTCGCGGCCGGTGGCCCGGGCGATGGATTTGGCCAGTGAGGTTTTCCCAACCCCGGGAGGTCCGACGAAACATAATATCGGGCCGCGAATTTTCTTGACCAGGGCTTGCACCGCCAGGTATTCCAGAATACGATCTTTGGGTTTCTCCAGCCCGTAGTGGTCTTCATCGAGAATTTTCTCAGCCTCATCCAGCTCATCCTGCACCTTGGTGGTTTCGTACCAGGGCAGGCTCAAAATCCAATCGATGTAGTTGCGAACCACGGTGGCCTCGGCCGACATGGGCGTCATCATCTTTAATTTTTTTAGTTCCGCCTCGGCCTTTTCGGTGGCCTCTTTGGACATTTTTTTGTTTTTTATTTTTTCTTCCAGTTCCTTGATTTCGTCAGCGGCCTCATCTTCGGTGCCCATTTCCTTTTTAATCGCGCGCATCTGCTCATTCAAATAATAATTTTTCTGAGTCTTTTCCATCTGTTCTTTTACGCGGCTTTTGATGCGCTGATCCATACGGAAAACTTCGATTTCCATCTTGATGAGACTGAGCAGCAGGGACATTCTCTCAGCAAGATCGATGGTTTCCAACAATCGCTGTTTGTCTTCGATTTTAAACGAAAAATGGGCAGCGACCGTATCCGCCATCTGGGAAGGGTCGGTGATGGCGGCCACATTGCTGAGCAATTCTTTGGAGATATTCTTGTTTAATTTGGCATATTCTTCAAAGCCGTCCTGGACGGATCGGTTTAAGGCCTCAGCCTCGGCCTGGGGCAGGTCCGGCGAAACGATCTGGGCCAGTTCCACCTGGAAAAAATCCTCGTTATGGACGAAACGATTGATCCGGGCCCGGGTTTTTCCTTCAACCAGAGCCTTGACGGTTCCATCCGGCAGACGCAATAGCTGCAGTACCTTGCCGATCGTCCCCACATGACTGATGTCGCTTTCGCCGGGATTATCCACGCCGGCTTTGCGCTGGGTCGCCAGAAAGACCTCCTTGTCTTTGTTCATGGCGTCGGATAAGGCATTGACGGATTTTTCCCGGCCCACGAAAAGCGGTGCCACCATATGCGGGAATATCACGATATCTCTCAGGGGCAGCAGCGGCAGCAGCAGTTTGGCGGAATCGGCGTCGTCGTCTTTAAAAAATTTAGGAATATTTACCATGGTAACAGAATCTCATATCATAAGGTTAAAAGTTTAACGGTATCCTAAATGAATGCAAGACGCTCATTTAGGAGTTATTTGTTATTTGTTAATCGTTATTGGAATTGGCTGATCCCCTGAACCTGTTATTTCGACAATCAGTAAGATATAAAAACAGGAATCTATCCTTCTCAACCATTAACCAATAACAAATAACGAATAACTCTGTGTTCGTGCTCAGGCCTGTTTTTTCGTCTGCTCGTAGAGCAGGATCGGGTCTTCTTTGTGCAGCACGACATCCTCGCCGATAACGCATTCCTTGACATTTTCGGCCGACGGCAGTTCGTACATGATATCGAGCAGGCAGCCTTCCATGATCGCCCGCAACCCGCGCGCGCCGGATTTGCGCTTGGTCGCTTCCTGGGCAATGGCCGAAAGCGCACTGTCGGTCAGTCTCAGGTTAACCCCTTCCATTTCAAAGAGCTTCTTGAATTGCTTGAGCAGGGCGTTTTTTGGCTCTTTCAGGATTCGAATCAGGGCGTCTTCGGCGAGTTCATCCAGGGTGGCAACCACCGGCAAACGGCCCAGGAATTCCGGAATCAATCCAAAGCTGATCAGATCCTCGGGCTGGACCATATTTAGAATCTCACCAATGCTGCGCTCTTTTTCCTGTACGATCTTGGCGCCGAAACCCATCATTTTGGAACCGAGGCGGCGCTGGATAATTTTCTCCAAGCCGTTGAAGGTTCCGCCGCACAGAAACAGAATATTGGAGGTGTCGACTTTTACGAAATCCTGCTGGGGATGCTTGCGGCCGCCTTTGGGCGGAACGCTGGCCGTGGTGCCTTCGATGATTTTCAACAATGCCTGCTGGACCCCCTCGCCGGACACATCACGGGTGATGGACGGGTTGTCGGTCTTGCCGGCGATCTTGTCGATTTCATCGATGTAGACGATGCCGCGTTTGGCCTTTTCGACATCATAGTCGGCGTTTTGCAGCAGCGAAAGGATGATGTTCTCGACATCTTCACCGACATAACCGGCCTCGGTCAGGCTGGTCGCATCGGCGATGGTAAACGGCACGTTTAAGAACCGCGCCAGCGTCTGGGCCAGCAGGGTCTTGCCGCAGCCCGTCGGGCCGATTAAAAGGATGTTGCTCTTTTGAATCTCGACATCTCCGGTATTGAAGGTCGAATCGAGACGCTTGTAGTGGTTGTAAACCGCAACCGAGAGCACCTTTTTGGCTGCCTCCTGTTCAATCACATAGCCGTCGAGCTTCTCCTTGATTTCCTTGGGCACCATCACATGCTCGGTATCTTTGGCATCCTTTTCACTTTCTTCTTCGATAATTTCGCTGCACAGCTGGATGCATTCGTCGCAAATGTAAACTGCCGGACCGGCAATCAGCTTCCGAACCTCTGATTGATTTTTGCCACAAAATGAACAGAACAGGTTGTCGTTTTCGTCTTTTTTCTTTGGCATATTAAGCCTCCGCCACTTCTATTTTATCAAGATCGTCCCGGTTTGTGATCACATGATCAATGATTCCGTATTCCTTGGCCTCCTCACCGCTCATGAAATAATCACGATCCGTGTCATTTTGAATCTTCGGCAGATCCTGGCCGGTATGTTTGACCAGAATGTGGTTGAGGGTATCTTTCATCCGCAGAATTTCCCGGGCCTGGATTTCTATATCTGACGCCTGCCCCTGGAAACCGCCCATCGGCTGGTGGATTAAAATTCTCGAATTCGGCAGCGAATATCGTTTGCCGGTGGTGCCCGCCGTCAGCAGCACCGCGCCCATACTGGCAGCCTGACCGATGCATACCGTGGTAATGTCCGGTTTGATGTACTGCATGGTGTCATAAACAGCCATTCCCGCCGTCACCAGGCCGCCGGGTGAGTTTATATAAAAGTTGATATCCTTGTCGGGGTCCTCGGATTCCAGAAAAAGCAATTGGGCAATCAACAGATTGGCAATTTCATCATTCATTGCCGTGCCCAGAAAAATGATTCGGTCTTTCAACAGCCGGGAATAGATATCATAGGCACGTTCGCCCCGGCTGCTTTGCTCGATCACCATTGGTATGAGTGGCACAGAGTCTCTCCTTTTCAGCGTAAGATCATTGCAGACGTCTCACATTTTAATGTTGCTTAATTCATCCAGATCAAATTGAGCCGAATGCTTGTAATTATATCATTGTTTGTCAATCGAGAAAAACAGCCTGTCGATTTTAATTTTGACGATCTCGCCCAAGTCGAATAACAACCTGTTCACGAGAGTGTTTAGTATTTGGTGTTTAGTGGTATAACATCTTGATAAGGCGTGCAAAGTATTTTACCAAATACCAAACACGAAACACCAAACACTTGATGAATTCGACTTTTTACGAATTCATCGATCTTCAATTCTCTGCGGCTGTCGTCTCTTCCCGACCGCCCTCGTCCGGCCCCGTTTCAGGCTCCACGTCCTCTATTTTACTAGTATCAATGATAAGCTTGATCGCCTTTTTTTCAAGTATCGTGTGTTTGAAATACTCCAGCTTATCCTTGTTCTGATCGTAGTAGTTTTTAATCTCCTGCACCGGCTGATTGAAGCTGCTCGCCATTTCGTTAAGCTCTTGCTCGAGCTCATCATCAGCAAGCGACAATTCCTCCTGCTTGATCATCTTACCCAGGATCAGGTGCCGTTTCACCTGCTTGAGGGCGGTATCACGATATTTTTCTGCGATGGCCTCCTTGGTCAGCCCCATTTCCTCCAGGCTCATATTGCGATAGGCAAATGACCGCTCGGCTTCATTAACAATGCCTTCCAGTTCCATATCGACCATGGCGTCCGGCACTTCGAAATCGGATTTGGCAATCAATTCGCTGAAAATCTGCTCATTCAATTCCTGATCCACCCGCTTGGCATAACCCTGCTCCAAATTCTCGGTTATCACCTTTTTCAGATCATCCAGGCTCTCGTATTGGCCGGCTTTTTTGGCGAGCACATCATCGATGGCCGGCAGGACTTCTTCTCTGACTTCATGGAGCGTTACCTGAAATGTGATTTCAAGGTCTTTAAGCTTGGCGTTGAAATAGTCGGCCGGAAATTTTACCGCAAACTCCTTGCTCTCACCGTTCTGCATGCCGATCAACTGATCATCAAATTCCTTGAGAATCGTCCCGTCGCCGATCTTCATGGTAAAATTTTCGGTTTTGGCGGTCTCGTCGAAAGGTTGCCCGTCCTTGGATCCCCCGTAGTCGATCAGCACGAAATCGCCGGCCGCGGCCGCACGCTCAGGTTCGACTTTTTCCTGCCGGGCAAAATTTTTCTGGAGCATTTTGAGCTGGGCGTCGATTTCATCATCCGAGACCTTGTAGTTCGTCCGTTTGAGGGTCAGCCCCTTGTAGTCGATATCCTCGATTTCCGGTGAAATCTCAACGGTCGCATCATAATTATAGGGTCCCGAGTCCTTCAGTTCGGGCGGGTCCACCTGCGGAGTCCCCACAATGTTAAGCTCGGTTTCCTTGAGGGCTTCCATAAAAGAGCTTTGAATCAATTTGGAAGTCACATCCGCGTGCACATCCTTTTTAAACAATCGCACCACCACCGAGCGGGGCACTTGGCCGGGCCGAAAGCCTTTGACCTTGGCTTTTTTCTTAAGCTCATTGTAGGCTTTGTCCAGTTCGCTGGTTACCTCTGCTTCGGGTATCTCAATATGAAGCGTTTTTTTGACACTGTTGATATCTTCTACGGAAACTTGCATCATCATCCTTTCTGAATAATTTGGATCGGGGAACATCTCAATCGGACAGCAAATACAACCTGTTGGGTCTATCATTCAAGCGATTTAAAGGGTGCATAAATTTATATGCACCCTTTTTGAATGTGACCCGAAGATCGGCAAAAGCCATCCAATTTTTGATACCCCCATACGTATGTCCCCAGGCGCCAGACCTCCGCTGAATCTCCAGGCACTAAAAATTTGCACAAACCCGCTATCAGTTATCAGTTATTTCATTAATGCTTTAACAGTAAGGAATTCCGTCTTACAGATCTCACCAATAAACGGGTTATAAAATCAGACTTTCATCCAAAACTAAAAGCGAGTAAAAAATTACGAATAACATCTAATTGAACGTTCTTCGTTCAATTAGAGTATTGTTTAATGGTGCGAGAGGGGAGACTTGAACTCCCACTCTGTCGCCAGAGCTGGATCCTAAGTCCAGTGCGTCTACCAATTCCGCCACTCTCGCATTAACGGGCTGTTGCCCAAATCGAATTTTATTTGCTGACGCCGCCTCACCTTGTGCGCCAAATTTTTGGTTTTTTTCTTAAATATTTTTACAAACGTA
>Ga0209146_1000442_pt1 | contig 12279 bp, 9 predicted proteins | sample WorMetLIZAISLAND_2_FD_187402 | JGI IMG/M metagenome (GOLD analysis project Ga0209146, IMG submission 187402) | Marine gutless worms symbiont microbial communities from Max Planck institute for Marine Microbiology, Germany - Olavius geniculatus... | ecosystem: Host-associated > Annelida >...
GAAAATGGAAAATCACGTTGGCGCTATCTGGAGCTTCGTTCACCATTATAATGCTGAGATTGCTCCCAAACTGGCGATCACTACATGCTAAGCACTACCCAATTATGAAGCATAATGTGAAACGATATGCCAGCATGATCGCCGGTCTCGTCCTCGGTGCCTTTGCCGTGGGCGGCGTCAGTCTGGTAGCCGCTACCCACGTCCTGACGGTCGAGCGCATCGTCGCCAACGAGCGGGCGGCCATTCTGCGCAAGGTAGCGGCCATCATCCCCACCGAGCATATGGACAACGATCCGTTGCAAGACCGCATCGAGATCAGCGCTCCGGATCTGCTGGGCGGCCCGGCCAGCCATGTCTATCGCGTCCGCAAGGGTGACGAGCCGCTGGCGGTGGTGCTGGATCCGGTCATCCCCAACGGCTATATGGGGCCCATCAAGCTGTTGATCTCCGTTCTGGCGGACGGCACCCTGGGGGGCGTGCGGGTGCTCGCGCACAAGGAGACCCCCGGACTCGGCGATAAGATCGAGCTGGCTAAATCGGACTGGATATTGAGCTTCACCGGCAAGTCCTTGAAAAACCCGCCGGAGGCCCAATGGAAGGTGAAGCGCGACGGCGGCGCATTCGACCAGTTCGCGGGCGCCACCGTCACTCCGCGGTCTATCGTCCGGGCGGTCAGGGACACCCTGCGCTTCGTGGAGCAACGGGGTGCCTCGCTTTATGAGCAGCCTGCAACGGCAAGCCCGCGAGCAAGGGGAGAATCCTGATGTCCTTCACAGCCTACCGGGAAATCGCCGCCGATGGCCTGTGGCGCAACAATCAGGCCCTGGTGGCCCTGCTGGGGCTGTGCCCGCTGCTGGCGACCACCACGACAGCGACCAACGGGCTCGGTATGGGGCTGGCGACCACCACGGTGCTGGTCTTGTCCAACCTCACCATCTCCCTGATCCGTAACCTGGTGCGCCCGGAGATCCGGCTCCCGGTCTTCGTGCTGGTGATCGCCTCCGTCGTCACCGTGGTCGAGCTCTGGATGCAGGCCTATTTCCACGCGCTCCACCAGGTGCTGGGGCTGTTCATTCCGCTGATCGTCACCAACTGTGCGATCATCGGCCGCGCCGAGGCATTTGCCTCCAAGACCTCCCCGGATCGCGCCCTGGTGGACGGTTTGAGCATGGGCATCGGCTTTACCCTGGTGTTGACGACCCTCGGCGGTCTGCGCGAGCTGATCGGGCAAGGCACCCTCTTCCACCAGGCCCACCTGTTGTTGGGCGATGCCGCTCAGGGGCTCGGGTTGAATCCGGGACCGGATTTTCAAGGGGCTTTGTTCGCCATCTTGCCCCCCGGAGCTTTTATCGGACTGGGGTTGCTGATTGCCTTAAAAAACGGCCTGGATGAACGCGCTACCCGGCGTGCCGCCAGCCTGCGCGGACCTCGCTTGGCGGGGTAGGGTGGGCTGTGCCCGCCATCCAGGCACGGTATTGGTGGGCACAGCCCACCCTACGGGTTTGGGAATGAAAAAAGGGGCCTAACAGCTTTTCAACCATGAACGAATCCCACTACGAAGAAGTCGCCGCCGGTATCTATTGCATCGAGACCGGCTTGTACCGCCCCAACCTGGCCGCCTGTTATCTGGTGCGCGCGGGCGATCGCCTGGCATTCGTGGAAACGGGCAGTGCGCGCTCGGTGCCCCGAATGCTGGCTGTGGTCTCCGCACTCGGGCTCACGCCGGAAGCCGTCGACTACGTCATCCCTACCCATGTGCACCTGGACCATGCCGGCGGTGCCGGTGACCTCATGGCCCGCTGCCCCAACGCCCGGCTGGTGATCCACCCCAAAGGCGCGGACCATATGATCGACCCTTCCAGATTGGTGGCCGGGGCCACCGCCGTTTATGGGGAGGAGGAATTCACGCGGCATTTCGACACCCTGACGCCGATCCCCGCGGAGCGTGTCATCGTGGCGGAGGACCCGATGGTGATCGATCTCGGCGGGCGTCCGCTGACCTTCGTCGACACTCCGGGCCATGCCAACCACCATGGCTGTATCTTCGACGAGCATAGCCGCGGCTGGTTTATGGGTGATACCTTCGGCATTGCCTATCCGGAGCTGCACACGCCCGGCGGGCCCTTCCTGTTCGCCCCCACCACCCCCGTCGCCTTCGATCCCGATGCCTGGCAGAAAAGCCTGGACAGGCTGATGGGCTTCGAGCCGAAGGCCGTCTATCTGACCCACTACGGACGTCTCGATGATCCCCAAGCGCTGGAAGACGAGCTACGCCGCAATATCCGTGACTTCACCGAGCTGGCGTTGGCGGAAGAGAGCAAGGAGCAAGCAGGGCGTAGCGAACGGCTGCAAGAAGGCGTCGCGGAGCAGCTGATCAGCCGGGCCGGACGTCAGGGCTGCGCGTTGGACCCGTACCGAATCCGGGAGGTCCTCGCCGTCGATATCGCCCTCAATGCCCAGGGGCTGGAAGTATGGCTGGCGCGCCGGGCCAGGCAGGCAGCCGAGCAGGCAGGGGCCTGAGTTTGTCGGCCCGGCGGGCTTGCAGGGTTTTTATGCTCTATCCGTAAAGGTAACCCGCCTCATGTAGCTGCCGTCGCCAACCGCTTGCGGCCGCGGCGTTTTACGTTGGACACGACGTCGTCGATAGTATGCATTCGTCCGGTGTCCGCATCCTCAATGCCCTGTAAGATGACCCGCTGCAGTGCCTCGAGTCCCGCTCGACGTTGCCGGAAGAAATCTCGCCGCCGGCGATCCTCCCGGATCAAGGTTCGAACATAGTCACTCGGCGTACTGAAGTCTTCCTCCACTACCCGGTCCGCAACATAGTCCCGCAGTGAATCCGGAAGAGAAATATTCATGGTGGCCATAAGTCAGGTATCCATGCACATACCCTACAGTAGAGAGCAGGTTTTTGATAGCCAGCGACCGGTAGTATCCGCTCATGCCGCGGGAATCTCTTCTTCGGAACCCAGCTCCCGCGCCTCTTCTTCCAGCATCACGGGAATATCGTCCCGGATCGGGTAGGCCAGGCGATCACCCCGACAGATAAGCTCCGCGGCCGCCTTGTCGTAGTAGAGGACACCCTTGCACACGGGACACCGCAGAATGTCCAGAAGTCTTTTATCCATTGTCGATACCCTCAGGGCCTAATCTGATGCGCAATCAAGGAATTCTCCCCCCTCTCCCTTGGAGGAGTCCACATTCTAGGGGGTGTTAACATAATCGTCGTGCCAACCGCTAATAGGACAAGATTAACAGGATTTCCAGGATTAACAGGATTATTTTTTTAAATAACAATTATAAGATCCTGTTAATCCTGAAAATCCTGTGAATCCTGTACCATTAGGAGACAAGCCCGAAGGTTAGGGTTTACCCCCTTATTAAATGTCAACACGCCCTAGTTTCTCCGACAACAACCGCTCGAGCTCGCTCGGGAGCTGCGGTGTCACGGGAAGATACCAGAAATCCGGGCGCGCAAACCCGCTGCACTTGACCGCGTCCTTCTCCGTCATGACCACCGGCCCCGGAGGCCAGGATGCCGCATCCTCACGGCTGAAGGGGTGGTGATCCGGATAGGGCCGCTCGTGCACATGCAGGCCCAGGCGGCGCAGCAGCGCAAAGAAGCGATCGGGATTGCCGATTCCCGCCACCGCCGTGACCCGTTGCCCGCGCAGCTCCCCCGGATTCCGCGTGAGCTCCCGGTCAGCGAGATTGACCAGGGGTCCGGGGACCAGATGCATGACCTGTCCTCCGAGACAGGGACCACCGTTGCACAGGGTCAGGTCCGCTACGCGACCCCGTGCCGCGGGCTCGCGCAGGGGGCCGGCCGGCAGACAGCGCCCATTACCGAGCCGGCGGGACGCATCGACCACCAGGAGCTCTAGATCCCGCCGCAGACCATAGTGCTGGAGTCCGTCGTCGCTCACGATCATATCGCATTCGGAGCCGGCCAGAAGCAGTTCGCCGGCCGCGACCCGGTCGGCCCCCGCGACGACGGGGCAACCGCTTCTCCGCGCCAGCAGGACCGGCTCGTCTCCCACCTCGAAAGGGTCGTCGTCCCCGGTCACCAACCGAGGCCACCGGGTTCCGCTGCCGCCGTAGCCCCGGACCAGGATGCCGGGCCGGTAACCCCGGCGGCGCAGCAAGTCGGTCACTCCCAGCACCAGGGGGGTTTTACCGGTACCGCCGACGGTGAGATTTCCCACCATAATCACGGGGACCGGCAGGCGATGGCTGTGCAGCCAGCCCTGCCGGTAGGCCGACCGCCGCATCCCGACAACCCCGCAATAGAGCCAGCTCAAGGGCAGTAGGGCGTAGGCAAGCGGATGGCCATCGTACCAGACCGCTTCCGCCAGCCGGGATACCGCCGATCCTCTCATGCGGTCCCAGGCTCGGTACGAAACTGCATTTGGTGCAGTCGGGCGTAGTAACTGCCCTGGGCGAGCAGATCCTGGTGCTGGCCCTGCTCCACGATCCGTCCCTGCTCGAGGACCACAATTCGATTCGCATGCTCGATGGTGGAGAGCCGATGGGCGATGACCAGGGTGGTACGGTGCTGCATCAGCTCCAGCAGGGCGGCCTGAATATGGCGCTCCGACTCGGTGTCCAGGGCGGAGGTAGCCTCGTCCAGAATCAGGACGGGGGCGTCCTTGAGCATGGCCCGCGCGATGGCGATGCGCTGACGCTGCCCGCCGGAGAGCAATACTCCCCGGTCGCCGATGGGGGTCTCGAAGCCGCGGGGGAGGGCGCGAATGAAGTCCAGGGCATGGGCGGCATGGGCCACCCGCTCGATCTCCCGCGGGTCCGCCTTACCCGGACGGCCATAGGCGATATTGTTGGCCACCGAGTCGTTGAACAGGACCACGTCCTGGGTTACCAGGGAGATCTGGTCGCGCAGGTTTTTAAGGGTCAGCTCCCGCACCTCCACGCCGTCGATGAGGATCTGCCCGCGGGTCGCGTCGTAGAAGCGCGGCAGGAGGCTGACCAGGGTGGTCTTGCCGCTGCCGGAACGCCCCACGAAGGCGACCGCCTCCCCAGGCTCGATGGTGAAGGTCACGGCCTCGAGTACGGGCCCCTGATCCAGGTCGTAGACATGGCCCACCCCCCGATATGCCACCCTACCCGCGGCGCGGCCCAGGGTGCGGGTGCCGGTGCCGGTGTCTTTTTCGGTCTCCGTATCCAGCAGCTCGAACAGACTCTGGGCGGCGATGATACCCCGCTGCAGATGGGCGTTGACCGTGGTCAGGCGTTTGACCGGCGGCAGCAACAGCACCATGGCCACCACGAAGGACATGAAGGTCCCCACCGAAATGTCCTCCCGCAGCCCCTGCATGGTGGACAGGTAGACGATCACGGCGATTGCCAGGGCCGAGATGAGCTGCACCAGGGGCACGCTGGCCGCCTCGGTGGCGATCATCTTCATCTGCAGGGAGCGGGTCTTCTCGTTGACATGACCGAAGCGGGCGCGCTCCCGGGCCTGGCCGCCGAAGGCCTTGACCACCCACTGGGCGTCGATAACCTCCCGGACGGCATGAGTCAGCTCACCTACCCGGTCCTGGATGCGTCGGCTGTGACGGCGAAAGCGCTTGGAGGCATACTTCACCGCCCCCGCCATGGCGGGCCCGATCAGCAGGAAGATCGCCGCCAGGGAGGCATTGATGTACAGCATATAGGCCAGCAGGCCGATGACGGTAAAGCCGTCGCGCACGATGGTGGTCAAGGCCACGGTCGTTGCCTGGGCGACGTTCTCCACATTGTAGGTGAACTTGGACAGGATCTGACCGGAGCTTTGGCGGTCGTAATAGCGGGTAGGGGTGCGCATCAGGTGCTCGAACATCTCCCGGCGCAGGTCCGCCACCACCCGTCGCCCCACCCACTTGAGGAAATAGGTGTTCACGAAGCCGGCGCTACCCCGGACGACGAACAGGGCTACCAGGAGCACCGGCATGGTGCGTACCACACTCGGATCACGGTCCACAAAGCTGCCGTCCAACAGGGGTTGCATCATGGCGGCGAAGATCGGCTCGGTGGCCGCGTAGACGAGCATCCCCAGGATCGAGATGGAAAAGGGTCGCCAGTAGGGCCGGGCGTAACCGAGCAGGCGCCGGTAGATCAGCCGGGCGGGACCCGTGACGACGCCGTCCGCCTCGTTCATCGGGAGGTATCGGGCCGGGTCGCGGCGAAGGCGAAGCGTAACAATCCGAGTCGGCTGGCCGCATCTATGGCGGTCATGACCGCCTGGTGCGGGGTCGTGGCGTCGGCCCGGATGATCACCGGGCGCTCCCGCTCCTCGCCGACCGCATCCAGGATCGCCTGCCGCAGGGTCGCCGGCGTGCGGTCTGCTACCATCCGTTCATCCACATGGAAGACGCCCACCTTGTCGATGGTGATCTCCAGGGCTCGGGGCGTCTCGGCGGGGACGGCCTCTCCCTGGGCCTCCGGCAACCGGACCCGGATGCGGGTGTCTTCCTTGAAGGTGGTGGACACCATGAAAAAGATCAGGAGCAGGAAGACCACGTCGATCATCGGCGTCAGGTTGATATCGGGGGGCTCGGGGCGGTGCGGGCGCAGGTTCATAGGTTTCAATAACTTTAAGTGGTTGATGGCGCTCTCCTCGGCGCGCTCGCCCTTGATGATCTCCACCAACCTCAGGGACTGCTCCTCCATGCCGATGGTGAGCTTATCGACCTTGCTGTTGAAGTAGCGGTGGAACATCAGGGCCGGGATGGCTACCGAAAGACCGGCAGCGGTGGTGATCAGGGCCTTGGAGATACCACCTGCCAGGACCCCCGGATTGCCCACGCCGGCTTCCACGATGACGCCGAATACCTCGATCATCCCGATAACGGTCCCCAACAGTCCCAGCAAGGGCGTCACCGAGGCGATGGTGCCCAAGGTATTGATGTAGCGCTCCAGCTCCGCCACCACCTGACGGCCGGTGTCGTGAATGGCCTCCTTCATCACCTCCCGGGAATACTCCCGGTTCGCCAGGCCCGCGGTCAGGATGCGCCCCAGGGGAGAGCCGTCCCGCACCTGGGCGAGGTGCTCCTCCGTGAGCCGTTCTCCGCAGTGCCATTCGCGGATCTTAGTAACCAAGCCCTCGGGCATGACCCTGCGCCGACGCAGGAGCCACAGCCGCTCCATGACGATAGCCAGGGCGATGACCGAGCAGGCAAGGATCAGCAGCATCAGCCAGCCACCGGCCCTCATCAGCGCCAATACCTGGAAATTACTCGGGTTCCCGAAAGTCAAATCGATCCAAGCAGACACGATAGACACCCCTCGCCTTCCCAAGGCCCAACTGCGGCAGGCATATCTTCGCCACCGTCCGTCACGGGGCTTCGCAAGACCCCCGCCGGGTGATTCCTCAAGCCGCGCGGTCATCAGCGCAATCGGATCGGGCATCGACCCGACCACCCGCGCCCATACTTATATCCTAATGATACTCGAAGCGGGATTCGGGCTCAGGCGATTTCCGTTCATGCCTTAGGGAGCGTCCTCAATTAATGGTAACACCATGATTTTAAAAGAGTATTATTTCCCCATTTCAGCTGGTGGATAAAGTAGGGAACACCCCCTAACACAGTAACTTCCTATCGGTGTTCCCCGCTTCCCGACATTACTTGCGGAACTGACGGACGATTAAAGATCAGGAACCACAGAATACACGGAATTTTTCGGTGTGTTCCGTGTATTCCGCGGTTGTCTCTACCACCGGAACTGCTCCTCCGACGGCACAGGCCGAGGCGGTGGCCGTCCAATCCTCTAATCCTTGCCGAGGTCCGGTTATCGTCCGGGACCAAGCACCCGGCCGGGGTGGCGTCCGATCGCGGATCCCGGACGAAGACCGACACTGACTCAAGTGCTACACTTGCTCATAGGCCATAGGGTAAGAAGCTAAGCTGTCTACAGGTGGACCCATGTCCCATCAATTCGTCGATCAATCGCTGACTCCGGGTGCCGACCCGCAACCTCCCGGCCCCTACCAGCACGAAGACCTGGAACGCTACTACCGGGCCAACCAGGCGGTCGCCTCCAATCGCGACCGGATCCAGGATGCCCAGGACGAGATCCAGGCGTTGAAGCACAGCGAGGCGGTCGAGGTCTTTCAGAAACAGATCGACCTGCTGCAGAAGCGTCTGGTCACCGATCCCCAGTACTTCAACCAGCTATTCATTTCCGAAGGTATCGACGCCGTCGCCTGGGAATTTCGGAAGGATGAGCTGGACCCGGACTTTACCCACAAGCTCTGGGATCTGCTGCTGCGGGGGGATGACATGAGCACCCTCCTGATGCGTTTTCTGTGGAACATCCCCTTAAAATCCAAGCGCAAGTTCATCCGTGCCATCGACGCGTACCTCTCCGACCGTTACCCCATGTTCAAAGGGCTGTCGGTCGGTTGGCCGGGAGAAAACAACATCCCGCCCTATATCCGTCCGCCTGAAGAGCGGGCCAAGGATTTCGATCTGGTCAACCAGGGCTACCTCGGCTACATGGGTCTCGGCTACAGCTTCCGCGAGGTGGAGCTGTTCGTGTGGCTGGAGGTGCTGCGGGACAAGCAGTGCGATGACCGTCCCTGCGAGATCGGTCTGCCGGTCATGGACGGCGGTGAAAACAAGGGCGGCTGTCCGGTCAAGATCCATATCCCGGAGCTGCTGCATCTGATGGGAGAGGGAAAATTCCGCCAGGCCCTGGAGCTGATCAAGGAGTCCAACCCCCTGCCCAACGTCACCGGTCGGGTATGCCCGCAGGAGATCCAGTGCCAGGGGGTCTGCACCCACAACCAGCGCCCCATCGAGATCGGCCAACTGGAGTGGTATCTGCCCCAGAGCCAGAAGCTCCTGAACCCGGACAAGTACTTGCAGCTGACCCCGGCCGTCAGCCCCTGGGCCAAGGCCGAGCGCCCGCCCATCGCGGTGGTCGGCTCCGGCCCGGCCGGCCTGATCAACGCCTATCTGCTCTCCAAGGAGGGCTATCCGGTCACGGTTTTTGAAGCCTTCCACGAGCTGGGGGGAGTCCTGCGCTACGGGATTCCGGAATTCCGCCTGCCCAACGCGCTGATCGACGATGTGGTCAAGAAGGTCGAACAGCTGGGCGGCAAATTCGTGCGCAACTTCATCGTCGGCAAGACCGCGACTTTGGAGGCCCTGAAGCGCGCCGGTTTTTGGAAAATCTTCATCGGCACCGGCGCCGGCCTGCCCCGTTTTATGAACGTACCCGGCGAGCATCTGCTCGGCATCCTGTCGGCGAATGAATTCCTCACCCGGGTCAACCTGATGAAGGCCCACAAGGAGGAGTACGAGACGCCCCTGCCCGCCACCGTGGGCAAGCAGGTGATGGTCATCGGCGGCGGCAATACCGCCATGGATGCGGCCCGCACCGCCCGCCGCCTGGGGGGAGAAGTCACCATCGTCTACCGCCGCACCCAGGCCGAGATGCCGGTGCGCGTCGAGGAGCTGCACCACGCCCTGGAAGAAGGCATTCGGCTCAAGGTGTTGCGGGCGCCCCAGGAGTTCGTCGGCGACCACAAGACCCAATTCGTCACCCGCGCCCTGCTCGATATCATGGAGCTGGGGGAGCCCGACGCCTCCGGGCGGCGGCGTCCTGTGGCTACCGGCAACATCGAAGAAATGCCCGTGGACCTGGTTATCATGGCCCTCGGTAATGCCTCCAACCCCATCGTCAAGGACGCTGAGCCGGAGCTCAAGACCAGCAAATGGGGCACTATCGAGATCCGGTCCGGGACCCAGGAGACCTCGGTGGATGACGTCTATACCGGCGGCGACGCGGCCCGAGGCGGCTCCACCGCCATCAAGGCCGCCGGCGACGGCCAGGAGGCCGCCCGCGAGATCATGGGCGAAAACCCTTTCAGCCTGAGCGAGCTCAAGTCCCTGGTCGAGTACGCGGAACGCTATACCGAGACCGGCCAGGTCCCACCCAGGATCCTGGACAAGCTCGACCTGGCCGCGGGCATCGTCGAGTTCGTGGTGTATTCGCCCCTGGTCGCCAAGGCCGCCAAGGCCGGTCAGTTCGTGCGCGTCCTGGCCTGGGAGCAGGGTGAGTTGATCCCCCTGACCCTGGCGGATTGGGACACCGCGGCCGGTACCATCGACCTGGTCATCCAGGGGTTGGGCAGCAGCACCATCGTCATGAACAAGCTGCAGGTCGGCGATGCCTTTACGGGCATCGCCGGACCTCTCGGACTACCGAGCCAGCTGCACCGCCATGCCGAGGGCGAGACCGTTGTCTTCACCGCCGGCGGCGTCGGGCTGCCGCCCGTGTACCCCATCATGCGCGAGCGCCTGCGGATGGGCAATCAAGTCACCCTGATCGCCGGCTTTCGCACCCGGGAACTCATGCTCTGGGCCGAGCCGGAGGAACGCATCGGCCGGCTCCAGGCCGAGTTCCCGGATACGCTGGAGGTCATCTACGCCACCAACGACGGCAGCTTCGGCGTCGAGGGTTTTGTCACCGGACCCTTGGAAGAAATGCTGGAGAAGGCCAAAGCGGGGACCGGCCGCACCATCGGTGAGGTCGTCACCATCGGTCCGCCGCTCATGATGCGCGCCGTCAGCGATCTTACTAAGCCCTACGGCGTGCGTACCATCGCCAGCCTCAACTCCATCATGGTCGACGCCACCGGCATGTGCGGCGCCTGTATGGTCCCGGTGACCAGCGACGGCAAGCTGGTGCGCAAACACGCCTGCATCGACGGCCCGGAGATCGACGCCCACAGCATCGACTGGGACAAATTCATTCCCAGATTCCAGCAGTACCGGGCACAGGAAGACCGGAATCGGGAAAGGCATGGGGTGTAGGGTAGGCAAACACAGAAGATTCGGTCGCCGAGGACAGCTTCAAAGTGTGACGTAGGGTGGGCTGTGCCCACCAGGAAACATCGAGTAAACGCTGATGAATTTTAAGTCAGACCTGGACCAAGCATACGACTACGTCGTTTATCTCGGCCCAATTGACTTTTCCGGTTATAACGCCCTCTCGGATCTTCTGGAGAGGAACGCTCAGGAGAGGGGTAACTCTCGCGGTTACCTGGTGTTGGTAACCTTCGGTGGTGACGCCGACGCGGGTTATCGGATCGCGCGGGCCTTTGGGCATCACTATCCGGGTGATTTCCGGCTGATGATCCCCGGTGTATGCAAGAGCGCGGGGACCCTCGTCGCAATCGGGGCGAACGAGCTCATCGTGTCCGATCGCGGCGAGTTGGGGCCACTCGATGTGCAGTTCAGAAAGAAGGATGAGCTGTTCGAGGCATCTTCCGGGTTGGACATCCAACAGTCGCTGTCAGCGATCCAGGACCGAGTAATGGCAACCTTTCGGGACTATCTGTTGGATATCAGCCTCGAAAGTGGATTGGGTACGAAAATTACCGCTCAACTCGCTTCGGAGATGGCGTGTAAAATCGTGGCTCCGATCACCAGCCAGATCGATCCGATGAGACTTGGTGAACAGGGGCGAGCGCTGAGTGTCGCCGCTTATTACGGAGCGCGACTGAGCAGAAAATATCAAAACATCTCGCAACAAGGCATCGACACCCTATTGACGGGATATCCTTCGCACTCGTTCGTCATCGACAGGAAAGAGGCCAGAGAGCTATTCATCAGGGCCCGGGGCCCCGACGATACGGAGCGGAATATAGAAGTATGGCTACGTGCCCAAACCAATAATTTTTCCGGTGTGGGTAGTACTGTACCCGTCGTGGAGAACCTCGACGACTTGAGCGAGCAATGGCAATCCGAACAACAACCACCTGACAACCAAGAGGAATCCCATGAGCAAGCAACCCCAATTGAACCGGCGGTGGACCAACGAAGGCTCGAGCCTGTGGGAAAAGCGGTTTCGGAGAATTCGGGAGGATCTCAAGGGGGTGACCGCAATCCGGGAAGCGAATCGAAAGGAATCCTCCCGTCTATTTGAGAAGCAACGGCAAACGTTAAGGGGACATAGACGCCAAGAGCCCCTCTGATTTGCGATTGCCTTGCCGCGGAATCGGGGATATCGGTCGGATGCCGTGAAAGGAAGACTCGATTAGGACAATTCCCCCTTGTCCCGGAAGCAAAGGATTGTTTAGAGCTGAAATAAAAGCCGAAGCCAGACAGCGGCTTGATAAAATGCAAGCAGATGCATAACAACCCACCCGCGTGAAGGACCATGCCGGAGATCAAAACTGAAGGGGACCTTGAAAAATTCAGTTTTTCAGCGCGCTTTGTGGATAGTTGGTGAAACACTTATTCGCTCATGTTGAATGGGTATCCCAAACGTGGT
>Ga0209146_1000449_pt1 | contig 12219 bp, 13 predicted proteins | sample WorMetLIZAISLAND_2_FD_187402 | JGI IMG/M metagenome (GOLD analysis project Ga0209146, IMG submission 187402) | Marine gutless worms symbiont microbial communities from Max Planck institute for Marine Microbiology, Germany - Olavius geniculatus... | ecosystem: Host-associated > Annelida >...
TTCCAAGTCCAAATTATGATTGCAATCAAAACCTAACACACAGCCCAACAAATTTTATTGAACAAACCGTCTAAAAAAATTGCCCGATGCTGAGTTTAAAGTGATTCATTTGTTACTTGGGCCCACTCTTCCAAAAAATTCATCAAAATCCACTCATAACTTGTTTTACCAATCCTGCAGACAAGAAAACAAACCAACAGACAGACAGAAAAACACTCCAGAAAAATGTTTGGTTAAAGAAAAATGGAAATTTGTAGCAGCATATATATACTCACAAGACATGCAAATGTTTCATCCATAATGCCAATGAGATCTTGATTAGTGAAACCTTCTACAAAAACAGTCCCTGCCTGCAAAACAAAATACACTACTGATTACAACAAGTAAGTGACAGCAGAAAGTCAGACAATACACAACAAAAGACGATATTATGACACACAAATATGAATCCGCAAACTACACTGTGTTTAGAAAAGTTGGCTCCAATGAGAAATTAATAAACACGAACAGATTTTCAAATTAAGCAATTTTCAACACAGCTGCAAGTAATGAACTTGCAGTAACCGTGCTGACTGCTAAACCACTGCACGAAGCATAAGCTTGCTTAACACTCACTCTAAATATCATTGTTTCGACATATTCTTGTCACTAACCGTCTTCCAGTTATTAACTTTAGCATACAACAGTCAGCATGTTAAAAACTCATTGTGCGTCTGCACTGCACTAATTAACTGACACTGCATGCTATGCAAGACTAAGCCAACGTTAGAAAACATAACTCAATGGACTGCTGCAGATTGAGAACTTTGCGTTTGGTCTGATTACACATCATTCCAGCATCCATCTTTGGATCCATCATTTCAATAGCCGACATTCCCTCAAATAGTCCAAAGCTTTACAACACAGATAACACCACTCACCAATCACTCATTCTATAACTAAATAAACAAAATCGATCAAACATATAACTAAATACCAGTATTGTGCTCAGTTAGCGTGTGGTTACACATAGCTATTTTAAAGTGTCTTATGTATTTCAAAAGTTCATTCTCTAATAATAAATGATGCTAATGATGATAACAATGATTATGAAAACATCATCTGCAGAAATCTCGCAAAACATTTTGCGCAACACATTCCAAATATAAGATCTGACTACAGCCTTACAGGCAAAAATAAAACCACTGCAAGTGTTTTATTTCAAAGTAACGAAGGCTCGAGTGTCTGCCATCTAAAACAACAAAAGCGCAGCTAACGAAAAGGCGAATGTGCAACAGCTGTGCAAGTTTGAAAGCCCGGTGCGAACAAAGTATAACCTCACCCATGCTAGCAATGATGTTTCTTTTACACTCGCCAGTGAGCGCCAGACGACTGGTCTTTTGCAGTCATAGTGGCTTAAAATCACAAATTTTTCCCACTTCCCTCTCATTTACTGCCCTCGCTCAAGGTGACTCCTTTCGAATTTATGGAAAAGCTTTACGGATTCCAAAACTAGAGTCTTCTAGACAGCCGACGGGAAAGATTTGGTAATCCTAGCTTGCACCGTTTTTGACTGATCCACCCGTGTGACGAACAGACAGATGGATGGACAGACAGAATTGCAATGGCTAAGATGCGCTACAGCAGTAGCTGCTGTTGCATGTAAAAATACAAAAGCAGAAAAGAATTGCACAAAGTAATGTAATAAAAAGTACAAAGTACACAAACAAAGATGAATTCTAACAGATGACTAAATAAAGTACAAGCTATAGCAAGTAAGTTACAAAATTAGTTACACTTTGAAGACAGATTCTAAGACATACTTGCTGTCATGAACAAGTTCACCAAGCTCCAGACTGGAGCAAGCCGACACGAACTCATTGGTGATGTCTGTCCACTCATACTTAACACCATCATGAAACTGTCTTTTTGTTTCATCACCAGTTCCATCCCCCACGCTAGTGCTGGTCTTTAAGCTCTTATCCACAGCGCCATTCACTAACAGACCCAACATCTCATTAACTACTCCTTCTGCTGCACAGTTTGTAGACTCATCATTAGTTGGTGACAAATCCTTCTCCGTAGCATTGTTGGCAAAAGGTTCCATATCATGAGGAGCTGCAACAACGACACATAGAAACAGTCAGCCAACCAGTGGGAAAAACTAAATAAAAAAATAAATCTGAAGCATTTGGAGAGAGCACTGAAACCTTCCCACACCAAGACGTCATGCGTTAATTTAGCACTGTCGTAATGGGCACTGTCGTAAATCCCAGCTGACCACAAAAACTGTTAGCATCATAAGAAGTAAGCACACATTGATATTGCATCTAAAAGCCAGCTGAGCCAGCTTAATCTGCCGCATTTTACTAAGTTACACTTGCCATTGGCTTCTAAGACAGTTGCTCTGCTGCATCTTTTTTCTTATCTAAAGACTCATAGTTGAGTAATGTTACGCATGTCATATAGCAAATAACAGCAAAGTATGGCTATACCAAGTTAAAAAACACTGTGGAAAATTGAAGCAAAAATTAAAAAGAAAGTCATCGGATTGTGACTCCAAACAAACTTGGGACGATGATAAAAGGCGGATGTGTAGACATGCAGATCTGCGGATGTGGCAACGAGTAAAAGACAGATGTCATGCGAAGGAGATCCGCCTTTTACCCATCGTATTCAACCACGTCTCTGGACCAATAAGCGGTGAATAACCGTGTATTAATTTGGGGCCTTTGGGTGCCAGACATTTGGATGCCGTGCTTTTTTGTGACTGGCACGTTATCAGGGGTGTCATTTAGGGAAACTAGAGGGGTCTATGGATCCCCAAGGATTTAAAATTTTATTTTTTTCCAGCAAATCGTACCTTCAAAACACTGTTAATGCTGTAAAAACAATACATTACGTAGACTTGGACCCCGGAGACCCCCAATTATTTACTAAAATGATGCACGTTATATTGAAATTACCATACTTTGCATATCGTTCGAGTTAAAATAGTAAGTTGGCAAATCTGGGTTTACAATAGTGACTTCCTGCTGCACTTAGTCATTGTTGTCGTCATCCGTTGTCGTTCGTCGTCACATGACATCACGTACTGTACGCCTACATTGTCATCGTGCATTGTCGCGCATCGTCGTCATACGTCGTCGTCCTGCGTCGTCATCGTATATTGTCTCTACGTGTTTTAATTGTCACATGTTGCGTTCTTCGTCGTGCGTTCTTGCGCGTCGTCGTTGTTGTCTCTTGCCGTTGTACGTTGTCGTCATCAAGTGACAAAGCAGACCATTTTTTCTGAGTAAATGCCTAGACGAATTCAGGATCAGAAATTAGGCCTCTGAAGAGTGTGAACTGGGAAGAAATTCACAGCGGCAGACTTCAAATGACTGCCGCCTATAAAGCGTCCACTGAGCAGTTAATTACGGAGCGAATGTTTGAAAAACTCAACAACTTTCATGACTGGTAAGTAACGTACGTGACAACTTATCCGCACATCCGTCTTCTACCCACACATCCGCACGTAGCATCCGCAAATTTTATCCGCCTTGTACCCGTTGCCACATCCGCACATCCCCAGATCCGCACATCCGCTTATTACCCATAGCCACAAACTCGTACTATAGTATTCCGTGTTGGGCCACATTCGGCCGTCATAGTCGGGAATGGCATTCAGCTGTATAAAACTTTGTACACAACGGCAAAATGCGAGAAATTAAATTACGTATCTACGTAGTATACTAACCTATCAACTGACCCACAAACCAGCTTGTACCCAAGTTTATTAACGCTCAATCAGTCACTTTTCTGTTTGTTTACATTTATAACTTCGACGTACCGCAAAGAATACCTATTGAAAATGAACACTAGGGCTGTGCCATCGGAGAAATTTATTACTCGAGTACTCCGTATTGCGTAAGACGCGAGTCGAGTACTCGTTAAATAAATTTGTAAGTATGAAAAATTGTTACGAGCTTCAACAAAGCGTTCACTAATCCATCATGCATGCGTAATAATGCGCAAACTGCATTTCCACGTGCTGCTGAGTGATGACAGTGGTCCGCATGTGTTTTGTTAGTGCAATAATGAGACAAGTAATTTGAGAAATGCTCACGAGACGCGCGACAGCTTATAGCAGTTTCTGTTCGCAAGTTGTCTCGGTCTGTTTCTAGCCATTTCGTCGCAATTTACTCTCGATATGTGCCCTGCAGCCGATAATCGTCTCAAAATATCAAGGTCGTTCAAACTTCAAGGTCATTGACGTTGATACCTCATAAAAAGCTCGTCTGCAGTTTTTGTTACGGTGAACCGCATAGGCTTTATTTTAAGCTGTTGCTGTTTTTAGCAATGATACTTTCTGCTATCATCGTCAGTAGTTTTACAGTAGCATAAGAGCGAGAGATGCACACACAGTGTCCGCTATCAATGTACTTTATTTCATCTAGCCTATCCATAGTCCAAAGCAATCTGTGGATCCGTATAACACAATAATTACAACAATAACAACAACAAACTAATTTTGCTTTACCTTTCTTTGTAGCCTAATAACAGAACCGGAAGTTGCAATTTTTCGATTTTAGACAGCTGAAAATTTCAGACACGGGAGATTATAGAATGTAGATGCTCAAAATTTCAACTGTTTCTCGAAATTTAGGATTTTCCGCCAAAATTTAGTATTCCTGGAAAAACAATTTACCGACAAGCTAAAATTTAGCTAGGCCTATGGGAAACCGCGTAGCCCGACGCCACTGACAGTGTTCAACTAACTAACAGTCACACAGAATGTCTCAAGTAGACCCAGGCGCTGTCGAATTTTGTCGACTTTCTGCGTCGAATTCCAAAAGCATTAAAGTTCTGGCCTATCATTTTACCACGCCGCCAATGTTGCGCGACACAATTAGGCTACTGTGAATTTGTTAGGCCTAATGCTTATTTATTACGATTTTTAAGAAGTCTTATGTTTAAAAACGAGATATCAGCTTAGTCTTTGGCGAAAGGACATAAGGTCTACTGGGTAGCGTGACTAATTAAATGACTTCAAACGCAGCGAAAAAAGCAGTAGGCCTATAGGCTATATCCAGGCGTCGATGACGAGGTCTAGCATTGTACAAAATAATGGAAAAACTTTTATCCGATGAGCCAACAATGTCAACGGTGTGAGGTATTTTACCTCAGAAAATTTAAAAAAATCAGTCACGTCACCGCCGTCGAAAACAAGAAATATGACCTAATGCTCATGAAATGCGCGAGAGCCTATAGCAGTTCCTGTTCACAGGTTGTCTTAGTTCATGTCCATTCATTTTGTCGCAATTCACTGTTCTGTAGCCGAAAATTGCAAAAAAATCAATAAAAAACCCTTCTTTTGAGGTTCAAGGTCGTTTAAAGTTATCGATGCTAATACAACTAAAAGCACATCACTTGCTATAATAATGATAGGCCTAAGCAGCATGTCTGTGCATATCTGCAAACGTTTTCACGCTAGACAAGCCAACCACTTTTTAACGGAGTAGCCTACCCCTTTTGTCACCCGCATTCGCAGGCCTCGTTGCAGGCCTCGTTGAACGAGGAGATCGGGACTTTGAAATGTGTGTCGCAGCGCGAAATCGACAAAAATCACTAAAACCCCTTATTCTGGGGTTTCAAGGTCATTCAAGGTCATCGATGTTGACACCCCTAAAAAGCTCGTTGCCAGTGATTTCTATAATAAGCAGCATATCTATGCCTATCTGCAACCATTTTCACGCCAGACAAGCTTATAGCGGTAAAATAACGTCTTTTAAGGGATACCCTATTTCTCTCTGTCGTTTGTGGTGACCCCCTTATCCCTCACACTTACCTAGCGGCATGAAATTTTGTCACGAAATACTAAAGACTCTGAGCTATCATTATGGTGAAAACCCATGGTCTCTATATTACCTGGTCTCAGAATGGTACCGAAACGTGACAGACACCAGGACAGACAGACAGACACCAGGACAGAATTAGGCTTACCTTAGCTAATCGCGAGTAAAAATGCGACGCGTCGACGAGTCAGTCGAAGTTTTGGCTTCAGGCTGCGACGCCGGTATCAAAACGTTAAAAAAACGTTTTATAAAAAAGTTTTACAACTTTTATGAACGTATGCCTAATCAGCCTGCAGCTGCTCGGGAACGCGGAATTCAGATAATTCCGTCTTGACTGTTGATGAGTCGGTGTCTGATCTCTTCCTGGTCGATGTAGTCGAAGATGTGAGGAGCGTTGATGAGAATGCCTAGCGTTCCGCTCACTGTCACAGCAAGGAAGATGTGCATTACAGATAGGCCTAAAGGCTGAAAAAAACGTCGTCATGCAAGTAAGAGTGATATAAACTCTAAGCTGTAGTGAGTAATAAAGTGTGGTTGAAGTCACGTACGGCAAGGAAGATGTAAAGTTGAAAGCCGAGAGTAAGACGTCGCCAAGTCAGAGAATAAGTTTTTTCTCGCAAATGAATGAGTAGACGAAGGAGTAAATAAGTGAATAAATGAACGAATGAGTAGTATGAAATCTAAACAACAGTAAGTAAATGAAGTATGAAGTGACGGCAAGGAAGATGTAGAGCTGCAGACGATCGATCACCAACGCGATGTATCTCCAGTCATCCAGTACCTGACAATGTCATTACTACAATCATGTACTATTTACAATATAACACAAACAGTATGCGTGCGGCCTACAACACTCAGCTTAGTGCTTGCGCACATGCAGTTGCCGTTAATATGCATAAGCTGACTACAGAATATACACACAGTCAAATTCTACAGCAAGTTTTTTAAAAGATCGCGAAACAGCTGTGACGAGAGACCCTTGGGCATTTCTTATCTCATCAAAAAGACGTATACCGACGAACAGCTGACGACAGTAGCCTATTCTCGAAAGATGACCTGCATTTCCAAGACACAATGTCATAATCATTACAAGTCGCGGTTTCATGTTAAGACTAGGTTTCAGCAAAATGCTAACGAAGTCTTAGATATAAGACTATTTAGACTTTAATCTACAACGTAGGTGTGCAAAATAAACACGTGATGGTGACGATAATGACCACGCAAGAATAATGCGATGGCGAGTAAAACCTCGGCAAAGTCGTCCTCCTCTTTGAGATGAGCGGCGATGAACTTGACCGCTGCCACGGCTTCCCTGGTCATTAATGACATCACATTCGAGGACCAAGACCTCTATGCCATGGCCATTCTGGTCAGTAACATCACACGAGCAACTCTCTTTCGTGGCTTTTCTCGTCAGTGATATCACACCGAAAATCAAAAACCGAGGACAACTTCCTACCATAGCTTCCCTAATCAGTAACACCACCCGAGAACCTCGCTGTCACGGCTTCCCTGGTCTCCGCAGTCAGCGCCACCGAGTCGTTTTTCTCAGTGCTGTCTTCTTCGTCGACGATTCTGCCCTCCAGTCCCGCGCTCGCCAGGGAGCCGCGGCACTTGCGAGATCGCACCGAGATGCGCTCGTCGTCGTCGCACTCCTGACCCATCGGCGACATCTCAAACGCACTCCCGCCCGCACTGCTGCCGGGAGACGGTCTTTGGCGCCCAAGGTGGGGCGATGTAGTGAGTGACAGACGGGCGGCAGCAGTCGGCGACGACGAGAGGTAGTTTCGACGGTTGTACGTCTTCACGGAGGCACAGCGACATGCGAACGAATTTACAGGCTGACATCGAACATGTTTCAGACGTGCAATAATAATGTCGCTTTTAACTTGAATATTATCGTGGGAGTGGTGGGCTTTCCTCCCCTAGGAAAAATGAAGACGTCGTGGGTTTTGACGGAGGCACAGCGAGCCTCGTGGTACGGACGCCGCATTAGCAGTATTCGCTGTCAGACCACGAATATAGTGCATCGCACAGTGTGCCTGTTAGCAGTATTCGCGGCAAAACGTCGAGGAAAACTGTTTATGCAGTATATTCTGTCACTATCGGTCTTCGGACAGCGTTACCGAAGACTTTCGTCTTTCGTCGTTTATACTTTGACCTGTTGATCTGACAGTTTACTGACGTGGTGCAAGAAATAGTGCTTCGTTCCTTGCATTAAGTCCCTCCACGATAATGATGCTATGGTGATGACGATACTAGGCAGAACGTTCAGGTAAAGTGTCTTGACAGCATTATTATTTTTGTCACTGTCAGTCTTCGGGCAGCGTGCTTCTCCAAAAGAATTTTCTCTTTCGTCATCAGTACGCGGACCGGTTTGTTTGGCACTTTGCTGACGTGGTGCTAGAAATAACGTTTTAATATCTAGACCACACTAAATTTTTCTAGGTTGATGATAACAATGATAGTAATGATTATAAACAGAACGTCGAGGAAAACGGCTCGGACCCAGCGCGGCATCGTGTGCGTGCGAGGCGTGCGAAAGTTGCGGTTGGTGATGGCGACCGCCAACACGATCGTCAGAATGTTCATCAGAAACGTGAACAGCAGATATTTGGCGATGAGGGGCACGTTGATGGATGTAGGAGGAAGAATCTTGGAGACCAGCAGCAAGAAGACGACAAGTGCCAAAAGAATTGAAATACACATGGTCAATTGGTCATCTATTGCGATAACGTGGTTGTAAGGCAAGCAGTATTGAAATAGGCCCTACACATAGTCAGGTGGTCACTGAGATTATGCGCGGCTTAGTTATAGGGCAAGAAATATTGAGATGCACATGGTCATCTTTTCACCGGCGTCGGCGGGCAGATAGAACACGCAGACGCTGAGGAACGAAATGAGCACACAAGCTATGAATTCGCATCATCATAGTGAAATCACAGGGAGGTTTAACGTGGCCTCAACGCATTATTTCTGGGACCACGCCAGTAAAGTGTAACGAGTACTTAGTAGGTTGGGATTCGAGATACGAAACAGGAAAGTCCTGAGACGCTGGCTAACGACCGACAGTGACGCCGCAGAGCTGATGTCAGTTGAAAGCTCGTTCCATTTAGGTCGGTTGGCACCAAAGATCGGAAACACCCGTACGTTGCAGACTGCAGCAAGACATAACATCCGTACTGTCAGACCTAAGCCTCTGCAGTCGACAAGACACAGAAAGTCTTGAGACGAAATGAGCACACAAGGAATGATTAGATTTACTGTGTAGAAAAGCGTCTTGCGACGAATCTTCAGCGTGAATGTAATCCAGGCGTGACGATATCCGTCACCGCCAATGTCCACCGTATTGTTGCCGGGACACGCAATGATGTCCCACGTTCCACTGCTCACGTAGTCACTTAGATCGACCTTCTCTTGACCTTCGTACCAATCAAAATCAACCTACCAAACGAAAAAAACAAAACAGCACATAGGCTTACAGAATTCAAATAACTATTATTCACATGATGTGGCGTTTTAAGATAAATACAGTCTACCACGCTTGCTTGGATAATCACGAATGTAACTAAACCACGTTGGTCTCGAGAACTTAACATCCCTGCCTACAAGACAACTTCAACAGGTCAGATCGATATTGTACGTAGTTAGGCCTATTTCGATTGGTGGATGCCTGCGGACGGGAAAAACATCTCGGCATATAACCAGCCACCAGGATCAACTCAGCTGTCTATCCCTGCGGAGTAGGCAAATCGAGTAAGTAAAGTAAGTAAAATAAAATGTGAATTTATATAGCGCATATCGTTAAGTCAATCTCTAATGCGATTGACCTATCTGGCTAAGTTTCCGATCTTCACGAAAAGTTAAGCATACACAACACACGTTTAACTTTTAATGCCATTCCTTTGATTTTTATGAAATGAGTACAAATTCCGACATGCTACAAACGTGCGCAGTGCATGCTAAGACACGAGACACTTGTTCGTATTTAAATCATGTTGGCTACGTAACATTAGCTACCTGGTCACCGTTAAAGGTCCACGAGCCAAACTTCATCTTGCATTCTTGCTGATCGAACGGGAAATAAGTGACGTCAATCGTGCACGAGCTTTTGTAGATCGCGGGCGGTATCCACAGCACGTTGCCGTACGTGACATCATCATCGGGAAATTCCTTTTCAACTATGACGTCATACCGGATATTCTGCAATGACGTCATATTATCTCACTCGCCGTTGCGTTTTCGGCATTTTCCGTCCGGCTAACGGCGTTTTGGCATATAATCCAGTGTGTCCCGTCGAGGGTTTCATATCTGCAATAACGTCACTGGTAATGACTCATCATTGGGGACACCATGTCTGACGTCATCGTCTGTGAACATCCCCGGGGTTTCCCTGCAATGACGTCATATATGCTGTGTATAATATATTCCACAGCACGTTGCCGGAATGAAAGACGACTACGTTAGGCTTATAAGACACTTCGTAGTTGCCGTCGGCACTGCACTCGATAAACACCATAAACCCGCAATGTACAACTAAACTGTTGTTGGTAGCTTTGCCAAATATTAACCGATTAAAAAATTATTTCACTGGCATACTCTATGAAAAAATTTGTGAAAAGTAAGCAAGCCAGCAAGTAAGTAAGTAAAGCGTAAATTTACATAATGCATACTGAAAAAGTTCTAATGCGCTATTAGTACATTTTGTCTTCAATATCTCGCAAAAAAAGGTAGCCTATGTTTTAGCTGACGTCTGAAAGTGTCGAGACTCGGCTCTGGCTCACGAAGATTGTCAGGCAGCGAATTCCAATCAACGGGCCCGCAACAGCAAATCGCCGAGGATTGAAACTGGTCAGTCGTTAGGTTCAGTGGATAATTTCGGTGTCGAATGACGAATGCTAACTCGATATTTAAATAATGTCAGAAAAAGTGAAACACGAACGCTGCGTGCACGCCGCGCAACATGCTTGCTTTGGTTGCTGGTAGCAAATTGGACAACGTGGAAGGGGGAATATTCCTAGTAACTATCTCAACACAATATGACTAAGAACTAACTTGTTAAAGAGAACAATGTCGGGCTTCCAGACTTTGCTCGCCATGACACGAATGACCTACGTAGTAGTATTAGTAGTAGTAGTAGTAGTTGTTGTTGTCGTCGTCGTCGTCGTCGTAGTTGTGTTGCCATGACACGAATGACAGTAATGCCTCCAAAAGCACTTGGCTCCCAGCTCAACTGATAGTCCTGCCACAACTACAGCCAGCCATAACTATTACACACAAAATTAATATATTTTAACATACATGCACCAGACATGCATGCATTGTGCAAAGAAAAAAGAAACCGATATTTTAGTAGAAATCTAAAAACATGCTGAAGAAACAACTACAACAATGGACATTGCAGTAAGCAAAGTAGGCCTATAAATTTATTTACTACCTTACTGCGCCGAAAAAGTAGCATCTAAAGCACACAATGAATAGACGACCCACTGAATGAAACACCGTGGCATAAAAGCTTTTTGTTCAATTTAAGAGCACATTTATTTACTTTAAGTAGTGCGTTCTAGGTCTAAGGCGACAGTACGCTTTTACCGCAAGCAACGGTACCCGTAAACAGTGTCTTAATTAGCTCATTATATATTTTCTCAAATGATGTTTCGTCAGGGCTTACTACCAGTCACTGATGGTCGTTCGCTATGCTTGGGCCTAGACCTAATTGAATGGAGGGCGGAACTTATCACTTCCGTGCAATTCTTTCAGATAAACAACCTCAACAGTATGTAACAGTCTCATGTAGATAATCATCCCAGAAAAATGCCGCAGGCGGACTTTTGTGCGTTATAATTTCACTTCCAAAAATGTTTCTGCAAAGCAAATAACCTAATAAAAGGTTAGATCCACGACAGACTTTTTGACATTATTCTCAGCTCACCCCTTATGTTTTTTTTTGGTTTTTAGGATTACCCTTTTGTACGACTATCAAAATTTTATACAGAACACTGGCTCCATTTGCTACATCGGTTACTCCACTGCAGCTGATAAAACATGACGTGACAGATTGCAGAGATTATAATAAACTGACAAACATAATGATAGAGTAATCACCATGCGAAGCCAGACATTCGACTTCATTATCTGGTTCTTCTCATCCTGCGACCATGCACATGCAATATTTCATTACATTATGCATAGCCTATCACAAGTGTATACGGCTTTTCAATATCTCTGCGTTGATGGTTTTTTTGTGCGGATGTCTTGAAATCTTGATGAGCCGCAATACGGATTTTGCGCGTCTGTCTGCCCGTCTGTCCCGCGCGAATTCGGACCGGTTTCGACGGGCTTCAGAATGTTCACTTTTCAGTATTTATTTCGCACAAAATTTAACTAAAAACGTTTAAAGAAT
>Ga0209146_1000452_pt1 | contig 12183 bp, 10 predicted proteins | sample WorMetLIZAISLAND_2_FD_187402 | JGI IMG/M metagenome (GOLD analysis project Ga0209146, IMG submission 187402) | Marine gutless worms symbiont microbial communities from Max Planck institute for Marine Microbiology, Germany - Olavius geniculatus... | ecosystem: Host-associated > Annelida >...
TATGAGGCTTTCCGGAATCCGGCTACGCAGAACCAAATCATGGGGACTCGAAGACATCGCCTTAAATTAATCCTTTAAATGGTAGATAGACCCGTTAAAGAATATAATCAACCCGGCGGCGGCCAGCGCAATGATAAACAGTTGTGAAAGTAAATAGTAGTTCACGCCGGGAAACAAGCCCATAATAAAAGATTTCAACCCCATATTGAAGCTTTCGTAGGGGCTCTTCAGATATCTGGGTAAAAATCCTGACAACTTGCGGCCGGCTGCCATATACGGCAGGTAAAGCAGGCCGAAAGTAAAACTGAATACCAGCAAGCTTCTGACTCTTTCGCCACGGTTGACGATGGCTGCCAGCAATAGGGCCGGGTACAGCTTTACTGCACTGGACAGGGTCAGAACGATCACCGCCGGAATTTTGCGGTGAAGGGCATATAACAAAAAGGCGGTCACCATCAAAAAAACCGTGATTCCTTCCAAATGTCCGCTATAGGCGATTTCCCATATGACCAGGGGATTCCAGGCATATACAATCAGGCGGGCAACTTCGAAACCAAACACCCCGAGCAGGGCTGTCAGCGCCAGCAGGGTCAGGATGTCAAAAAAAACCATGATACCTTTAAAGCCATGGACGCTGTCGCCTACCAGGGCATAGGTCATACGAAAAAAAATTGAGCACCGGCCGGATAAACGGTGGGATAGGCCTTGCGGTTGATATTGGGATAGATTTGCTCGTCGCGTAGATTTTGCAGTGCATCGTCTGCCGGCGCATAGCGATAAGGGTTTATCCCATGTTGCTGAACCCGTCCGTCCCAGATAAAGCGATATACGTCTTTGGAAAGCACCACCGGATCCTTCGGAATCAGGCAAAGCCGGAAGACAACCGCAAAAATAAATATGATGCACAGCAAGCCCTTTGACCGGCCGATGGTTGATTTATTTTTTATAACTAAAAATACACTGATCAAGTACAGCAGACTCAATAGCCCGAACATGCTCACGTAAACATGAATGGCCGTTGGCGAAACCAATCCAGGTACCAGTCTAAAAAGCTTGAAATTAAACAGATAGATTACCCCGGAGGCGACCCCCAACAATAGGACTGCACCATGAATCTTGCAGTGTCGAAGATCGTTTGACGGATTATGATTGGATTTTCCCATAGCCGTGCTTGACCGAAAGAAAAAAGACGTAAAAAAAGCCTAACGTATAAATTAGCAGAAACGGGCTGACCAGATATTTGCTGAAAAATAAAAACAGCATCAATCCGGTCAGTGAATACAATCCTAAAATAAACTCCAGCAGGGACACCGAGGTCAGGGGCATGGAATACTTCATGTTGTGCCAGCGCTGCCCCCCTTTGTTTGATTCCATACTTGGGTGTCCGGATAAAGCCGCTTTCGATGTCCAGCAAGGCTTCGAGCACCGCTTTGGTATTATTGACCGCGATGCCGGTGCCCAGGCACATCAAAAACGGCAGGTATTTAATCCGTTTTTTCCAATCCGGATAAAGGACGCGTTGCGAAAACAGATATAAGCTCGAAGGTCCAAAGGTGGCCAGGCATAGGATGGTAAAAATCATGATCGGAAATGCCAAATGATCAAAAAACCACTGGGAGTACAGCATTGGGATGGACGTCAGTACCACCAGCAGCATCATGGGATGAACCATGTAATGGGTCAAATGCAAAAATGCCTGAATTTTTACCAGAAGCGGGAGGTCGGCGCGAAACAAATTGGCAAGATTTTTTTTGGCAGTCTGAATGGAGCCCTTGGCCCAGCGGTGCTGCTGGGACTTAAACGCATTGATGGTCACCGGTACTTCCGCCGGGCAGACCACCATCGGCGCAAAGCATAACTCCCAGCCCCTGAGCTGCGCCCGGTAGCTCAAATCCAGATCTTCGGTTAATGTGTCGGCCTGCCAGCCACCGGCATCCTCAATGGTTTTTTTGCGCCATACACCCGCGGTGCCGTTGAAGTTCAAAAAAAAGCCGCTCCAGGCCCTGGAAGCCTGCTCCACGCCAAAATGACCGTCGATGCCCATTGACTGCGCCTTGGTCAACAGAGAATAATCATCATTGATATGGCCCCAGCGGGTCTGCAGCATTCCAACCCCGGGATCTGCAAAATAGGGAACTGATTCTTTCAAGAAATTGGGATCCGGCACGAAATCGGCATCGAAGATGCCCACCAGTTCTCCTTTGGCGGTTTTCAATCCTTCTTTGAGGGCCCCGGCCTTGTAGCCTTTGCGGTTCTGACGGTGGTGGTAAACAATGTCAACCCCCTTAAGCTGCATATCTGCGACAAGGGCCTGGGCAATATGGACGGTCTCATCGGTGGAATCGTCCAGGACCTGGATTTCGAGCAGATCTTTGGGGTAGTCTATGCGGCATACCGACTTTATCAAACGCTCGACGACATAACATTCATTGAAAATCGGCAACTGGATGGTGACGCTGGGCCAATCGGCCTCAGGAACATTCTGATAAAAAGCTTGCTGGATTTCTTTATGTTTGATGATGGCCCGGCGTTGATTGAAGCGATAAAATAACATCAGCAGATAGCAGTTCAAGCCGTAAATGAGCAGCGATACCAGGGCAAACAGGTATACGATCAACCACAAGTATTGGATGTATTCCGTCATTGTGTCGTCAAATAGATAGCTATTCTTGCCAGACAAATCCTGGCGAGGCAGGTTGCAAGTTCAGCATTCAAGCCGCTACCGCGCTAGCCGTACTCCGCTTTTAACGGAGGGGTCCGGGGCATCCCGTGCCGTGTTGGGGATGGCAGCTGACCATTGGTCTGATTCAGGCCGAATACCTGACAAAAATTATTTGGTAAAAACCAAAAGCCAGTAAAACAACAGCGGTTTTCAATGCGATGAGATTACTATATAAGGCTGAAACTACTCGAAGGATTTGATGCGGACAATGGGGTGAACTGTGTATTTTGGCTCCAAAAACACTTGAGCCGCCATCATTTCGCTTTTCAGGTTGATTTGTGGGCAATTAAAGTCACAATACCCATGTGCGTATCGAATGTTATAACATTATAGCCGATCATTACCAGCAGATCATTTACCCATTGAGGTGAGATTCGGATCTTTCGGTAAGCACTCTTTTTCATTTTCCATTCATCGATTTTTTTTTCATAGACAATATCATGTACCACCACATACTGTGGCTCATATTCAAGAAAGCAGGTAAATATGCGATTGGAGTGGCTTCTGACCGGAATGAATCGATCGAGTCCCGACAATTCATGGGTCAGGTCTCTGAAACTCAGGATCAATGTGCCATCTTGGGCCAAAGCCGCGTGGGTGTTCTCCAGTAAATGTTGAACTTGCTCGAGACTCTGCAAATGGGCCAGGGTGTCGCCCATGCATACACCGATCTCAATTCCCGTCGGACAATGCTTGGTAAAATTCAACATACTGTCATTAATGGTCACAATAGATAGATTTTTGGCTTTTTCTCTGAGATTCGACAGAAGCTGCCGATTGGTATCAAAAGCGAAAACCTTAAAACCCGCCTCAGCCAAGGGGATCGACTGGAATCCGGAACCGGCACCGAGATCCACGGCGACTCCCGTACCTGTCGGTCGAATTCCGTGTTCGCGGAAAAAAGTACGGTGTTCTTCGATTTTTAAATCGAATCCCCCACTCATCCATGAATAGTAGGCAGCGAGAAGTTTGTCATAATGATCTTCCACACTGCCCATGTCACCCAACATTCTTTCGATTTCGGATCTATTTCGCGGATCATTCATAATTAAGGCAATTACTTTCCGGGAAGAAGGGAATTTAAATCCGGCACAGTTGACGTACCGATTTCTCAACTGTGGTGGAGAGCTTGCATATTGAGCACTTCAGATAGTGGTGTCTGGTGTTTGCGTTAGCCGCGAAACACCAAACACCATCTGGATGAATATACTTCCGGTGGACTACTCTCCGCCACCGTACTTAAATGAGAGGTTGACCCGGGCGCGAAAGGCGGCGACTTTGCCGTTTTCAACTTTCATGTCGAGCTTTGAAACCTCGGCAACTCTTAGGTCCCTGAGGGTTTGGCCGGCTCTTTCAACTGCGTTTTTGGCCGCCTCTTCCCAGGAAGTATCGCTGCTTCCCACCAATTCTATTACCTTGTAGACACTGTCAGCCATTTTTTCCTCCTTTCTTGTGCCGGTTCATACGGCACAATTCGGGTTTCGTTTCCGGCGCAGGGCGCCTGGTGCTTTTCGCCCTTTGCCACCTTGCCTTAAAAATGAATCTGATTGGTCACCAAAGACTCCGCCGGCACGCCACCATCACGCAGAAGACCTTAATCCGGTTCCGTCAAAAAGTCCATTACCACTGATTCCTCCGCGATATCGTCAGTATCAGGTGTTTGCGAAACACATGCGGCCGAAGTAAAAGAAACGGGAAATACACAACGGCCATACAATAAGGAGAGTTACCTGCTCAATACGAATTTATCCGCTCGAATGCGATTAGTAGAATGACGAAAATGAGAATGCGGACCGCCCAAAAAAGAGTCAGAGTAATCAGAAGATATTGAGCTCACTAAATACACTAAACAATGAATTTGATAAAGTCAAGGTCGAATAATCACGCAATTTAGTACTTGATTATGGGTTGAAACCTTTGTATAGATTCCAGTTTACCCAACCCGGCAAGCCGGAATTGAAGATTGAAGATTGCAGATTGAATATTTGTTGAATCGCTCAGGGCTTCGCTCTTCGAGCTACGACCCCACAAGTCGCTCTATCTTTTTTATTTTAATCGATAGCAGTGCCAACATATTCAATCTGTTGCAGCATAAATCTTACGCAAACATGATGTGATTTCAAAAAATAGACACTAAGCATTTCCCTAGACGACGATCGAAAAAGTGACCCCGGCGGAGCAGCAATGGCGCAGTTTCTGTGATTTGGGTTTCAGGTGTCAGGTTTCGGGTGTCAGGAAACCAACGCGCTAAATCCTGACACCTGAACACTGACACCTGAGACCTTCCGCGACTTACGACATGTTGTCAGATAAACCCCGTTAAGGGCCTAACTCAGATGATTCGGGTAAATGATATAGAGTTGAATTACGACAAAAAAGGCAGAAGTGGATGAAACGTGAGACGTCGTTAAGCAGGTCGGCAGCGGATCTTTCAATCAACATTGATGAAATCTGTAACCTGATTGCCCAAACCCAGTTGCCCACCGGCGAAATCCCATGGAGTGAAGGCCAGAAAACAGATCCGTGGGATCACGTCGAAGCCGCTATGGGGCTGAGTATTGGCGGGTATCAGCGCCAAGCCCGGCGGGCTTTCGAGTGGCTGGCAGGCATCCAGCACAATGACGGCAGCTGGTACGCGGCCTATATGCAAGGGCAGCCTGAGGACAAGACCCGGGATGCCAACATGAGCTCTTATATTGCGGTGGGTGTATATCACCACTTTCTCATTACGGGCGACCTGGCTTTTCTATCACAGATGTGGCCAACCGTTTTGGCCGCCATCGATTTTGCCCTTGGTCTTCAAACTCCCAACGGTGAAATATACTGGGCGATCAGCCCTGAAGGCAAAGTCGACCCGATGGCACTATTGACCGGGTCCAGCTCGATATACATGTGCCTGAAATGTGCATTGGCCATAGCCAGAACGCTCGGCTATACGGTACCCCAGTGGCAAAATGGCCTCGCCAAGCTGGGCAATGCCATCAGATATAAGCCATACCTGTTCAATATGACCAAGTCGCGCTACTCCATGTATTGGTTTTATCCCGTACTGGCCGGTGCTTTAACCGGAGCTGACGCCCAAAAACGGATTGATAAGTACTGGAAAAAATATGTCATCGAGGAACGCGGCGTTTTGTGCGTTTCCGATGAGCCATGGGTGACCATTGCTGAAACTTGCGAGTTGATCATTGCCCTGACGGCCATGGGAAATCACAAACTGGCCGAGATCATATTCAGTTGGATTGTCGATCGACGGTATAGCGACGGCACTTACTGGTGTGGTTTTACCTGTCCCGACTTAATTATCTGGCCGGAGGACAAAATTACCTGGACCAATGCCGTGGCCCTGATGGCGGCCGATGCCATTTACAATCTGACGCCGGCCGGCCAGCTGTTCAGTCATCAGTTTTGGGAAAACTCGGGGATAGAATTAAGTTAAATACTACAAAGTGATGAGGACTGAAGACTGAGGACTGAGCGAACTCCTAATCCCTCTGCTATGAATTTTTGACTCAGTCCTCAGTCCTAAATACTCAGTCCTCAAGGGAACCACTCTTGAGAAGAGACCACCGTCCGTACTACATCAAAAAAGCCTACCAGAAATTCCAGGAGTTTTACGTCAATCATTTTCTGCGTCCCCAGCTGGCTTCTCTGGGGGTGGGATTTACCTTCATGCGCCCCTGGCAGGTAGAGATTTTCGGGGCCCCCATCGAATTGGGGGACTATGTCAATGTGGTGGCTTCTTCCGACAAAATGGTCAGACTGGCCATCTGGTCGGAACAACCGGACAAGGGACGCATTAAAATCGGAAATTACTGCCTGATCTGTCCGGGGGTGAGGATTGGTGCAGCGCATGAGATTATTGTCGGTGACAATTGCATGATTGCCAGCAATGCGTATGTCACCGACTCCGACTGGCATGATATTTACAACCGCATTTCCATTGGAAAAACCGCGCCCGTCAATATTGGAAATAATGTCTGGATCGGCGACAGCGCCATTATCTGTAAGGGCGTGACCATTGGCGAGAACAGCATCATCGGCGCCGGCGCCGTCGTGGTGGACAGCATCCCGGCCAATTGCGTCGCGGCCGGCAATCCGGCCCGGATTGTCAAGCAACTCGATGCCGCTGAATCCTTTACCACCAGGGCCCAGTTCTTTGCTGAACCGGACAAGCTGTTCCGTGGTTTTGATCAAACCGACAAAGCGCTTTTGGGCGGAAATTCACTGCTGGGCTGGCTGAGATATCTTTTATTTCCGTCCGATAAAGATTAGAGGACAGAAGTCAGAGGTCAGAGAACAGATGACTGATGACAGATGACAGAAGACAGATGACAAATGACAGATGACAGATGTTAGATGACAGCAGACAGAAGACAGATGACAGATGTTAGAAGACAGATGACAGTTGTCAGAAGACAGAAAGATTTGATTGCGGATTTAGAATACAAAAGATAGAGGGCAGATGACCCGTCTTCGCTTTTCAAGCTTGGGACTTCGTCCTTCGGGCGGTGAACCCAACAGACGCCGCGGCACGCAGAGGTCGGAGGGAAGTAAATAGAATTCGGAAGTGGGACCCGTCGTCGTCCGATAGGGCAGGACTATGCCGCGGGACAAAGTCGGAAAAAAAGAAGTTTAGAAGTTAAGAAGGTAGGTAAAGGAATCATTCGATTTCGGACTGACTGCGTCCAACGCAGATGGCATAACGCTCGTGACAAGAAATTGCTATAGACGGCGTCCTACACTCTAAAATCTCCACCGTGCGCCGCGATCCGCTAGTCTTTGCCTTACACCTTAAACTATACACCTTATACCCTGTTGAACCCTGCAAACATTATAAAATCCCGTTAACCTCCACCAGCTTGATCTATCAAACATCCTTCAGCGCCTGTCCGAGGTCATCAATCAACGAATCTAGGTTTTCTACACCAACCGAAAGACGCACGAGGCTTTCACTGATGCCGGCCTTGGCTCGGTTTTCCGGGCTTAGAGCGGCGTGGGTGTTGGTGATGGGTTGATTGGCGAGACTGGTTACCCCGCCGAGGCTGGTGGCCAGTTTGATTAATTTCAGACTGTCCATGAAACTTTTGGTCTGATCAAAATCACCATCAATCTCAAAGCTGAGCATGCCGCCGAATCCGGACATCTGCCTTTTGGCGATTTCATGGTCGGGGTGGGCGGGCAAGCCCGGATAGTGGACGGCGCTGATTTTGGGGTGATCAACGAGAAACCCGGCAACTTTTAAGGCACTTTCGTTCTGGCGCTGGATGCGCAATTCCAGGGTTTGCATTCCCCGAAGCGCTAGAAAAGCGCTCATGGGATCCATTACACCGCCTAAAATCTTGCGGTAGGTCCAAATCCGGTCAAAATGCTCCTCGTTGCAGCAAACAAAGCCGGCCGTAATATCGTGGTGTCCGCCCAGGTATTTGGTGGCGCTGTGGATGACGATGTCGACGCCCAAGTCCGCCGGCCGCTGGTTGATGGGAGAGGCAAAGGTGGCATCCAACATGACGACTGCATCCTGTTCATGGGCCGCCTCAGCCAGGGGCTTAATGTCCGCTACCCGCAGCAAGGGGTTGGTAGGGGTTTCAAGGTATAGTACGGAGAGTCCTTTTTGAATTTCATCGATGATCTGCTCGGTCTTCCAACAGTTGATGAAAATCGGGTTTACATCCAATTTGACCAGTATATCATTAAACAGTTCAAAGGTGCCGCCGTAAATCTCGCGGGTGGAAATAAGCCGGTCGCCGGATTTTATTTTGGCCATGACGGCGGTGGTAATGGCCGCCATACCCGAACCAAATCCCAGGGCCCGCTCATAGCCTTCCAACGCGGCCAGACTATTTTCTGCTTCGACCACCGAGGGATTATCCCATCTTGAGTAAATATAGCCGCTGCGATTCTGGACCACATCGATCAGATCATCGGTTTTTTGAAATTTATAAGTGGCCGTCAGATGCACCGGCGGTATGACAGGTTTGCCTTTCATGCGGTGTTCTCCTTCCTCATACTAGCGTAGTAATCCTTAGTTCGCTTTGTACTGCAAGGCTTATATTACAGGCGCTTTGAAATGGCAAACCCCTAATTTATCCGCCTGAAAATTGCACTATCCAGGGCTTGAATCAGTTTGTTGGATACCGGCGATTGCTTTTGAAACTAGATTTTGCGGATAAATTAATAATTAATGCATCGCATTTTTTGCTTTATTGCTTCGGATTTCGAGCCGATCAGATTGAAAAAACGCTTGACATTGTTAGTTGCTAAATATAAATAAAAAGACCGGTCGGTATTTTTTTATTATAAATAATCTTCATCACTGAATTCCATATTTTTCAGGGCGGATAATTCAACTAATCAACTAATTAACCAAACCATGGCAACCAAAGGCATTCAGACCCGTCGCAATATCATTGAAAAATCTTTGCAGCTCTTTTCCGTTAAAGGGTATTATAACACATCCATCAGCGATATACTGGGTGCCACCGGACTGACAAAAGGCGGACTTTACGGCCACTTCGCCAGCAAGGAAGACATCTGGTATGCCGTTTATGATGAAGCAGTCAGCATCTGGAAAAACATTGTTTTTAATGGAATTCGCAATAATTCAGACCCATTGAAACGGATTGAAAAATTCATAGAAAATGATATGCACGATTATCTGGGCGCTGATGTTTTTGAAGGCGGCTGCTTTTTCCTCAATATGCTGGTGGAACTCTCCGGGCAGTCGGCTTCGATGAGCAAACAAATACTGCGCGGATTTGTCAGACTCTCCGCTTTGCTGCGCTCCTGGCTGGAGGAGGCCGATCACAGAGGGATGCTGCAGGCCGATTTGGACTTCAAAGAGATCGCCAATTTTATCATCATATCATTAAATGGTGCAGCGGCGCTTTATATCTCCAGCCGGGACAGAACCATACTGGAACAAACCATCTTCCAGCTCCGATTTTATATTCATCAACTGAAGAAATAGGTGGGGGTGTTTGGTGTTTGGTATTTTGTGTTTAGTGTTTGGTGTTTGGTGTTTGGTGTTTGGTGTTTGGATTTTATTTTTTAGCAAGTAAAATATACCGACCGGGTTTTATTTTATCGCAGAATACCGGATTCTCTAGTCCAGGTCCGAGACAATCGGCTGTGCCGTGAATTCAGCTGCCAACAGGAGCGGAATGATGGAATCCTGGAAAGTTGGAATGTTGGGTTTAGTGGAATGAGGTCTAATTTTATAGGGGTGGCACGAATCAGTTCATAATATCAGACCGTCATCCGCTTTCGATCCCCAACATTCCATTGTTCCACCATTCCATTATTCCATTAGTTCGCCGGAGACAAAGTTTACTGCTTCAAGCTCGACCAAAGTCAGACCCACGGGGATCGGTATCTTTGCTCAAAGGAGATTCAAAATGGGATTTGAAAATTTGCTGGCTGACCGGACCAAAGCGATGGACGTCAACGTCATCAGGGAAATTCTAAAAGTGGTCTCGCAGCCCGGAATGGTATCTTTAGCCGGGGGCATTCCGGCACCGGAAAGCTTTCCCATGGATATTATGCGCGAGCTGACCGCGATCGTGATCGAAAAATACGGCTCCGGTGCCTTCCAGTACGATCCCACGGAAGGATTTGGGCCTTTGCGCGAGGCGCTGGTCGATTACCTCCGGCACAAGGACCTCGAGTGCCGCCAGGAGGAGATTCTGGTGGCCAGCGGGTCCCAGGGTGTTTTAGATGCAATCGGTAAAGTTCTGATCTCTAAAGGGGACAAGGTTGCGGTGGAGGCGCCGACCTATCTGGGAGCGCTGCAGGCATTCACTCCGTATGAGCCGGATTATATCCGGCTGGACACCGATGACGACGGGCTGATTCCGGAATCTCTGGCCAAGGTTTTGGATAAAGGCGGGATCAAGTTCATTTACCTGGTGCCAACCTTTCAGAATCCCACCGGGCGAACCATATCCCTGGAGCGACGACAGCAGATCGCAGCCATCATCAAAACCCACGGAGCATTGCTTGTGGAAGACGACCCTTATGGCTCGTTAAGATACCGGGGTGCTGACGTTCCAACCCTCAAAGCGCTGGCACCGGATAATGTGGTCTACATCTCTACCCTTTCAAAGGTTTTTGCACCGGGGCTCAGGCTCGGTTTTTGTTTGGCTCCCGCCCTGATTCGCAAATGGCTGGTGATTGTCAAACAGGGCACCGATCTGCACAGCAGCACTTTCAACCAGGCGCTGGCCGCTGAGTACATCGCCGGCGGTTATCTGGCCGGGCACCTGCCGCATATTATTGATTTATACCGGCCCAAGCAGGTGGCCATGCTGTCCGCCCTGGACAAGTATTTCCCGGATCAATTCAACTGGTCGCGGCCGGAAGGCGGCATGTTCATCTGGGCCGAAGGACCCGCAGGATTTGATATGGAGGACTTATATTGGAAAGCGGTGGAAAAGAATGTTGCCTTTGTTCCGGGCAAGTATTTTTACACCTCCACGGGAGAAGGCCTGGAGACCATGCGGCTGAATTTTACCATGACCGATGAAGAAACCATTGACCGGTCGGTGAGAACCCTGGCCCAAGTAATAAGAGATTACCTCAAAATTTAAATCGCCTGCAATTGCCCGGGTGATTGCGCGTGTGACCGAATGCGCGCTGTTTCACCATTTGCACACTAAAGACATTAGAAAGCAGCGGCGGGGTGTATCACGGGATAAACCTCGCCACCACGTTCAGCCGATTGGTATTCGATCGTATCGTGTTCAGGAGAAACCGAAGTCCGATTGCGGTCGGCAAACTCGATCAAACCATCCGGCAGCATGTACAGCACCATTGCTTCCCCGTTCGATACGGTGGGATGATGTTCCGTATCGGGTTCAAATACACACCAGCCGCGGGGCATGCCATCAAACAGGGCGCCCGGTGTGAGCGGCAAAATCATACAGATTTCGCCTTTGGGATGGCGGTGCTTGGAGCCGACCCAGTCCTTTAACTTCACAACATCCACGCTGAGTCCCCCGGTTTCCTGACCGGGTTCGATGACGCGGCCCCAACGCGGTCCCCCTTCTTCGCCTTCGGCACACATCCATCCAGCTGCGACTGCCTGGTGGCAGGCTTTTTCGATCGCATCGAAGGTGTCGCCGCCCGGCGGATAGAGGCGGGTCAGTTCTTCACCAAGCTTGGAATCCACTTCGTTGGCTGATATAAGATCTGTTACGGGCTTAATTAAATCCTGAAATTCAGAGACATTCATCGTTTTGTTCTCCCTGGGAATGGTTAACAACCAAATTATTGGTCCTTGGGACCGGTAGTCCAGCCATACTTCTCGTTTTGCCTAACATGATCTCATTGCGGTGTCAAGCTGGTCGGGGTGTCATCAGGGCGGCGTAAAAGTAAAGTCTAAACCAGTTGCATTAATAAAATTTTACAATACAAAAAAATCTCAAATCTCAAGCACCAAATTACAAATAAATCTCAAATTT
>Ga0209146_1000456_pt1 | contig 12156 bp, 2 predicted proteins | sample WorMetLIZAISLAND_2_FD_187402 | JGI IMG/M metagenome (GOLD analysis project Ga0209146, IMG submission 187402) | Marine gutless worms symbiont microbial communities from Max Planck institute for Marine Microbiology, Germany - Olavius geniculatus... | ecosystem: Host-associated > Annelida >...
TTTGTATATTATCTGAAATTATACTTTTGTGACATAAACTTCAACACTTACGCTCTCGGCAGGTGGCAGCACGTGCTATAATACCAGAAAAATATTCAACGCGTGTTTTAAGCCTGACGAATAGCAAGTTAATATAATATTGCAAGTAGTTTAGCAGGAATTAACAAAATAATGCTATGTTATTACCATACCTCGTTATTAAAGTGTGTACATTAATTGCATACAAAAACAATCACACTGCCGTAGAGATTGTATAGGAACACTTAGTTAACTGCGTTATATTCCCATATGGTCTAGTGGTTAGGATTCCGGCCTTTCACGTCGGCGGCCCGGGTTCAATTCCCGGTGTGGGAACTCACTTTTTTCTATTTACAAAATCAGACTCTAGAGACATTATTGTCCGTCCCTGTGATGATATAATGATTTTCGAAAAATGACAGAAAAGAAACACGTAAAAGTTGACAAGGCTTAAACATAGGCCTAATTTTGCTTCCTAAACAGTCCAATTCGTATATATTTGTGCAGTCTGGCGAAAAAGTGTGCACGAGGAAATATAGGCCGCCCGGAACGGACAAGTACCCTCATGTTTTGCCATCCCTGTGTTTTGCTTACGCGCGACGCACTATAGTATGTAGGCCTGCGACGACTATAGCCCCGGTCACACTTAGCCGACTTGAAGCCCGACCTTGCTGGTCGGGAGAGGTCGTGTAAAGTCTGTGGGAGGTCAGGAAAGGTCGGTGGCAGGTCTGGCAAGGTCGTGAGTGGTCGGTGAACTCGGTCGAGGTGATCCCGACTGTTTTGAACTGTTCAGAATAGTCGGGAGTGATCTGGAATAAAATGCGGTCGTGTGGAGGACGTTATGAGGTCGTCAAAGGTCGTTTGGTGGTCGTGCGGTAATCGTGAACAAGTTCATGGAAGTCGTGCTTTGTCGGGAAATATTTAGGACGGCCAATGTAACCGACATCTTAACGACTTACTAACGACATACTTACGCCTTGTCCCGTATGCATATATTGTGGCTAGACCGTACGTATTGAAGTACGGTTTAGCCACAATATATGCGAAAAAGTATAAATCATACAGTCACCAAATTTGCACCATTTGTTCATGTTGTCTGTGACACTATGTGTACAAAATTTTGTTGCAAACGGACCACGTTTGACAAAGTTAGGCCTATAGGCCTACGCCTAGAAAAAAAACAAAAATTCCGATGGACCCAAGTTCACTGACCCGAGCATGGCCGCCGTCAGTCCTTATTTTACGAAGTCTATGGTCCGTTCTTTATATAAGTCCGTCTGTCAAGACTCGCAGTACCGGTTCAAGTAAATCAAGCCCAAGCGAGACAGAGAGTCATTTTTTCACTATAAAATACCATAGTGTCTCTAGTTTCTTAATGTGAGTAAATGTGAGTAAATTTTGAGCCGCTGGGTGAAGGGATTTACCTCGAATTGATGTGCCAAAGTTGAAAAAAGAGTTTTCCATAAAAAGTCGTTATTGACTCGTTTAGCGTGAAAACGGTTGTGCATAGGCATAGACTTACTGCTTTATCATAACAAGCACTGCTGACGAGCTTTTTGAATGTATCAACATCGATGCCCTTGAACGATCTTGAAATCCAAAAATAGCTTAGGGCGTTTTAGTTAATGTCTTGCGACTTTATGCACAATTAAAGAGTGAATTGTGGTCGAAGTCACTGAAGATAGACCAAGACAGCCTGCGTTGCGCTTCTCATGAGCATTAAGTCAGATTTCGTTTTTCAACGCAAGATCTCTGAGCTTCGTTGGCCGATCGCCATGAAACTTTCGCCACATGATTGCACGTTGGCTGCGCTTTATAAGGCCTAATGCAGGACCCAAAATTCGGGGCGCTTTCCCCTCCCAAAAAACGGGGAGAAGGCAAAGAACATGCAAAATTAGGTCGTTTTCGAACAATTTCAGAGTGTATTGTCATTTGTCACCGTCTGATCAACTATCGGAAAACTGCTTTTTCTGACAGTGTTGTCAAAGCGATCTGGGCCAGTCTTCCAGGCTGTCACGTCATGTGCTGCGTTTACCAGCAAATTTCCGGTCAGTAGGCCCAGATAGTAGACTGTAGCGTAGCGAATCTGAAAACAATTTGCGACAGGAAGCGAGCGTCTGGCATAAGACGTCGCCGCTGGTGGACACTGACCTAAGTGAGTGATGGGAGATGCATGTCTCGTACCTTTGTGTTCATCACACATCCATCATCCAGCGCAGCTCAGCTGCAGCAGCCAGTGCTCGGCCAGCAGTCATTAGGCCTACGATAATCGGAATCTGAACTCAGATCTGTCGTCCACTCACTTGTCCAGTCTGATGCCGCTCCTTCAAATTCATATTGTACCTCGTTGTTTTAACAATGCTCTTTTTCCAGTTTCCACTTTTTTGATTCGGTTTGGACTGGGACAGTTCATTCATTCATTCGTTCATTCCTACAGGCTATCCGTATTACGGACAGTCTGAGATAATAGGCCTAGTTGGCAAATGCAACTACTGAAAATGACAAAATAAATTAGAATAAGCTACGACGGAGTTTGAAACATTGGTGATTAGTACACGTCACAGTAGCGTTAGCAGTGAAAGTTCAGGAACAGGCCTAAGCACATTTTAAAAAGCTTTATGAAAGAAACCGTTATTGAGGTGGGCTGACTTCCGGGCATGATGTATAGCTAACTTAATATTTTTAACTGGGAAAAGTCGTCAATAATCCATCCCGATGAATTAATCAATTTTTCCGATAATGGTGACAGCTTGGTTATGACTGGCTTTATTAGAGCAATATCATGATTGGCTGATGAGTCTGCGACCGACATCCGACCTAGCTGATAAAACCATCCAGGTAAGAGAGATAGGCTACTGCGAGTTATGGACTTGATTATAGGCACGGTCATTAGCGTTAATCGTTACCACGCCTCGTTCTGCTGTCAGTTGCTCGCTACTCTATGCACGAGGCACACGAGCCACTTCGTCCACAGGTCGCCGAATTCAATTCACATATTAAAGTTAAGCTTGCCAACAACAATGCAATTTACCTCGCATCACTTTTATTCATACTTTACCCCGGTACCTTATGACATTGGCTGTCAGTGTCAGTAAACGTTTCATTATTTGGACGCAATATTCGCGCTGTTTCTGGTTTTCATCGGAAGCGCACTCCCGCATTTCAAGCACCCCAGTCTGCAATAAAATAGTGCTATAAAATCTAAACTTTGCGCCAGTTTTTTGAATGCTATACCAGCTTCTAGCACAAGGGTGGCAAATCTTGTACAGCTAGCAGTTTTGTTGCAAAATGATGCAATTTTTGTAACGTATTAGACGTAGGCCTAAAACGTTGTTTATTAATCACTTCGATTTGCGTAACCTCTGTTTGTTGGCTGTGCGGCCGTCCTGGACCTCAATACGGTTCCTACCCGCCCGTCTGTCCTGTACGGGCTTCTAAACTGAAAACACCAAGGCGCAGAAAAAAAATTGGCGTGAAAGTTTCACAGTAAACCGGCGAGCCATTTTTAGCTTAAAAATCAACGGCTCGGGTTTCGTTATAACGTTAGAGTTGTTCAGTGTAGTTACTGTAGTGTACAGCCAGGCGGACGGCTGCAAAATATGTCGGCGCTTTATTGTTCCGATTTATCTTGCTGCTAAAGGACACTGTCGTCTGTCCCGTTTGTCGTTTGCAAAGTGAACAGGCTGCACGCTGTGCGGTGCTGCGACTGCAGCTGTGCAGGATGTGAAAGAATGCGTGAAGGTAGTTCGCTACGCAGAACACGTATGAGCATTGAGCAGCAGTAGCTCCGGCAGGTGCAACCTGGGCAATGCAAGCACTCGCTAGATGCAACGATCATCAGTCATCGCTATCTGACGACTAAGCACAATTATCCAGCGTTTAATCAGAGGGTACTGCGTGACACAGCTGAGTCTGTGTGCTAATCGCCGCAGCTCGATTTGTAATTCGCATCTCCGCGTGCACCTGGCGTGGGCGTCGCAGTAGCACGGAAGTGTAAGGAAGCTGTAGGCGGGACAGGTAGGGCAAGTAACGGGGGGCGTTCTGATGTCCGGCAGATGCGATCTGACAATATTGTCCCATGCACGACGTCCTTCTGTGCTTAGTGCTTTGATTGTTGTGTGGTCCGTTCAGTAGGCCGCGTTACGCGTTTTGCCCGTCCGTCGGACTGTACGTCTGTCTTGTACGCGCTCAGAGGCTCATTTAACTAGAAAACGAAAAGCGGTAGAAAAATTAAAATTGATGTGAACGCTGCACGTTAACAGAAGTAAAGGGGTGCCGATTTTTATGTTAAAAGTCGAGGTCATCGGTCGCTAACAACTACAGAAAATGACCAATGAGCAATGACACAAGTAGCTTGTGCGGCATGACCTCATTGCTGTTAACGGACGACCGCATATCTAGTTGTCACTCGGCGCAAACGTTTTTCTGTTCTCTCATATGGTGCAGTCTTATAAGCTAAATAATTTCAAGTGTATGCCTATATTTGTTTTTTTTTCGCTAGCCATAAGCCTAAGCTTAGTCTATCTTACCTTGCATTATCTCTTTCAAATGTTTTTTACATTACTTCGTTACTGTTAAAATTGTTTTCAGTTAGAAACTTTGAAATGGCTTAAGTAAAATTGCTGAGTTTGTATTTGTGCACAAAACTAGATACTGCGTTAGTACTACAACTCGACATTATTTGCATTCCAAACAATGCAATATGTATGCAAGTTGTATAGCAACTCATGATAGGTAGACTGTAACTTTTAAACTGCAAAGTTCAAGAACAGTATTGCTCTGCATCGTCCTATGCGGCGACTAAGGGCTATAGTCAATAAATACTCGTCTGGAATTGAGTAAGAATTGACAGAAGTTTGACGTGGCATCAGCGGAAAAGGTTTCGAGTCGACAAAACACAGACGCCGAGCGCGACGGGTGCGATTGACCTCAGGATGCGTCAAGTTATTGGCGACAAGTTGTCTTATCATATCATCACGCGGCCAGCCGCTGAATCTCTAGGCGTGATACAGATCTGCAGAACAGAGACGAACGTCTCAACAGCTGTAGGCCCTATAGATCAGTAGCATCATGGTACTTGTTATGTGGTCAGCAGAGGTATAGCTTGGAGCCAGAAGACAGAAGGCTTCTAGAGACCAGATTTAGGCCAAAACTATTGTGTCTCAAACGTGAGCCAAAAATACTGTTTAATTTTAAAGGTAGGCCTATACCAAAAAAGTTTTTAGTCTCATTGTTTGTACCCGGTAAGTTGTCGATTGTCGGTGATGGCGTTGGTTTAGCAATCACAAAAAAGATAGCTTAAATTACTTTGGTGCTTAAGACTGTTTGTAGAGTGTAGGTCTATCATCCACTCTTGAAAGACTGGAAAAGTTTAAGTTTATGCTACTTTAGCAATGATACGGTAAAAATATTGATTTTTGCCTTTATCTGACTGGTGAATAGTGGTAACCATGATAAGTTCGAATGTTGTCGCTAATTTGCTGCATATGCTTAGACCTGCGTGGAATTTTCGTGTTGCTTTAAACTCAGCCGTTTGCTCGCCAGCGTGGGAAGCTTAATATTGCGTGAAGAAGCTTGATGTTGTCTTAATTCTGCCATAATGTGATTTTTCCACCCACTTCAAACGACGTTCGTTGGCGTCGTCGACTTTGAAATAGTTCATGTTTCTTCGCATTTATAGCAGAATTCTGCATGGAATTGAGTTCACTCGTGAGTATATACGGTCAGTCAGCCACAGGTCCCTGCTGACCTTGTGTCTCTTTGACAGTTTCATGAGAAAACGTTTAAACGTGACACGCAGGCCTGTGTGCCGTCCGTCGTCCGGTCGCTCGTCGTTGTCTATATGTGTTTAATTAGTTAATTAGCGGTCTACGTTCATTAATCGTGCCGGACCCAGCAGTCGTTAATCGTCGCGATGGGCGGCAGGTGTGTTTGTTCTCAAGTCTCAAGACAGACAGAGAGACAGACAGAGACGGACAGAGTTTGATGTGGTCCGTGGCCTCCTGACGACTGCAAGCGTACCACGGCACGAGTTAATGGTACGAAGCCTACCACTAATGGTGTCAACAAAGATTTCAACCGCCGCTACATCTGGATTCTACCATCCTGCTACAGCGCATGCAAAACCTCGCCACAATCCAACTAAATGAACTCAGTCACCAGCAAACTCATCGCCCTCTCTGTTCTGTCATAGATTCTTCGACGAATCGAAATTCGGCCTATATCTGGAAAGTGGAAACTCTCGCAGCAGCCTAGTTAAAGTAGGCCCTAATATGTCTTAAGTATTGATCAAAATATTAAAATCGGACGCCAAGATAAAGTACTCTTAATCAACTTACAAAATAGCAATATTTAAATTTGACTAGAACCATTGAAAACGTGCAGCCCCCGAATTTTATGTGCCCCAAGTACTTAATTAATGTGCCCATATATTTGTGTCATTCAGGGAGTTCTAGAACGGGCGTTCCACGCAGAGTTCTGTTGCGTTTAATGTTTGTATTATACGAAATCAGAAAACATTATTTGGCCGACCGCTGCGTCGAGTCTCGGGTACGACATGTCGTCTGTTTGTCGTCTGTCTGTCTGTATAGGTAGGCTTTCAGAAATAATCTGCAGCGGTTTGGCCGCAATTTTGAATGCGAGTTGCTCTTTGCAGCCATTACCATGTGCGTCGAATTACCGTATTTGTCTTAGCGTTAACTATAGCGTTTGATATAGCAGCGTCACCATAGCGTGAATGGCACTGTAGTCACTGTGGGAACTCGCTATCTTTCCGCGACCGGAAGTCAGACGCTGCCCTTTGGATGTATGCGACACGGTCGGCCGACCCTATCGACAGCTGAAGAAGAAAAAGAAGATTTTGCATAGACAGCTAGGTCCGTTGCGAGGGAGCTCCTCCCCTCTTGGCGCTTAAAGCCGGCGAGTGGCTTTTTGTTAATAATAATATTAACTTTTAAGGTGCCGTGACGACCGTAGATAACGAAGACAAAACAATGATTTCGAACTAAGTCACGCGCTGTCCTAAGTACTGTGTTTGGTGTTTTCGCCGTTATTGAACTTCTAGGCTATGTTCAGTGTTTAGTCGCTGATCTTTGTCGACCTTCATGTATCGTTCGTGCGTGGACCGTAGCTAAAGACATAATCATTAACTGTCGACTGCACACAGCGATAGAAGCACAGCCCTGCAGTAGGCAGGGAAAGAAATATTATTACAAGCTGAGCGAGAGAGTTGATTGGAAGGCATGAGATCTGAGCTAGTGGCTGCGGGGTATCCAGTGCCTGCAGTGCATGGTCCCGGGAACTGACACTGATGATAGGTAGCTATAGACTCTCTCGGTCTCTCTCAGCAGCCAAGTCGAGCGACCTCACATAGCGGTACATGCTTGTATTTGGCGTTGCTCGACGGGTTCGCTAATTTCGCTGTGGCCAGTGCTGGGTTAGCCTAGTTACTTGAAAAAGTAACTAGTTGCTTTGTAGTTACTCTGTGAGAAAGTTTGTTATTATTGCATTTTTACAGAAAACCAGCTGAGTGCGTAGTGAATGTTCTCATGTCAAAGTCATATTTTCCACACAAAACTGTAAAAGCAATGCACTCCGTTAATTAAGGTTTCACGCATTTTTTTAGTTCACTTGTGGAACGATATAATACACTGAGTGTAAATTCTTGTATACGAAAATGTAAGCCGCCAACATCGTTACTTGACGTGTTACTTGCGTCACTAGTTATTTTTAAATGCTAACTTTAAAGCGTTACTGGGGCGAAAAAGTAACATGTTACTGAGCTAGTTAGACCTACTTTAGAAGTACTTTTGTAAAGCGTTCACCTATCACTGGCTGTGGCTAGCGGTTTGCCGTGATGTTTACGGTCGTCAGGCTGCCACCACGACTCGACTTTCTCGGTGAAGCATCAAACCTACAATTCCGCGCCGCCATTGACATGCTGTTTGACACGACTCGGACGGATCGACCTCAAGTACCGTTCAAGACTATGATGACTTCTCTTTCATCATACTCGCCTTGGATGTGGAGTGTTACGCAACTGGCTAGGTTATACCATGATCACTTGGCTTCGAGGCGTCAAGTTCGGCTTAAATCAACCCGATCAACAATCGTGCCCAGCGTAAGAAGAATTAAAACTGCATAGTCTTAATGGACGCTTTGTCACGCTCGCTGTTGATTCCAGGATCATGGATTGACGAGAAAACCAGGTCGCCATGGTCAAGTCGAGAGCGGCTTCAGCGATTGTTCACGACTATGCCTAAGTCACGTAGCGTTACGTCAGTGACTTTAACTTTATCGACATCATTCAGTCGCCGACACAGCACCAAATTATTATTAACCGACGGCGTCACGTAGTGTTTCAACAAACAGTATATACACAGATTACTGTTTTCCTTCATAATACGCCATTACACACGGCTAAACGGACACAAGTTCCCGTTTTCAATTTATTTGTATTTAACTGTTTAGTGGTACGAAAAATAAACGAACTAAGAAGTAAAGGCATACAAATAACGGATATGTTTACATTTTTACGGATAGTTACATTTTTAGTCAAATGAACTTTTTGTAAAAAGCACAAAAAGTAGCGTAGACAAAGAGGCAGAGGCCCAGCCCCCAGTCCTCCAGACAAAACTTAAGCATACGTTTAAACTGCACTAAATTAGCCAGTTTGGTCGGTTTATTCTGGAAAAAAAATAATTAAAATTGTTGCCACCAGATCTCATTTTTTGAAGCTAAAATGCACCAAATTCGATTTCGGTTGGGGCTTTGCCCCAGACCCCACTGGTGGAGCTCACAGTGCTCTCCCAGACCTTCTAACTGGATTTTACGGGGATCCTACATCTAGGGGAAGAGAAGGTCGGGTAAGAGGAAAGGACGGAAGGGAAGGAAGGGATAAAATAAGGAGGAAAAAGGAGGAGAGAAACGAAAAGGGGGAAAAGGGCAGGGGAAAGGAGAAGAAGCCTTCAAAATTGGAATTTTTGGTTACGCCGCTGGAATAAACTGTCTTAAAAATGTGCTATGATGTAGTTTAAACTGCTGTACGATATGGTAAAAAAATTAAAATGAGTTTATTACAACTTTATTAGCCTATAGCCTATTTCTTACTGGCATAAAAAAGTCATCTGGTGACAAATAACAATTTTTGCTGGTTTGTCAATAAGTCAAAGTGTATCGCGTTGTTTGAGCTGTTTTTGTTGTTATAGGCTTACAAATTTTTGTATTTAAATAAGTACTCCACATACAGAATTCTGTTCTTGTTGTGTTTCTTGATGTACGCAAATAACGAGTTTTCGCTGTAAATTAGTATGGACACGGCTATTGGACAAGTTCCGCCCCAGACTTTGTTATTAGACCTAATCATCAAAATATTGTTTTCATTTGTTGGACCGTACAATGAAGGTCGCATACGAGCAACGTAAATGGAGCGTGTAGGCGTGCTTTAAGTTCGCTGCGAAAGCACATCAGACCGCAATAAAATCAAATAGAAGCTGGGGGTCATGCGACGTCCGTTCAACTGACCAGGCCACTGACCAGTGGCCACCCTCTGTTTTATGTGACGTCGTAATGGGAAGTCGTCCTTAGTCCGGACGACGTGGACAATGTGGCCAGTGCTCAGCGGCGCGCTGGCCGGTGTCTTATTATAGGATCGCCCCGCAGAAAAGTCTCTCTCGGCCGACAATTTACCCGCAAAAATCCTCCGCGCCCGGCGGCCGCCCAGGCAGGATGGATTATTACCGGTAGGCCTAAATTGTGGCCGGATGAAACTTCTGGGGGGCAATCCAATAATGTGGAGACTTTTTATGGGGCCCGCGATATTTTAATAAAGGAGACATATCAAATCAGTGATTATTTCTACCCGGGCGGATTTTTCATGGGTGAGTTATTTTAATGTGACACCGGCCGTGTAATGGAGACAGAAGTCAACGGAGAAACGTACGGCGGACGTGCGACCAGAAGCTATGCGAAGCAATCACCGACTAATGATGATCGCTACAATAACTGCAGAAGCATCACAAGCAACATGTACACTCGCTCGCTTACTCAGTACTCTTCAATGATAATCGATTTGAACAGCGAGATGATGACCATTCCATTGATGTCATGACTCGCTATCAACTTGTGTTGCAGCGCTCGTTGAACATTGCTTCCGCTTAGGCTTACAACTTGCAGCTTCAATGTCAATTTGCATCAGCAATCAAATCGCTGACCAATTCTCTGACAACGTACAGATAGCGAAAGCAGTTCAGGTTCACAGCGGAGAATTAAATGTCACGTTTACAGTATGGCATTTTGCGTTTATGCTTCACAATTAATACATTAGTTGCAGCGCACAAGACAACGTTCTGTGGTGCGTAGCGATTATAGTTTTGATTCGTTTATAATGAATGTGCATGGGTCGTAAATTGCTCAGTAGCTTACACTGAGTCCATTCAGATAGATTTATTTGATGTGCACTTTCCAGAAAGAGTGTACAAACTTTTCGATTATCTGACTTTTTACTGATCGAGCCCTAAAATAACGCTTATTGTTAGTACGGATATCGTAAGTTCAAACTTGCAACAGAAAGTTGTCGATAACGTAAATCACAACGTGAACTTGAAATCATCATTATCATCGTCGTCATCGTCGTCATCATCATCTTCTGAGCACCTGCATTGCTCAAACCTTTTACAAATCGAACACTGCGTTACATAATCGCGTATTTCGGTTTATTATAGAGACTTCGCCAATAATTTGGTAATCAAACTAACTACCCGCACCCGGTATTTTTTTTTATTCTGTCGGATAACCGGTCATTTCGATCAGGTGCACACGCGGTGAACGTGGCAGCTATTAGCTGCGCTTGTCTTCTGTAAGCTTGTGGCGTCGTCACAGCGGGAATGCGAATGTCGTCTATAGCGGCCACACGGAACGTTATGTAGCCTACAGCCCATCATTAACAAGATTTACCGACCCGCTTTGCATGCCAGTAGTACTGCTACTTTCAATCTGTACGTGTGTTCTAACTGGGTTGTGCTTAAATATGGATGGACCGTTGGATAGCATTTTAGACTAGGCCTATAAAATGAATAGGCATAGTCAAAGCGGACAATTACATGTCTTTCCCGCCTGATCATTTCTCCATTTTACATTATCGGACCTCGGTCGCAGTTAATAGCCACAATCTCCCAATCTGTCTTGTTCTTCGATTATGACAATTACAAAGAACATTTCTTATTGCTAAAAATGATTAGTTGCAGAACTTGTGCATTGGCCTCCACAGTGAAATAATTTAGGTGACTATCAAGATGCTTTCGTTTCTCTATCCCGACTCAAATGCTTTTTCTTGCAGAATTTATTTTACTGCACGATTGTAAATACGTTTCCTGTCGCTTTTTAGTATTTCAAGGTAGGGAGCGTCCACTATTAGCAGCTGTCTAGGGCCTCCACATATCTGAATCGAGCCCTGCAACCACGCAAACACCTGTCGACGCTGTCCCTTTCAACCTGTTCAACCGACGTATACAGCACATTGTGGTCAGTCACTCTCGTCTGTACGCTAGATAACATCAGCAATTTCGCCGCAATAGTCTACCAGTGACCACGTTTTTGCATTTCACGCCGTGCGAGCAGCGGCCTGCAATTAGCATCAGCCATAGAAACAGACAGACAGACGGAGAGAGCACGGACAGACAACTGCTGCTCGTGATGATGCTGTCTTTGATGTTCACACGCCTCGTGACGAAATTGCAGCGACGTAGAGCCTACGCGGTCGCCGTGGTGGAATGTACAGAGCTTTAGAACACTCATTCATGGCAATAACAGAGTTACCTGCTGGGCTATGCCAATCCAATGATTGACGCGCCGGAAATAGCGTAACAGCTGCAATTGCAGATTATCATCTCTTAACACCTGCAGCACCTGAAATCCCGCCTGTTAAAATTTAGTTCGAAGTGTTTTAAGTCCGAAGGGTCGATAACCGTTTATTACGTACATTACTTGGTATTACATACACGAAGCTTTATTCACCATAAACATGGTAGAAACAAATGATAAATGCAAATAATAAAAAACACAACTTAAGTAAACTTAACTAACAAAATAATCAAGTCCATGCATGGCGTACAGAACACAACAAACTGTCAGAGTTGTCAT
>Ga0209146_1000471_pt1 | contig 11942 bp, 9 predicted proteins | sample WorMetLIZAISLAND_2_FD_187402 | JGI IMG/M metagenome (GOLD analysis project Ga0209146, IMG submission 187402) | Marine gutless worms symbiont microbial communities from Max Planck institute for Marine Microbiology, Germany - Olavius geniculatus... | ecosystem: Host-associated > Annelida >...
TTTGTATTACATGTGATTATAAATCCGTCATCTAGTACCGGAAGTCAATGTAAAACAGTATTAGTTTAGTTTTTGTTGATATTCATGTTGAAGTTATCTAGCCTATTTCGGACGGAAATAGAGGCCTGCGGCCTGCTTGATGATGATGATAGCGCGAAGCCGCGCGATATCGTAAGTAACTTAGGTTCGCGTTCACGTTAACTTGTGCGATCAGCAAGATCTTTGCATTACAACGACTACTCTACGGTGTGTTTACTTCTGTGAAATAGTAATAAAAACACAAAAAAACGAATGTACTGCGAATGAGTATCATAATTCATTGTCATCTAAGATATATACATACATTACATTATTTTGAAGCGGACAAGTTGTTTACAGAGAATATAGGTATGATGTAGTTGATGGACTTAGTTTTGCTGATGTCGTCTGTCCGATCTGTGTCAACCAACTATATGTAATGGAATATATTCTGTCCTGCGTGCGTTGTTGCTCCTGTCGTTCGCTGATGGCGCTGACGCTCTCGGCCGCTTGTTTACAACTCTGCTGCTGTCTTCTCGTGTCTGGAGCTTCCCCGGGCGACGACTACAGCCCTCCTGCTCCGCTGACACAGATCCAGTATGTTACTTGTTTCTTGTTACTAGTTGTTAGTTGATGGACTGGAAAATGATTAGCTTTTAGTGCCCGCGTCATTCCAGTGATTATCCAGACTGTGCTTCAACTAGTTGAATTTTGAAGATCTCATTCAAGCAGTAAATACTAAAAAAATACTGAAAACAATGGAAAACTTACCGAATACTACTCAAGGTATTGATTGTTTGTTTTAGATTATGGTTAGGGTTCAGGTTAAAAGTTTTTGGTAGTTTTCGGTATTCAGGTGTTTTTTTGATATAGATTTTGCAAAAACTACTGAAAACAACCTGGTTGTTTTTAGTACCACTATAACAGGGTCACCTTGTTCGAAGTCTTCTGCATTTTTTCAATCTTTTTTCATTAGCAACATTTTTAAGTACATGAACCATTTTTGTTTCACTGCATTGTGTAATTTCTAAGCATTTGATGACTGTTTGCAGGTATGTTGCATTCATCAACGTGTCATACGTGGATCCGGGCACGGGTGAGCACCGGACTGAGAGCGCGGTGGGTCTGTATGGCTCTGAGAGTCAGCTAGAGGATGAGTGGGGTCTCATAGTACATGTCCGTGCTGTGGATAATCGGACTGATGGCTGCAGACCGCCGATGAATGCTCCGGCTGGCCCGGGGCGCTGGATTGCGCTGATCCGTCGCGGTGCTTGCAAGTTCCATCAAAAGATACACAACGCGGGGATCATCTCAAACGCATCGGCCGTCGTCATTTATAATAATGAGTCTGACACTCAGCTGCTGACGATGAAACACCAAGGTTCACTACCATACATTGTGTCACTTGCACCAGTTGTCTGCTTAGATAAAGACTTCACAGCTATGGCTAATAGCTAACGTTTTGGAGGCTAGCTGGCTACATTTTCACTAGCTAGCTAGCCATTGACTTAGTAATAGGACGTTGATGACTGGCTTGTCGTTATTGTTGTGATGATCCCATCAGGCATTGCCTATGTGGGGGTGAGGGCCAGATGGCCCGAAGAGATGAGGAATCCCACCAGGTTGACACTATCCTGGAACACATTGATCAGATATGTTGATGGAGTCACTAACATTGCAGTTTTGCTGCCTACTTTATGGGGACAGATTGGAGATGGAATCTGTCCAATGAAGGCTTGGTATGTGGCTATGGAGGTTAATCAATTGTCATACTACAAACTTTGAATGAGCTTTACATAGATTAGCATTCCTATCGGGATGTAGCTAACTGGCATGACTGATCACATGATATAGTTATGTATTTTAAAAGTATGCATGTGTTTGATGTTTTGATGATCGGTGGTTATGTGTGCTTGCAGCAGTGGATGACGTGGTATCGGTCTTTGTCAATAAGCGTGACGGCGAGCACATTGCACTGTTGGCTGAAAATGGGACACGCGTTCTGATGCACATCGTTGTCGGGCCAACGCGCCCTGGTCATGCCGGGACAGTCAACCGCACATCAGTGCTGTTTGTCTCAATCTCATTTATTGTTCTGATGGTCATCTCTCTCGCCTGGCTTGTCTTCTACTACATCCAGCGCTTTCGATACGCACACACCAAGGACAGACTCGCGGTCAGTTACACAGCCTCTGTTCACTGTCATTGTTACTAGTGATGTCATGAGGGGCAAGGGAGCAATTTTTCGTCAAAATTTTTGCCTGCCAGAAATTTTTCTTTTCTTTAGAATTTTTTCTCAAAAATACAACATTTGGAGCTGAAAATTTTTATCTTAGGTAATTTAGGGGAAAAATTGAAAATTTGATCACCCATCAGCCACGTACACTGCCCAAGACCGAGCTCGTCGACGACCAGTGGTGGAGATGGCTACGCTGCAGCAGGGGCTTTCCCCGCGATATTGATGATGATGTCAAAAATTTGCAGACGCCTGGTCAGAAAATTTACAACTTTCTGTCTTGCCTTTTTTCTTACACCATGATGCAGCTGATTATTAACATGACAGCAATGCATGCTATTATGGGCTTCCTGTCGCATGTTGTTTGTGACACATGAGATTGTGGAAGTTGATTTGATAAATACCTGTTTGTTCTTAACAGTGTTCATCATGAAGATGAAAAACATGTTTTTTGTAACTTGCTGTTCAACACGGTACTTGGACCTCAGATAATTTGTTGATTACAGGGACAAGTAACAGTGAAAAGACATGTTCATTTGATGAAGCTTTTTTTGTCATTGTCTGTTACTTGTGTATCCATCATTGTCAAATAGGACAAATGATGATTTTCCTGGCAGGTACAAAGTATGTATGTATTAAGTTTTTTTGTATTTGCTAGGTAGCACCACTATTCTTGGCACAGAGTAGAACTTTTTGTTTATATTTTCGTGAGTAATCAATCCAGTGATGAGTTTGATTGTATTTTGTATGTTGCTGCTTCAGAAACGCCTGACAACTGCTGCTAAGAAAGCAGTGAGTAAAATGCCGCAGAAGACTGTGCGTCGTGGAGATGCTGTGAGTTACTGTGCTATTTTAGTACATTTTCAACCAACAGTTATGCTAATGGTACAAGGTTGTGTCTGTCATCTATCTGCCTGTTTGTTTTCTGTTTTTTTTCTGTATTGGATGTATTGTGGCCAAATGGTGCATTTCACCAAAATTTACTTCGTATGGTCTTTGCAGACATTGTTACACAAGGCTGCATTTTAGCTTCAAATGTCACACAAATACAAATGCATAAAATTTTAACTGCTTAGGCTTGCACTACTGGAACATCAGATCAAAACATAATAAACTTAACAGTGCTACTACAAAGTGCCCAGCTTGAATACCACATCAAAAATGTCACATTAAATTTAGCTATAACTGCTTATTGACGAAGTTCAGAAGTTCAAAGTTCAGCTGATTGCAACGGTGTAATATGGCTGTTATTAGAAAGCTAAAAAAAGTAACTTCTTTAAAGTGTCGTGTCATTGCAAATTCAACTTAGTAAGATGGCATGAAATGCTGTTTATTGTCACTAGCGAGTTAGTCAGCAGTTGGATTTGTTCAGATGGAAAAAAGGGATGATGATGCAAATCAAGGCAATAATCATCTGTTGCGCTAATGCATGTTCTTCAGTGGTCATCATTGTTAGGTGTATCTACCACGTCATCTATGCTTTCGTCGGTCAAAGGTGGAGATTTATCGATGTCATCATTGTCTTTCTTGTTGCTGTAAGCTGGAGATAGCTGCTCTTTCTCATTGCCTGTCTCAGCAGCTTCTGGCAGCTGCGAGCTAAGAGGCTGTGTATAGTAAGTGGAGTGGCTGTGCCTACAGCAGATCTGGTCTCAGTTCTGGTAGGCTTGGGTGCCACAGCAATATGTATTGCCATAATCGCTCAAGTTCTTGCAATACAGATATCCTTTGCAGCAGATGCTCTTTGTGTGTTCATAAGTGGCCGAATCGCAGCAGCGCGAATTCCACCCATGAACGCAATCCATGATTGTGCCCTTGCAGCATATCTTTGAGGATCTTCTATAGCACATTCCACTGCAGCAGGAGTAGTAGTGATGATTGATGACAGAATTGCCACAACAGCCTGAATCCCAACCGTTGGTGCCATATTGTTTAGCCTGAACCCTTCCATTGCAGCACAGGTGGGACGTGCGGTTGTAGGCTGAATTGCCACAGCAAACTGAATGAGAGCCATAAGTCTGCGACAGTGTTTCTGTTGCAGCACATATGTGTTTTTTTGTTGTAGACTCTGTCACCACAGCAGTCTGAAATATAGCCATAGACACTGTACTTTACTGTGTATCTCCCGCCACTCCAGCAGCAGAAAGAATGGCTTTGGTCATACACGTATGTGCCACAGCAGCGACCGTATGCCTGGCCGTAGTAATTGCACCAAATGACACCACCACAACAGATGTGGGTCGCTCTGTGGTAAGTGGATTTGCCACAGCATCGGGTATTGCTGCCGTAAATTCTCCATTTCCGCCGCCCAGAGTAACAGATATAAATTTTACTGTGCCGGTTGAATGAGCTGGTTTACCTTGCCTTTTGTAGACACATGTGCTGGAACAACAAAGATATCTCATTCGGTCATATGTCAGTGTACCACAGCAGCTGTTGCCAGATCTATAGGGTCGGATGCATTCTTCACAGCATATACTTGTTCTCCTGTCGTAACCATATCCATTGCAGCAGCCTGTAGAAGAGCCATATGTGCGTCGGCGAACATACCAGGAGTAGTAACCGCTAGCTGTTTTTTTCTGTACATTACATCACACAGCAGCTGCTATTGGGTGGCTTGTAACACTTGCAGAATCACAAGCTAATGCATGCTCATTGGTGAATACAAATTTGCTGTAATGCTGGCAATACTATAGGTCTGCTGTTCATAAAAACATCACGTATACAAGTTTAATTCCAAATTAAATGCAAGTTGAGAATAAAAGCAGGGCTAAAAATTGGACAAAATCACACAAATCTCACATTTAGCAAGTCTGTAAGGAAAGCAAGGTCATAGTGAGACAGCAAAATTGAGTGTTGATCATGTCAGCAATGCTTCGGTCATGTATCATCCTGGCATGTTAACTAATCGTCATCATTATTATCAGCCTGTTATGTTAACTGAAAGTGAATCATCCCAAGACGAGCAACTGTACTGTCACACGCTGTAAGGCTATCAGTGCAGCTAGCGTAGGCCTATAGGTGACATTGACTGCTTTCACTGCGGCTGACTTCTACTAAATCTGCATTTTGATCGCAGTCATTGACTCAGCATGTTCAAAGCTGTTATTGACGTGGATTGCAGGACACCCTATTGGTCACATACTGTGACATAATGGAAAGTTATTCACCACGCTCATCATGCCTATGACATTATTATTGGGTTACTGTCCTGTACTTAATCACCACTCACACTTTGCTTAAGTAGGCCTAGTCCAGTGATGGTGGTGTTAGTCCGTAAATAAGTAAGTAAGTTTCTAGGCCTATTATCTATACTACATTTTTATTTTTGTACTACAGGTATGAAAAAGTGTACACGTAGGCAAGTTCTGCTTATTTAGTTGCTTTCTTGATTATGTAGGCTTACATTGTGTGGCGATAAAAAAATTCCACTACAAAAGCTTAATATTCAAAACGTCTGCATCAGCAGATTTGAGCCTGTTAACAGCAGAGCTACACTGTGACAGTGCAGGGTGCATAATGTGGGTGTACTGTCGGTGTATGTTCAGGAGACAGACCCAGACTTTGACTTGTGTGCTATCTGCGTGGAGGGCTACAAAGCCGGTGATGTGCAGCGTGTTCTCCCATGCAAGTATGTAGCTCACTTACACCAGTGGATCTAATGATTCTTTGCAGTGTTTTCTTCAGTGCTCATATTTACTGTCCATGGCAGTGATGACAGTATTGTTTTCAGCATCATAGGTGTTTTCTGTTGGTTGGTTGGTTGGTTTGTTTGTTTTTTCTTCTGTTACCACGATAACTCTTGAACCGCCGTGCTTAGCTTTTTGAAATTTTGCATGAACGTGTTTCTCGACAACCACAGGAAGTTAAAAAATTCTATTGAATTTTAAGGTCATGGGTCAAAGGTCAAAGTCACAAGGACTGGATATTTGGTTTTGACGACAATGCGCTAGATAAATTTACATTTGACATTTGACCATGTTGTTAATAGCTGCTGTTTGGCTGATAGCTGTTGGCTGGCACTGTCTTATTGCTATAAATATTGCAGCATGCCATGGTGGCCACCATCAGAATGGTCATTTGATGTCCAGTTATGTCAGGCATATTTGTACCAAAAACTATTAAAATGTGGTAATCCTGCTTGAAGTTACAATTGATATTGCCAGGGATCTTATTGAGACACGCTGTATTACCAAGTGTTTTAAATAGGCACTACGGTATGGCAATGTTGTATGCACAGACATTTGTTTCACAAGCTGTGCATTGATCCATGGTTGATCGAACAACGCAGCTGCCCGATCTGTAAACTGGATATTCTGCAAGCCTACGGCTTACACGTGCGTATGCTTGGGTTCTTGTATCTCACCAGTGAATTGGCAAACAAAAAAAGCAAACAAATAATGGTGTCTTCGGTCTTCACATTTTCGAAAATGTTATACACATAGCTGTGGCATTTTTGTTGTGGCATCGTGTGAAGTGAAGCTTAACCAAGCACAAATTTTTGTATCATGTAATACTGGCTTGAAATTGATGGCGTAACAGTTTGCACGCTGGATTCACATTGCAAAGGTCGAAGATTCCGCTACCGGTTGGGTAGCTATCAAGTGGTTACCACTTAGATCATGGAATCATCTGTGGACAGGTATAATATGACCAACAACCAAGGTTAACTCAGCCTTCCATCCCTCTGGGGTAGGTAAATTGAGTACAGGACTTCTGGGTCAAGACGCAGGTAACTTGTATGGCAGATGGCCCTAAGTAGCTTTGAGGTGGGTTATGTAAAGTTAAGAGCTATTAAACAACCCTTAATTTTTTTAACGTTTAATGTTAAACTTACAGGTGGCAGGATGTAAAGAGTCAGTCAGTACTGACACGGAGACGCCGTTCATGTTTGCTGACGTGACAGACTACCTGCTCGACGTGAGTGACATGCGCACTGTCAATATCCTCCCACCAACTAGCGGTGCCAGCAGCAGTCATACCGCTCCACAGCATGATGAACGTACACTGGGTCATACCCATGCTGAGCAGCAGCAGCAGCTTAGTCATACCTGCACTGATCAGATGGGTCATACCCGCGGTGATGTGGCAGTCGTCAGTGATGCGTTCATGACTCAACGCATGTCACAACTCGCCGACGACTGACTTTCTCACTCACTTAGGGGTCATCCTCAACGGATAAAAAAATGACAAAAATTGACCCCCCTTGTCCGCTTTTGTCCATATCAGTGCACTATTTCCCTGGGGTATATATACTGGATGTGGGGCTTGCAGTCCAGTGTTGTAACACTGTCTTCTTGGTGTACATGTTGTGTAAATTCGGACGTCTGCTGTCATTGAAATCCCACCTTCCCTCTAGTTCCCTTCTGTCTGCATTTTGGCTGACCCCCTCCTTCCTTTGGTGTGGACATCCTTTATGGATGACCCTTCACTCGTAATGCTTTCTCTTGCTACTGGGACTGTGCAGCCGATAACCAAAAGTTGACAAGGTTTTCGTTTTTTAAAACCCTAACCAAAACACCCAGAGTTTGTAGTTTCGTTTAGTTCATTTTCTGTAGCATTTGTCAAAACCACCTGATCAGCTGTCAGCTAGTAGGTCACTGCTTCTTCTCAAGAACTCCATCTTCGCTCTTTACCTCATGGCCTCAGTTTTCAACCATTTATGCCTTGGTTTATTCCCGCCTCCTCAAGTCACTTCTGGCTCTGGCTATGCTCATGGGTTCATGCACTATCTTTGCTATAGGCTGGCTTTCTTATTGACATTTATGTGTGTTATGTAATTGCTGTTTTTATTTGTACATAGAAATGTGTTAAAGCTGTTGATGATTAATTCTGGCGATCATGATTGTAGCTTTGTCGTTCTTTGTTGTTTATATTGTTGCACTGCATATGACTGACTGTTACTATCGGTGGCGCAGCTAGGGAGTAGGGAAGGGCACAGCAATCGAATATTCCCTCCCTCATTGTCTTCCCTCTCCCTTTCCATGTACCTTTTTCTCTTTTCTCCTTATGTCTCTTCCTTTCAAAGTAAAAAAAATGTAAAGTTCTTCACGAGCCTTACGGCCCATAGGGCGGTGCTGATCTCCGTTTCCTAAGGCCATCAGCCAGACACCAGTTTTCACACTGCGAGACCACGGATATGGGGCCAGTGTATCACGCAGTGTGCCTGTTTATGTCCCAGCGGTGAAGCCGGTACCAAATTAAACTGCTTGGTGACAGAGGCACATGTGTGTGAACAACTTGCCTAAGGTTGTTACCCGGCAGGGTCCCGGTGCGGAGTCGAACCTGCGCCTCTTGAGTTGCATTACAGGATTACAAGTCCGACACGTTGCCGTTAGATTACCGAGCCACACTTTCACAGTTGGACCCCATAGATCCAGCTAGAGGGTCTGGGTGAGCACAGAGCTTTAAAATCGAATTTGGTGCATTTTAGCCTTGAAATGTGACATCTGGTGACACCATTTTCTGCCAGTTGTAGTTGTCACCTATGATTAACCACTAGTCCACTACAGACACAGAACAACTTGTGTAGAACTGGCAAAACTGCATTGGCATTAGCATGTGCACATGCCCACTGCTGAGGCAGGGCAAGTCACAGCTTGAAATGTGTACATTTATAGCAAAAAAACCAGGGAGTTTTGGGGATTGGCCCCTTGTACCTATCCCCGCTCCTTTGCTGTGCCACTGGTTACTCTGACTTCCACAGTGCTGTTTTGTTTATAACCCAACCTGAGCATTTGTTGTTAACTTGTTATCATAAATCCGACAGTATTGTATTCTATGTAGACTGAGTGCTTTGCATGCTGTGATTTTGCTGCTCAGAATTCCACAAGTATTACTGCACGGTCGTTCTGACGGGCCATATTACAGATCTTGCTCGTTCGTGCTTCTGTCGTCTGTCTGTTCAGTACAGGCAGAGATGTGTATGAGACAAGACTGAGACGTCGGGAATTTCATCCAAGACTAAGACGAAATGGTCTCAAAACTGAGATGTGAACTGAAACCACATTTCTGTCTTAACTAGAGAAAAAAGTGTATAGAAAACGAAATTGGTATGAGTGAACATTCTGCGGGGGAGAAATAGTGTCTTTTTGTTTGTGGTTTTTAGAGCCTAACAGCTTTTAGAATGCACTGAAACTTGTGTTAATTGCTGCCGCGTGTCAGTTGAGTTTGCAGTTTGGTGTCGATTTTCCTACGTGTTGCTGTGCTTTTTGTCTGTTTACTATCTAAATGCTATTATAAGCTGTATACATGTGTATGTGCAGATTTTCACTGTAATGTGATGGCAGTGCTTTTGCTTTAAACCAGACATGTGATTTTGTGTGAACAGTGTGTAAATTCTGATCTGTACATACTCACGAAACACTCTTCAGATACAGGCATAGAATGCTGCAGTTTGTTGTACGGCAGATTATCTGGGAGGCTATCTGCGTGTTTGACTAAAACGCGCTGTTTTACTTGTAAGCATCCTGTAACGTTTTCCATACACTGGCCGTCATTGACTGGTTCTGACAGCATTAATGGGTAATTATTGGTTAAATATTACTAGCATGACTATTAGTTGTATACTCAGTATGCAGGGTACGTTGGTCATGTGGAACCTTGCTGCTGTTGCCTATTACACAGGACAGGTTCTGCATCCCTAATTTCCATCAGTTCCTAGTGTAATTGTCATGTATTGATCCTTAAGGACTGTCCCCGACCTTGAAGTCAGATCGAGGATCAAAAAATTGTGGCCTTGGCCTTGATGCCTTGGCCTCTAGTCATTTCTAATGAACGTGCTGTGTGCGAAGAGTTTTTGGTATTTTGGTATCCACTGAAATGTTGAAACTATGTTCGTCTGAGCACTTTTTAACATAGTTATGCCAATTTCATATTGGTTAAGATAGCATACACTACATTTGCATTAGGGTCGTCGTGGGTTAAAAAGTAGGTGGCAGGAAGTAGCAAATTTCCAAAGAGGAGATTATGGGTGCTTAAAGTTTTAGTTTTGCTTTTAAATTCTTTCAAATGTGGGGTTTTCTGCCCAGATTTTCTGCTTGTGGAAGACGTTTTTCCAGCAGGTTAAAATTTATGGAGCGGGACAGTTGCACCTGCCCCCCCTCCCATGACATACCACTGTAGGTCGTGTATGTCTGCCAATATCCGAGGCTCAGTTGAATCAGCATACGATACATGTGTGCATTGTCTTGCAAAAGCAAGGCATGGTTAATGTTAGTCAGGGTAAAAATGTTGACATTGGTTGATAGTAAATTAGAGTGAATGATTGACTGGACTCCACGGTAGGTTGCTAGCTGCAGCTGATAACTATATCTAGTGACCGCAATTTTCAGCGGAATTTTGAGCCTAGTGGCAGAATTGTTATGTTTCCGTGGAGTTTTGCCGAATTTGGTATTGCCTGTTGTTTGCTTGTTTCCAATTCAAATCCAAATTTGTGAAGCTTTCTATCAATACTGCCAATCTTCCTAAATTGACCGACTCACTCAGTCAGCAAAACCCTAATGCCACACAAAAAGTATTCCCGCAACTGATCAGGTATAGCTTAATCAATGATTATTGAGCATTCAACACACAGACGTTGTTTTTATACTTTAAACTGCTCAATTCACCTAATTAAAAGGATGCTATGGAATTAAAAAAAATTTGGCAAAATGGCCTGCGGAATTTGTAAAAGTTTGCTGCTGAAAACTGTGGTCCCTCCTGATGCCACATGCACTAACCGTTATTGCTCAGCTGTCAGCTGGTCATTTCTGTCTGTAGAAATACAAAGTGACCACTAGTCAACGTTGTGCAGTCAGTGTGTGCTGTCTTATGCCGGGTGCACATGTGCAACAGAACTACGCTGAAACAATTTGTTTTGTTGCACCAACAATTATTTGAACGAACCCATGCAACAAAATGCCCAATTTCTCTGCAAGTCTGTAGCACCACGTTCTGTTTCATGATAACGCATTGTTAAAGGGTCTTGGTATATAACCAACACCAAGGTCAACTCAGCCTTCCATCCCTCCAGCATAGGTAAATCGAGTACTGGTATGTCAGGGTGGGGTTAAGGTGGGGTGAGTTAACCGCATCAGTTGGCTCGTAACACTGATCTCGTATGGCAGGTGATGCTCCGTAACTTTTTGTTAAACGTTAAAGGGTGTGTGTAGCTTTTTATAGGAAACCGATCACAGAACTACGGAGCATAACCTGCCATATGGGATCGCACAGTGTTACCTGCCACCTGATGCAGGTGAACGTGCACTACATTAACCCCAGACAATCAGGTTGGTACTCGATTTTCCTGCCCTGTAATAATAATAATAATAACACAGACAATTTCTAACGCGCCATAACACATGAAAACCATTACAAAGCGCGAACAGAAATGTCTTCAAACCAGTTTTAAATTAGATGACTGAATTAATCGCACGAATGTCTGCCAGAAGTGCTCATTCCAGGCTCCAGCCTTTGGGTCCTGCAACAGCAAACGACTGGGATGAGTTTTAGGCCAAGTTGATATTGACCTTGTCTGGTAACTCGTGGATTCGACGTTTCCAGTTGTGTCATTACAGCGTTATTGTTGCACATGTGTGAAGGCCTTTACTTGGTGTCTATTTTCGTCCTTGCTTCCTCTTTTTCTTTCTTGTCTGTCTGCCTGTTGCCTACTCTGTCTGTGTGTTTTACTCTACACGGTGCGGCAAAAAAG
>Ga0209146_1000488_pt1 | contig 11763 bp, 14 predicted proteins | sample WorMetLIZAISLAND_2_FD_187402 | JGI IMG/M metagenome (GOLD analysis project Ga0209146, IMG submission 187402) | Marine gutless worms symbiont microbial communities from Max Planck institute for Marine Microbiology, Germany - Olavius geniculatus... | ecosystem: Host-associated > Annelida >...
CCCCAAATCTCCTAATCGTCTAAAGATTGGGATATCCACTCCTTCTAAAATAGGCCTATCACCTACCTCACTCTATCGGCACTGCAGGCGTTATTCCCTTAAAAGCCAATATTTTGCACCACCGATGGCACCTTTCGTCTGTTTCAATCCCGCAACCACGAAGCGCGCACGGTGGGAATGAATAAGGTGTGCCTTTCAGCCTTCGATGACAAGAGACACATTTTGGACGATCGGGTGACCACTTTGGCATACGGCCACGAAGACATACGAAACAAGGTTTGCTTGTGTCGAATAGATATATTCTCTTGTAAATATTGTATGCTTGTGTGCGTATGCTTGAGTGCGAATAAACAACGACTGTTATTGCACGTTGTACATGTTGTATATATTGTAAAAAGCTTGTAAAAATTTATAGTTGTATAATCTGCGAACCATGCGAACTTTGTCTTATTGATCGTATTTGCGCACGGGAGTATGTTAATAAAAACTGTATATGTTGTTATTCTGTAATTAGCATGCACGAGATGTATCTTAGTAGTAGCTAGTGCGCCCCAGGGGAGCCCTATCTCTCTCTCCTTCTTGTGAGGGGAGGGGAGGGGAGAACTATAAATAACACATTCACACTCGAGTTGGACGTCAGTCGCATGAGAATGTCAAACGACACGTATCATCTCGACTGTCTCGTTGACGATCGACAGCAGCAGCAGCAACAGCGCGAAATAGTATACATAGTGTTGACGCTGTTCGTTAGTTCGATGAGCGCCTTGATAGCCTCTAATCTCGGTTTGCATCGACGACGTTCCGCGGTGACGACGCCGACTAGGGCGAAAATATGATTTCGCTTTTGCGCCATCCTTTCACGGCACTCTTGGCGAGACCGACTGAATGTGGTAAGATGATGGATTCTCCGCCTCGTCGAGTCGTCTACTGCTATGAAGAATATCAGCAATTGTTTTCCAAGTATCCGATGGTGACGTTCCATCAGGGTTTGCCAAACCTGGACGACTTTGACGGCAGGGAGCCAACGCTGCTGGCGGTCGATGATCTCATGAATGAAACCGACGACTCCGTCGCCAACCTGTTCACGAAAAGGTCGCACCATCGCAACGTCATCGTCGTTTTTCTCGTTCAGAACCTGTTTTACAAAAATAAGCACATTCGAACCATAAGCCTGAACGCACACTACTTGGTCCTTTTCAAGTACCAGAGGGACGCAAGTCAGTTCGCCAGTCTGGCGTGTCAGATGTATGCCAAAAAGTCCGTTCGCCGTGGAAGCATATAGAGACGCGACGCGAGAGCCGTGCAGTTATTTGTCTGTCGAGCTCCGAACAGAGCAAAACGAGGATTTACGACTGCGTACGAACATATTTCCGAACGAAACGGTATACTTTAACGTACCGAAATGAGCACGCGAGTTAAAAAGTTTCTGTCCACGTTGAGACGCGTCCGTAAAATCGGTGACAAAGTCAGACGAGACTACATTCTAAAATGCGGACAGTGCGCCAAGAACATTATAAAAGGAAATGTTCCGCTCACTAATCGTCAGATAAAAAACCTGCGTCGCAGACGTTACGACCTTAGGGCTCTGTCTTGCGAAAAAAACTTCACTGCAAGCGAAAAGAAAGATTCTGCAGAATAGTGGCTTTCTGACAGCGCTGCTATCTCCAGTTTTTGTCTTACGCAGAACTGATGCAGTCGGCCAAGAAACTTGTTCTCGTCGACGAATTCGATCGGGAATACAAGCGACTGCAAAGACCTATGGCTGCCGTTGCTAAAGCTAATCACAGTCTTCGTTTCTCGAACAGTCTCCGCAACAGTTCGATGGTTAACGATCGTATGGTTAGACAATACGTCGGGGAGTTGCACAGGTATCTAAACGTTAACAATCAAGAACCGTTCGCCGAACAGTCGACTCCGGCAACAAATATTGGCTTACTAAACCAGAACGCGTGCAACCGCGCAAAGGAACGGTGGAAAAACAGCAGAAAAAGAAAAAATACCCGATGTTGATTATAATGAAAATAATGCACTACTGACGAATGAACGATTTTCTCTTATGAATGGCGACATCAACTCTGTGTACATCTACTGCGACATACCGTGGGAGATACGAAAGCACCGATGTTGTTTCCGATGAATTTTGGCGTCGTAGTGCAAACTCTCGTGAATTTTTATACCTGTCGATTCGATGCGTAATGTATGCGAACTGTAAGGTGACGTGCAAGCGACTGACAAGCGTAGAGGTAATGTACGAAGTATTATACTTGAAACGTCAGTGCAGACGTGATGCTAACGCAGCAGAAATTAGCTTACTGCATTTTCTGAGGTCTAGTGCTCCAAGCTGATTCTGGTAATCGTCTCCGAAGTAGTAGCATTAGCCAGCACCGGATACGCATTGTTGATGAGCTCAATCACCTTCTTTATTCGGTCCCACTCCATAAGGCGCAGAGCGATACCCTCTCGCGTTGGCTTGACTTCCGTCTCGCCGTAGGGCAGGTAGAACTGTCGAAAATCGACGCATTTGAAGCCCGTGGTGACCGACACGTAACATCCACTGCCGATATGCTGGCAATAGTTGACGGGTTGATCGGCGACGTCAGCGTTCTTGTGTACCCCAATGACTTGAGCATTGATCTCGTTAAAGCCGAGACGAAACTGAGCCTATCTGCAACGTCAGCAGCAAGGCAAAGAAAATTATTAGCGGGCCTTTGCTTTACGAAACGATGTATGCAACAAATACGATGAAAGATAATACTAATATTCTTACCGGTTAGGCGTAAACTTGATGAATTTGTACACAGAGTCTTTCTGCTTGATGGCCACTGTTGGCTGACCTTCCTTCTTTTTCACAAACATCCGCCGCCGATATGCTGACGAAGTTGACCGGTGGATCACCTTAGTTCACGTTCTTGAATGCCGCATTATCTTGAAAATTAATTTCAGACCACTCAAGTTTAAACTGAGACAACCTACAATGACAACAGCAACGTAAAATAAATTACTAGTTTATGAGCATTTGTGCATTTCACAGTACTAACGCTATTGCAAGCTGATTGACACGAGAATTATGGTAACAAGGAGAAATGAGATAAAAAGACTAAGATGAGAATTTTAAAAATGTAATATTCACACCGGTTAGGTGTAAACTCGAACAATTTGACCAAGGAGTCTTTCTGCTTGATGATCACCGTCCACTGACTTTCCTTCTTCTTCACCGTTACGGTTCTGTCGTCGCTCAACTGATACGATTTCATGTTGCTCGTTTGATGGTTGTCCGTAGACTGATTACGGATAGGCGAGAAAGGACCGATTTATTTCAGACAGGGCGGGGCGCGTGCGGACGCAGGCTAACAAGCTGAGTAGACGAAACAAAGACCTGCTAGCCTACAACAAGGAAGTAGGGTAGGGGCTAAGGTTAGGCAAGGCTAAGGCAGCTGCAGCAGGCCCCAGATACGTAGAACACGGTCGATGCCCATGAACTGAAACACAGCCTAGCCGACTGCAAGCAAGGGCTGCACGGGTAGGGGAGACTTTTTCGTGGGTTAGTTAGTTAGAGTTAGGCTAAGGCTATCCGGACAAGAAAAGACTTTCTCATGGGGCCATTCTATGTAAAGTTATATATTATTTTCCAATTCCTACTGACGTCGAAACGTAGTGCCGTATGGACGCCATCTGGTTCCCGCTACGCGACAGTTCTTTCGACCTCGAAGCTTAGTGTCGTATGCACGCAATTAAGTTCCCGCAAGACGACCGAATTTTTGACGTCTAGACGTCGAGGTGCACTTTATCCTGTTTTTGTTTTCGCTACGCGACGGTTTTGTCGACGTCGAAGCGTATGCATGCCATCTGGTTCTTGCTGCGCAAAAATTCTTTGGACGTCGAAGCGTAGTGCTGTATGCACGTCATCCGGTTTCCAATGCGCGACGGTCCTGTCAACGTCGAGTCGTAGAGTAGTATGCACTCCATAAGGTTTTCGCTACGCGACCTTTCTGTCGACGTCATTGCGTAATGTCGATTGCACTGCATGCGGTTCTCGCTATGCGACGGTTCTGTCGACGTCATTGCGTTATGACGTCGACACGTCGTAACGTAAGCACGTTATCTGGTTCCCGCTACGCGATGGTCCTGTCAACGTCGAAACTTAGTGTCGAATACACGCCATAGTGTTTTCGCTGTTTGACTGTCCTGTCGACGTCAATTCGTATTGTTGTTTGTACGCCATACGGCCCCGCTACGCGAGTGTCTTGGCGACGTCATTGCGTAGTGTCGACGTCGAAGCATAGTGCCGTATGCTTGTTTCTGGTTTCCGCTACGCGATTGTGCTTTCGACGTCATTGCGTAGTGTCGTTTCCACGCCATTTGGTTGCCGCTACGTAACGGTTTTTTGGACAACAACGCGTGGTGCTGAATCTGGTTTCCGCAACGCGACGGTTTTGTCATCGTCGAGGCGTCACGTCAGTCTTTCCGCCACGCGACTGTTCTGCCGACGTCAGTGCGTAGTGACGACGTCAAAGCCGGTTCTTTATACGCGACGGTCGAGGTGTAATGTCGTATGCACTTTATCCTGTTTCTGTTTTCGCTACGCGACGGTTTTGTCGACGTCGAAGCGTATGCATGCCATCTGGTTCTTGTAGCGCAAAGATTCTTTGGACGTCGAAGCGTAGTGCTGTATGCACATCATCCGGTTTCCAATGCGCGACGGTCCTGTCAACGTCGAGTCGTAGAGTAGTGTGCACTCCATAGGGTTTCTATTACGCGACTGTCAGAACCGCGTCATTCCGTAGTGTCGTTGCGCGACATTCGCTTCCCGCTATGCGACGGTCGTTTCGAAGTTGCAGGGGAATGCCGTATGCACCGCATTCGGTTCGGGCTACGCGACGGTCTTTTCGACGTGATTGCGTAGTGTCGTTTCCACCCCTTTGATTCACGCTATTCGACGTCAAAGCCTAATGCCGTATGCACGCCATTTGGTTGCCGCTACGCAATAGTTTTTTGGACAACAAAGCGAAGTGCCGAACTGAGTTCCCGCACGACGGTCTTGGCGTCAAGGAGTAAAGTCGTATGCACGCCATCCGGTTCTTTATACGCGCCGGTACTGTCAACGTCGAGTCGTAGAGTCCAATGCACCCAAAAACTTTTCGCTAAGCGACTGTCGACACGACGGTTCTGTCGAAGTCATTGCGTAGTGCCGTAAGCACGTTATCCGGTTCTCGCTAAGCGATGGTCCTGTCAACGTCGACACGTAATGTCGCATACACGACATAAAGTTTACACTGCCCGACTGTCCTGTCGACGTCATTGCGTATTGTTGTTTGTACGCCATACGGTCCCGCTAGGAGAGTGTCTTGGTGACGTCAATGCGTTGTGTTGTTTGCACATCGTTCGATTCTACGGTTTTTTCGACGTCGTAGCGTAGTGCCGTATGCACACAATCTGGTTGCCCAACGCGACGGTCATGGCCTTAAAGCGTAGAGTCGTATGCAGGCCATCCGGTACCCGCTACGCGATGGTCCTGTCAACGTCGAAACGTAGTGTCGCATTCACGCCATACCCCATTCAGCTATCGCAAACGCAACGATCCTTTTGACGTCGCAGAGTGGTGTCTTTGTACGTTTGTACGCCATTCTGTTCCTGCTACGCGACTTTGAGTAGACTTCGAAGCTTAGTACCCTATACTTTATCCGGCTTTCGCTACGCGAATGTAATGTCGACGTCATTAACTAGTGTCGTTTGCGCGCCATTTGGTTGCTGTTACTCGACGGTCGAGGTTTAATGTCGTATGCACTTTATCCTGTTTCTGTTTTCGCCAGTTTTGACGGTTTCGACGGTTTTGTCGACGTCGAAGCGTATGCATGCCATCTGGTTCTTGCTGCGCAAAGATTCTTTGGACGTCGAAGCGTAGTGCTGTGTGCACGTCATCCGGTTCCCAATACGCGACGGTCCTGTCAACGTCGAGTCGTAGAGTCGTATGCACTCTATAGGGTTTCAGCTACGCGACTGTCTTGGCGAGGTCATTGCGTAGTGTCGTTTGCACGGAATTCGGTTCCCGCTACGCGACGGTCCTGTCGACCTCCAAGCCTAGTGCCGTATGCACGCTATCAAGTTCCTGCTAAGCGACGAATTTGCGACGTCAAACGTAATGTCGTATGCACGCCATGGGGTTTTCGCTAAGCGACTGTACTATCGACGTCATCGCGTAGTGTCCTTACGCGCCATTCGTTTGACGCTACGCGACGGTTCTGTCGACGACAAGGTGTAATGTTGTAAGCACTCTATTGTCTTTCCGCTAAGCTACTGTACTGTCGACGTCATTTGGTTGCCGCTACGCGACGTTTTGTCGACGACGAGGCGTGGTGTCGTATACACGCCAAAAGTTTGCCGCTACGCGATTGTTCTGTCGACGTCATAGCGTAATGACGAATGCACAACATTCGTTTTTCGCTACTCGACGGTCCTTACGTCGAAGCGTAGTGCCGTAGTGGTTTCCCATACGCGATAGTCCTGTCAACGCCGAAACGTATTGTCGCATGCACGATACATGGTTTTTCGCTATCTGACTGTCCTGTCGCGGTCATTGCGTAGTATCGTTTGCACTTTATTCGATTCGCGTTACTCGACGGTTGAAAAGCCGTCGATATCGTATGCACAACATTCGTTTCCCGCTACGCGACAATCCTTACGTCGAAGCTTAGTGCCCTATGCACGTTATCTGGCTTCACATACGCGATGGTCCTGTCAACGTCGAAACGTATTGTCGCATGCACGCCATAGGAGAGGTCATTGCATAGTGTCGTTTGCACATCATTGAATTCGCGTTACTCGACGACTTTTTTGACGTCGAAGCGTAGTGCCGTATGCACGCCATAGCGTTTCCGCTACACCACTGTCTTGGCGACGTCGGTGCGTAATGTAGTATGCACTTTATCCGGTTTCTGATGTCGCTACGCGACGGTTTTGTCGACCTCGAAGCGCAGTGTCGTATGCATGCCATTTGGTTCCTGTTGCGCAAAGATTCTTTGGCTGTCGAAGCGTAGTGTTGTATGCACGTCATCCGGTTCTCGATACGCGACGTTCTTCTCAAATCAAAACGTAATGTTGCATGCATGCCACAGGGTTTTCGCTATGCGAATGTCCTGGCGACGTCGCTGCATAGTGTCGTTTGCACCCCATGCGATTCGCGCTACTCGACGGTTTTTCGACGTCGAAGCGTAGTGCCGTATGCTCGTCATCCGGTTTCCTCTACGCGATTGTCCTTTCGACGTCTAAGTGTAGTTTCCTGTCGTTGTCGAGGCTCAGTGTCGTAGTGTCCATTTCAAGTCATACGGTTACCGCTACGCGACTTTCAGTCGTCTTATGGACGTGTAGTGCCTTATGGACGCCATCCGGTTTCCGATACGCGACGGTCCTGTCAACGTATAGTCGTAGAGTAGTGTGCACCCCAAAGGGTTTCCGCTACGCGACTGTTTTGGCCACGTCATTGCGTAGTGTCGTTTTCAAGCCATCCGGTATCTGATACGCGACTTTAAGTCGACGTCGAGGCGTAGTATCGTATGCACGCCATAGTGTTTTCGTTAAGTGAGTTTTGGCAACGTTATTGCATTGTGTCGTTACACGACATTCAGTTTCCACTATGCTTCGCTCGTTTCGACGTTGCAGTGAAGTGCCATATGCACCCCATCCGGCTCCCAATACGCGACGGTCCTGACAACGTCGAATCATACAGACCTATGCACCCCAAAAGCTTTCCGCTACGCGACTGTTCTGTCTACGTCATTGCGTAGTGCCGTAAGCACGTTGTCCGGTTCCCGCTACGCGATGGTTTTGTCAACGTCGAAACGTAATGTTGCATACACGCCATAGGGTTTTCGCTGTTTGACTGTCCTGTTGACGTCATTTCGTATTGTTGTTTATACGCCATACTTTATCCCGTTTCGGTTCCCGAAACGCGACGGTTTTGTCATCGTCAAGTCGTAGAGTCGTATGCACCCAATAGGGTTTCCGCTACGCGAGTGTCTTGGCGATGTCATTGCGTAGTGTCGTTGCACGATTATGTCGATTACACCCTATTCGGTTTCCGCAACGCGACGGTCTTTTCGACATCGCAGCGTAGTGTCGTTTGTACGTTTGTACGCCATTCTGTTCCCGCTGGACGACTTTCAGTCGACTTCGTAGCGTAGTGCACGTTATCCGGTTTCCGCTACGAAACTGTTCTGTCGACCTCATTGACTAGTGTCGTTTGCACGCTATCCGGTTTTCGCTACGTATCACATTATGATTATTATCATTGTCAACTATATGATCAAAACCGTCTTGCAACAACTGTTTAATTTTGGTCTCGTCCACACAACGTTGTGGAATCGAATTTTGTTGTGAATTTAGCCCATCACTTACTAGCGACTGATCAAACATTTTCCGCACATCAAGATTTATCGAATTTTCGACATCTATCAACGGTGCCTCACTATCAGGTGCACTACCATGAACCGCATCTCTTGAAAAACAGTTCGGTGTCTTAGCACTTAACCAAGAAACTGGTACGGGGTCACCCGTATAAGGTTTAAATGCACACATAATAGTTTGCTACGTTTGTTGCGTTGCAACACAACATTGACAGCACCAATGACTTTCGTAAGCAGAAATGGTCCACTGTATTATCGTCTTGACTTGTCTTGACGCCCAACGAATCGTCGAGGACTGAAGTAGTATACCCAATCATTTACTTCATATCTTCGAGGGCGTACTCTGACATTGCATGTTCGTTTCGTACGTTCTACCGAGACTCGCAAATGCTCTCTAACTAGCGTGTAAGCTTCTTGCATACGGCAACGAAGTTCATCGGATGCGGTGTCTCAGGTGTCTGATACACTACATCCACCGGTAAACGCACCTCACAGCCAAAAACTGACATGTTTGCCGTAAACTGAGTCGATTCATGACTGGACGCACGATAGGCTGCCATGACGTACGGTAAAAGCGAATCCCAATCGGATTGGTATTCGTCAATGACAAGACCTATCAGTGAATTCAATATAGTGTGAAAACGTTTGATCGCACAATAACTGGCTGGATGATATGGTGTCGTTCGTATCTTATCAACGTCCCGCAAGCGACAGATCTCATTCATGAGTTGTCAATCCACTTTGCGTCCTCTGACATATATCGCTGCAATAGGAGTTCCGAATCTGCAAATGATCTGCTCCACCAATACACGAGCTACGGTAGGTGCCTCCTAATTTGGTATCGGAAAAGCTTTCGCTTATTTTGTAAAGAAACAGATACACGTCAGTATGTAAGCAGAACCTTGAGGGCTACGTGGGTGCAATCCCGTCAAGTCATAACGTAGTTTTTCGAACGGAGCACCTGACAACATAGGTTGCCGTAATGCTGTCTTAGACAAGTGCCCATAAAAGTATCCATTAGAATTTGAGCAATTCGTACGTCACTTTTCCAACCTCTCCAAAATGCGCGTCGCTTAACCTGATCTAAAATTCGTCGTACGCCTAAATGATTTCCTGTGATTTCTGTATGAATCACTCGCATGTAATCCTGTCGAACCGAACCTGGCACAAACTGGCGCAAACTGGAATACTTCTCCACGATTATCACTGAGTGCCCAACGACGATATACAAGTCCGTTATGGACTTCTAACTGATCCCATTAACTGAGGAGCTCTTCAGCCTCCTCGGACTGTGATTATTTCTCCTCAAAGCTCGGCGGACGCGTTTGACGCAGTCGCATCCTAATTACATCGCTAGTCTCTGAATTATTTTGCTGTTGTTCTGTCAAGCGCAAAGTATGTTCGGCATTTTCGCGTTGCCCCCCTACCGAGCTTGACGCCTGTCTGTCATCTTTCGTTCCACTAGCAGTTTTCGAAACAATCATATCATGATGTTCAGAAGAATCTCTCGTCCAGTCAAAAGCAACACCTCTTATCTGGAGCTTATACAAAAATGCAAAAATATCAGCAAATCCTGAAACAAATCTTAGCATCAGTAGAACGAACCTTTGCTGTAGATTATCACGTCGATCACGATGCATGTCCTTTGTCCACACTTCGAGCTGTAGAGCCGCTCGGAGCTCATCATCGAGTGTCTTTGGCATTCGTTCACGTAAAGCCTGGATCGTCGAGAGCATCAACGAAGTAGTCGGTCGCAATCGTCTCGCAAGCTGAGGGTTCGATGCTTGGATGCGCCAACGCCATCAACCTTCGGATGTCTTGATAAAAACTGGACAGCGTCTCGTCGTGTCGTCGTCTCCTAACTCTTAGCTCCATACGAAACTTGTCAGCTTAGCTGCTTTCTCCAAACGATACGTCAGTAGTGTCGTCAGCTTGTCGATTGTATCCGTAGATGAAACGTCCGTATCCCATAGTATCATACATGCTTTAAAGTGCGCCAGCCGATCCGCAACACTTCATTGTACGTTGCACAATTTTGAAAGTGCGCCCAAACGTTTCAAATGATCCTTTACCATTGAATGTTGGAGAACGGATGCGATGAACGACTGACTGGAGTGCCGTCATCCGTTGACGTTAAATCGTATCGTCATCGTGGAGTTAAGGATGTTATACGCCTCGAGCGACGACGAATACTGGATCTACCTCTTTTCTGCACTAAATGATTCGGTGGTGCGGACGCGAATGCGTTGTCGGAACTTCGTAGCCACCATCTGTGCAGTCGTTCCATTTGATCGTCTGCGCACGGTTCGCACGATGTGCTGCCGATGACGAATCCGGAATGATACCATGAGTCTGCTGACGTCGAAGTGAGCCACAGAACTCGTTGACGAGTGGCGTATCATGTATCGTATCATAACGAATCATACACGGAGTAGGTACGTCGGAACTTGTAACCTTTGGTGATTGTATCGGTTGGTAACGTCTCATCCTCTGTGATAGTCGTACCGGTGATAATGTGGTATGGTTAGTATCATAATCTACGCTGTGATTCGTACTCAGAGTTGGTTCGGCATGATCCAAGCATCGTGTTGAGTAGCCATGATCCGAGCGACGATTCGAGCGATGATCTGAGCGCCACGTTGGGAGTTATGTGTCACGACCGCCCCTTGGATACTATATCCATCCATGATGCCATTGCCCGCGGCTAGCTGATTTTCAGGTTTCTCAGCGGACAGTCGGACAATATGTCCTCTATCTGGACTAATTGGTGTATTGGTGTAAGGCTTTGTGTTGATATTATCATCCAGGATCCAGGATGGATCCAAGATTAGGTTATATGTTGCCGTGTTCATTACGTGTGTGTATGTGTCAAGATCGAATCACACTTGTAAGTTGAAAAACAGTAACGCATTTACAGCACAAATAAGATAACACAATCGACTATAGCATCGCATCATCGCGCATCAATTACCTATCATATGTACTGAACTCAACTGCTACTTACTAGCATATGACTTAATCTTGGATCCTGGATCCTGGATCCTGGATGATAATATCAACACAGGGCCTCACACACCATTTAGTCTTACTGCCAACTGCCTGCGATCGCTTATATAGCAGTGTAAACCTGCAGCTGGTACTCGTTTTACCATCGGAAGTGCGTAAGAAAGTAAGCTCATGGGCGCAGGCAACGGGTAACTGTAGAGGTTTTGGCGACACATACAACACACTGGCAATAGAAAATTGATGTACTGAGTCTTTAAAGTCGCAGGATAAGCTTTTCCGGAGAAAAAGTCGTGGAAGAACATGTCTACGTGTCCCGCGGTCGTTTAATTGCCAACAGAATACGTCACGAGCTGGCTCG
>Ga0209146_1000491_pt1 | contig 11729 bp, 6 predicted proteins | sample WorMetLIZAISLAND_2_FD_187402 | JGI IMG/M metagenome (GOLD analysis project Ga0209146, IMG submission 187402) | Marine gutless worms symbiont microbial communities from Max Planck institute for Marine Microbiology, Germany - Olavius geniculatus... | ecosystem: Host-associated > Annelida >...
CATAGGATGATGGACGCTAGGTGGCAGAAAAGGCTGACTGAAAGTAGTGGGTCTTTAAGTGACGTCTGAAGGTAGCCAAGGTTTGACACTGACGAATTTCAGGAGTTAAGGAGTTCCAAATTTTCAGTGCAGAGACACGAAAAGAACGAGAACCAGAGGATAAGTTATGCCTTGGAATTACAAGTAACTAATAAGCCAAATTTCACTATTTAAGCAGCGAGCTAATTGCACAAGACAGCCAACTTTGAGTACCACTGTTGGCTTTTAAAAGGGGTTAGTTAGGGGCTTAGTTTTTAGGTGGAATCATTCTTGTGGTGCATGCAGTTCTGACGATTCCTACACATTTCTCTGTAGCGTGGTCTGTCTGTCTGTCATCTGTCTGGCACATTGGTGCACCCTCCCTGCTTAAATCGTTCAACAGATTTAGGTGCCATTTGGCAGGTACACTCGTACAGGCTTAATGACACATTGTATTAGATAGGGGTGTTTGACCCCAAGGTAAGGGGAGATTTTGGGGTAAAATGCTCCCAGCCATAACATGCAGCTGCACGTTACAGCCAAACAGTCAATCCTATGCTGACATCTGGCAATACTAATGAGCGTTTTTTTTTTGCCAAGTTACTTTTGTTCTTGTTTTGTGAATCATCCTGCGTGTGTGATTTGCTCAGGTCGCGCGGTCGACAACTATCATATTTGTTGTCATATTTTCAATCCTGATATTGAAGAGAAGCGTATCTAAGAAGATCATTGGCTGCTGCCTGCTAGTTGCTGCTGGCTTCTTTCTGGGCATTGACCAGGAGAAGGCTCTGGGCAGTTTGTCAATGAAAGGAGTCGTCTTTGGAGTGATGTCTAGTATATTCATTGCCCTCACCGGTATCTATACCAAGACTGCACTGGATGTTGTTAACAAGGACGAGGTCTGTGCTTGAATGAATGAATCAGTGAAAGTTTGAATAGAAGGAATAAATAAATAAATGAACTGATTAATTAATTAGTGAGTGAGTGAGTGAGATTCATACTTTTAAACCATATTGTGTGTACTCCTTTGATATTAACTCAAAAATATTGGATGCTAATTTACATCAATGATAGTTTTAGTTTAACATAGTTACTGATGGTGTTCTAGTAGGCCACTTTTTACTAGGACACACTGTAGATAAGGGTTGCAGTTTGATGAATTTGCATAACTTATAGCTTACCGTTTTAGCTGGTGAGTCTCCTTAAAGGCTGATTGTGGTATGTTGTCTGCTGCTACAGCTGAAGCTGACGTTAGTCGTCAACATCATCGCATCAGTTGGTTTCATTCCAGTCGTGGTTCTTACGGGTCAGCTGTCGTCAGCTCTGGCTGCACCGGAGCTTCATGACACATGGTTCTGGGTGTTTCTGCTAGTGACTGGGGTGCTCGGCTGTCTGATGGCCTGGGTGAGCGCCGCTCAGATCAACGTGACGTCCCCGGTCACACATCACATCTCATCCAACTCCAAGGCCGTCGCGCAGACCATCATAGCTGTGCTGTGGTACCATGAAACTAAGCAGACCTTGTGGTGGATCAGCGTGCTGATGGTTGTCTGCGGCGCGCTGACATACGCCGTCGTGCGGATCAAGGAGGAAAGTGACAGCAGCAGCAGCAGCAGCAGCAGTGGTGGCAGTGGACAGAAACTGCCGATGAACAGCCACAGTAAACCAGCTGAGGTCAAGAACGATGATGATCATGATGCTGATGATAACTCAATAGTATGTTAGCTGTTATCTACACATGTAGATACCCCTACCACTCACTCTGTCTCTCTCAGTCACTACATAGTTATAGCCCTTAAAAAGACTAAAGTTCAGGTACTTGCTATATTGCTCTACACAAGTCTAGACTCGTGACCAGAAGCGCTTTACCATCTTGTAAACTGTCACCTGGTTGGCTTGAGCTAACAATATTGTGGTGCATTTCGTGGCCATCCATTTCCTGCACCAGCAAAACAGTTGGAACCGTGTTGCAGCCAGCAGACATACCACCACCACAAACAGCCACACTAAGCATTACACCATAGCACATAAGTAAGTAGATAAGTATGTCATTTCCCATTTCGTTGAGGGTCGAAGACTGAGTTGGCCTGAGTACACTGTTAGCTAGCGACTTGCTCAAGGTTGCTTGCAAATGATACGCGGTGAGATTCAAACTGCAAATTATGTGAAAGTTTCAACTCGAAACGACAATTAGACAACATGCTTTTACACAGGCACATAGGTGTGAACTAGTGTTGTGCGATACCTTCGATACCTCGACAAGCATCGTGAGTATTGACGTTTCGATACGAGTGTCAAAGAGGTCTCGATATATCGTGGTGCCACCATACCGCCAAGTATCATGATATGATGATATCAGTTTCGATACCATGCAGTTGCTCTGTTGTTGACAACTGCACACTGCGTGACAGCAATGAAAATAGGACATCAGTCATTACATTAAAACCATTCTTGTTGGCCTAAGTTAGTAATATGTTTGCACATGCGTTAATAAGTGTTTTGTCAAAACGGCGCATCTCTAGTTCATTGTGGTGTTTTGTCAACTTTCGTGATTGAACCGCGGTGCGACTGATGGATGCGAAATGCACACGTCGCATGCGCTATAGACCTACACTGGCCGCTGATGACGAAGTTTTGTTTGTGCTGTCTGTGTCACCCGTTGTTTACGTATTTAGTTTATATTAGTTTTTGCAAAGTTGGTTGCAGTATTGCATAATGACCAGGGAACAGATTATTTATCCCTGATAATGACCAACACTGATCATGATTACGTTGAATCACTCGAGTGAGTGTAAGTGCCGCATTGAAACGGTTTTGAGTTTGACGTGTTTGAAGCCGATCAGTGCAGAAAGCATCCAAGAAAACAGATTTGTTCTAAAATCATCGCAAAATAACTGACGACTGACGTTAACTCAATTCATATGATCAGTTTTGCTGTCGAACATAAATTACAGTGAGACTTAAATATATATATTTTCTAAGCAACGGCGCCCCCCAAAACGTTGTGGGGCCCAGCAAAACTACCCCTTCTCCCTCTCGACGGGCCTGAAGACTAACATTTCATATGCACTTTTGGTATCGCGATACTCGATACCTGAGACGGTATCGTTATCGTGACTCCAATTTCAGGTATCGCACAGCACTAATTTGGACACGCTGACTTTCATTCATTTATTCACATACGCTAGATGGCGTCACCGGTCTCACATGGCTTGTGTCGTTTGAATGGCCGAAAGCCCACATTCTGAAAAGGGTACCTACGTTTGATGCTCCTGTATGGAGGATTCCTTGAACGCAAGGGGCCAAAATTTAAACTAGTGAAAACTATGCTCAATGTCGAAAATTTACTACGCAGATTGTCCTTGTCTCTCTCTAGTGATTTTGGCGCAATTTGCTTATGAAATGTGTCTTGCAGCTGAAAATCGCCAAAAATTCCATAAAAACCCTTATTTTAATGTTCCAGGTCCGCCAAGGTAATTGCTTTCGGTGCCAATCAGAAGCCCGTGTAGGACTTCCTGTTAGTGATTAATAGTAACCTAGGCCCTATCTCGCACCGTTTCTGAGATACAGTGACATATTGCCTAAAAATCGCAAATTTTTCCTACTCCCCCTCTCATTTAATACTCTCGCTTGGGATGACCCCTGTGGAATTTCTGGAGAAGCTTTACGGATCCTGAAACTAGAGTCTTCCATGGACCCTGTTGTGAGGAATAGATGATCCTAGCCTGCACCGTTTTTGACTGATCCACCCGTGTGACAGACAAACAGACAGACGGACAGGTTTGTGAATATTTAATTGTGATTTCTAAGACGCACTACAGCAGTAGCTGCTTTCGCGCATAAAAACTGATTAGCTTTTGGGAAGGTCAGAAATGAAAGTCACAGAGGGCAAAGGCATAGCGAGCAAGCATAGAGTTTCAGCCGTCTAGTACGTTTGCAATTTTCGGTTCTTTTTACTGACTCAGATAGAGCCTTTATGTGTATTTCTTCATCTTTTATATTTATTATCTAGTCATCCTAACGGACCATATATCTTGCCTGTCTGCCTGTACGTTTGTCCATCCGTCTGTTCCGCACGGGTTTCTAACTCAAAAGCAAAAATATGTAGAATACCAAAATTGGAGTGAAAGTTTCTTAGCCCATGAGTAATTGGTGTGCCAACTTTCAGTTCAAAAAGTCAAAAGTCAAAGGTCAGTTTAGAATTAGGTTTGCACAGTGTGGTGCATAGCTAGGCGGATAGCTGCATATCATGGACCCCTGCGCTGCCAACTTAACTGGCTGCCAGCCGCGATAACTTTGCTAAGTCACTTTCGCCGCGAAAATTGCGGCTTACCTGCAAATAATCTGCAAACAGTGGTGCTAAGCCATTGAGAAATGGTGGCTAGCTGAGAAAAATTTGTTACTGTCGGTCTGTGTGAACACCAAATAAAACCACATAAAGTGCTATAGACGTTACATCTGCAGTAAAAATGACATGGTTCAAACTTTGTGTCAAATGAAATACCTTTACCATATACAGTACCATAGTTTTGGTTTATTGATAATGTATACTCAGTTAAAATATCAGAGTAACTATTCTTAGTATGGTTTCAGCCATGACGTGCTTTTAGTGTTATGTTGCTTCCTGGGAAAAGAAGAGCCATGGACGAACTCCTTAAGCTGCGAATAAGCCGAGGATAAGCTGCAAAACTGCTAAGCCGGCCGTGAAATTCACAGTTAGCCAGCTTAGGGGTCTAGCATATTATGCCAGCACTGAGCCGACGTTTCATTGCAATTTCTGTGCTTGTGCATTTGTCCTAATATAAATAAATTACACATATAAACGTGTGCATGTATGTGCTGTGCGTATTTGTTATAGTGGAGGAGTCGTGCAAGTGGTGCTGTCGCAATGTATCAGCGGCTGCTGGTGATGACGCTAGGACGTGCAGACCATACAAGCTGGTGGTCAACAGCAGCCTACCTGACAGAACTCCCTGCGTCCACGGATACTGCCTTCAGGTTGTCGGTTAAAAGCACAAACTGAACAGTTTCTGTGTTCCTGACGAAGGACGTTGTGCTGCTTCCTGTGCAACCACCTTCTCGTCCGTGGAAGTGTCTGGGCCCGACATCGACCGAGCGACCGACGACCACTGGCAATGGTCACCTGCCCTCGTCTCCGACCTCACTGGCCCAGCAAAGCGCCGCAACCCCCCTGGGATCCGATCCGTGGGAGTCTACCTCAAGTGTCATGTTCTTGTTTTTGATTAGTGGAGGCTCACCTCTGCTTACTACTTCTACTGGCGGGCGACATCAACCCACATCCAGCGCCTTCCTGGACGAAGCTCACGACCAGGCCCGGCGGGACATCTGGTCAGGAGGAAAGTTTAACACAGATCCTCGACGCCTCTGGGACTTCTTGGAGCGGATCGGGGAGGTGACCCACCCCCTGACTGGGAATGAAAGAAAGAGAGAGAGGACGTTGTGCTGTCATAGTACTAGTGGTAGTTATAGTAACAAGGAATGAAGTAATTTGGTAAGAAATGGAATCACTGATCGATGCTGCCACGTGGTGAATTATAAATCATCTTTTTTTAACTCAAGTGCAATTGCATGTTTTAGCTTGAGGGTTCGGTCTTAAATTTCCCCTTCCCAGTGAGTGCAGGAACCCTATCTATCTTACACAATGTATCTCTGGACCCCACAAGTATACCTGCGAAATGGCGTCTAAATCCGTCAAATGGTCTAATCAGGGTGCACGATTGCGACAGACAGACAACAGACAGACAGACAGCTGGAACAGTGTGTAGCAGTAGTCTGCAGCAGTTCCGCCTATGGTAATAATGCCGGTGTGACTTGGTGTAATAGTAAGATCATCTCAAATCTCAATGAATGCATTTTTCTGTGCCAAGCCTGATTACTACTTGGACCGGTGACTGAAGACCAGTAAATCATCTTTGTATCATACATAACTAACCTTCCAGATCAGCTCAGCCTGGCCATCCCTCTGGGGTAGGTATACTGAGTACCAGCCTGTCTGGCTGGGATTGAGGTGGGGTGTATTCACCTATGTTGGGTGGCAGGTGACGCTCTGTAGCTATGAGACACCCACCACCTGCGAACACACAAAGTGTCAGGAACACTCTTAGATGTTACTTAGTGATGGGAGAATTGGCTAGTTAACAAAAGTGGAACTCTGCCTTTTTGTATATATTTCTATGACTAGATTTGTTCATCTGTCGCATGTTCTTGTGTCTGTAGGGCGTCTGCAAGCGCAGCAAACCTCATATCATGAAGCGCATCCTAGAATTCTTTGAAACTATTGGAAACTTTGGCAAGTTGTTGAATATCTTCTAAAATTTTAAACTACTGATGCTCAAGAACGTCCGTCTTGGTCTCATGTTGTAGAATACAATAATTTTTCATGCCATATATGTAAAAAATGAGTACAGAAAAGTGCAAGTCTTCTGGTTCTATTTTTAAGCTGGTATTGGTATTTTGTATTTGTAACGAAAACAAAAGTGTTGTTAACACTGCCAGTGCTGTCACTGCTGCTGCTGCAGCATGCTATAGGCCACGGGCTACAGTACTGAGTTATGACATGCTGGCTAGGCCTATACCATTACAGTATTGTCACATTAAACTTCTAAGAACATATGAAGATGTTAGAAACAGTTGCTAGGAAGTGTTGTGAGCGAGGCATTTCGATGTGTTTTCAGAGAAGTTCATGCGTGACAACATCGTTGGCACTGTTATCGTGCTGTCCCTAGTCATCTGGATACCAATGGTCTGCATATTCCAGTCATTTGTAAGTGTACTGTCAGCATATGTCTCAATTCTGTCTCACAAACTCCCAAACAGTAAGCCTGTTACAGGCTTTACACCTATATTTTCAAAAATTCTCTGGGGTGAAACTCCTATAACATGAGAGAAAGCAACCCCCCCTTGGCATGCATCCAGTGTCCCATTTTTTAGAGCTTATGTGGCTTCTGGCTAGCGTACTCTAGGGATGCTGGTTATATGCGAATATGCGATTGCATATGCAATCGCATATTTTGCCAAAACCTGCATATCGCATATTTTTCCGCATATAATGGCATTTTTACAAAATTATGTCGCATATGCAAAAATTTGGATATATTCGCATATATGCTGCATATTTCTGCATGTGTGATCACATTTTTCAGCATTTTCGTTGTCTAATGTTGTTTTAAGACCACTAAATATTTTGGTGGCAAACGATTACCGTATTTGCAATTAGATGTTGAATAAATTGAAGTCATAAATGTCAAAACTGTGCAGAAAAGGCCTATTAATTATCATGATTATGATTCTCTGTCACTTAAATTTGCATATGCTGGAAATATGCGGAAAAATATGCCGCATATGTGCCGCATATTTTGCCAAATTCCGCATATTTTGCCTCCAAAAGTTCCGCATATTTTAATAAAAATCTCCGAGCTATAAACCAACATCCCTAATACTCGTAATAACGACTGCAATTAAGTATTGCATTTGTATGAGAATAAATGTACAAAACATCAGTTTATAAACTTGTTAACGGCGACGTGCAATGACTGACACATCGAAAACAGCAAAAATCATAAAAAGGTGATGAATCTGAGCGACGACGGGGCCCCAAACGTCGCAAGGCCCGGGGTAGCTTACCACCCCTACCCCATCCTCTCGACGGGCCTGTATAGTGGCATTTATTGCGAGCACGGGAGAGTGAGCTACGTGGGTTTTGGGGACTGTCACTGTGCGCCTTATAGGGGGCCAGGGGAAAAGCCCTTTTGGGAGTCCAGGGCGGAGCCCCCTTAAGCTGAAGACTGTTTTACACTATTCACAAAGTCAAATTCTCATAAAATTGGCACCAATATTACGCATCTGTCAAGTATAGTTCTGGAAAAATTTGTTTATACCCCAAACATTGGTCCGGCAGTTGCCGTAGCTGCTAGGCTGGCTGCTACAGCCCTGTAGTCAACGCTTATTGCATTTTTATTGATCTTATCACAACTTCTGTAAAAAAAAATTAGTGCAATCCAAATGTATTTTATTTCGTAGGAGGGGGGGAGCAGTCGTGCCCCTCACCCCCCTGAATCAATGCCATTACTGTACCAGTAATGCAAATTTGTTCGATTCTTTTATAGGAGAAACAACAAGTTGCACTGGAAGAGCGGCAGAGGGAGTGGCTAGCAAACAATGTACGTTCAGCGCCAGTTTCTGCTATCATAACAGATGTTGGTTTGGTGAAATGTCGCCTAATTCAGTTACATGCAATTGATAGTCCTTGTGTACCCCCACCCCCAACAGTTGTGATACTGCTTCTGTACTAGGTCCGTTGTGTACATCGGTGAATGTAAAGCAAACGGATACCAGTGGTGCATCATGGTTAGGTTTGGGGCCAAAAGGTCAAGGTCACCAGTCACCAGATGCCAGAAATACCACTTTGGGTGGAGGTCTGTGTTAACAGTATCCAGTATGATTGGTATGTTGATGCATCGTGAAACAGAGGTTTCGGATTTTGGACTTAAAAAGTCAGCGGTCATTGGGACTTAGGCACTGTGTTGGGTTCTAACCATCTAGTTCACTTCGTGTTTCTAAGTGTATACATCTTGCTGTATAATGACTGCAAGAAAATAAGTGATAAGATAACTTGGAAGGCGTGATTTAGAAGTCAGTCACAATGCATTTCATGCTCAAAACCAGAACGAAATGTCTGTAGCAGCCGTTATGTATTTATTATGCAGCCATACTATTAGGCCACGTTACAGGTCTTGTCTGTCCATCTTCTGTCCGTCAATCATGACTACAGGCTCGCTGAAAAACAACAAAAAATCTGAGCTAATGCTCACGAGACGCGCGAGAGCCTATGGCAGTTCCTGTTTGCAGGTAATCTTGGTCTATCTCCATCCATTTTGTTGCAGTTCACTCTTTTGCAGCCAAAAATCGCTAAAAAATCACTTAAAATCAATATCTTAAGGGTTCAAGGTCATTCAACCGATGTTGACATTCCTAAGAAGCTGGTCGCCAGTGCTTGTTAAAAAGCAGCATGTCTGTGCATATTTGCAACCTTTTTCACGCTAGACAAACCAACAGCGGATAAATAACCACTTTCAGAGGGGTACTCCTCTTTAACAGGCCTCCTTGAATCTAGAGGGTCCTGACTTGGACTGCTAAAATCTACATTCAATGCTGAAAATTTCATACGCAGGTTGTCTTGGTCTATCTTCAGGCATTTCGGCGTAATTCACTCTTGAAATGCGTGTCGCAGCCCAAAATCGCGAAAAATTCACTAAAACCCTCTATTTTGGGGGTTCATTTCATTCAAGGTCATCGATGTTGACATTCCTAAGAAGGTCGTTGCCAGTGTTTGTTATGACAAGCAGCATGTCTGTGCCTGTCTGCAACCATTAACACGTTAGACGAGCCAGTAGCGGTAAAATAACTTCGTTTTAGGAGGGGTGCCCCTTTTCGCCACCTTGGTCGTGGGGACGCCTTTCACCCAGCGTCGTGAAATTTTGTCACGTAATACTAGAGACACTAAGCTATCATACGGTTAAAACCCGAAGTCTCTTATCTCACCTGGTCTTGGATTGGTACCGGGTCATGACAGATGGATGTATAGACGGACAGACGGACAGAATTACCATAGCTAATACGCGCTATAGCTAGCTCTCGTGCGTAAAAAGGCGTGGAAAAACGAAAATTGGCGTGAATGCTTCACAGGGCAGGAGTAATTGATGAACCAATTTTCAGCTCTAAATGTCACCGGTCAGGGTTAGGGTTATGGTTAGGGTTACGCAGTGCGAGGTGGACAGCTACGTATTATATCAACACTGGACTGATATGTGCCTGTTTCAGAACAAGAAGCTTATATCAGAGGATGATGAAAAACGAATCACGATCGTCTCGTCGAAGAAAGTCTATCAGCGTAAACGCTGACCATCCAGCTGCTTATTTATTTCCAACTTCAGTATCTACGCTCACACTGCTTACTTACCTATGCAGCATGGTTTTCATGCTGAACCATAACTGCTGTGTATAACATCTGATAGACCGCATGTTATCATGAGGTCACTATCGTGTTTTTTGTTGTTTTTACTTTTTTAATGCTGGACCTGGTGTTCACTTTCCCCAGAAATATGGCAGTTTTTAGCGATTTTTTAGTCTGTACAGGGTGGTCCAAAAACAGCTTAAAGTTTATGGCACCATAATTTTGCAACTGTACATCACAGAATCGTGCAGTTTTCAGCAAAATGTTCCGAAAGAAATTCTTTACATAACTAATGTCAGTGTTTCAATACAGCAATTAAATATTTTTTGTTTTTGCCACTGGCAAGTGAACTGTTCAAAAACAGTATTACCTTCAATGTACCTTGGTTCATAAAAACGTGCCACTATTATTTTTGAATAGCTCCGTGAAACACTGGCCGATTTTAATAATTTTTGGCATGCGACATTAGGCAGAAACTTGAAACTTGACGGAGTTTTGGCCACCTCACCTTAATGTTGTCGCTATATACACTACCTTGTGAAATGCAGAAGTCGTAGTTTGGCAGTTGACAACAATGAATTCACACCACGTAGCACACACGTCGGCTCAGAAATTATTAACTGAATAGCAACAAACACGATGGGCTATTATTATCTCTCAAAAAGTCACACATGTCACATCACATTAGCTTTATTATTACAGCATGTGCTTAAAATGTCCTCCTGCAGCAAGAACACAAGTGGTAGATGTTGACACCACTTGCCAACATCACGTTCAATAACTGTGTGTCTCACAGTGGCCCACTGGCTGTCTATGCGTTATTTCAGTTTGTCAACTTGCAATTTTAAACTAAAGACAAAGTAACAGATTTTCTATGATTTTGTAGTCTAAGTATTTTTTGAGCCGATGCATGCACTACCCAACATGAATTCATTCTTGTCAATGGCAAAACTACGACATCTGCCTTTCACAAGATAGTGTAGCGACAACATTAATGTGAGGAGGCCAAAACTACAGACATTTGCGTCAAGTTTTTTCTTGATGTTGCGTGCCAAAAATTGTTAAAATCAGCCAATGTTTCACGCAGCTATTTAAAAAATGAAAGTGGCACGTTTTTAGACCACGGTGTCGAGGGTAATACTGTTTTTAAATTGTTCACTTGCCAGCAGCAAAAACAAAGAATATTTAACTGCTGTATTCAAACACTGACTTTGGTGATGATGATGACGATGGACGAATAAACTTTAGCATGGCGTTAAGTCCTAAGACTACAAGGACACGTAACAATAAGCTTAAACAGTGAAGTCACGTAATAGTAGTCAGTGCAATCAGACGTTCTTAGTCATGTCTGTAAGACCAGGCAAAAAGTTCGGTTTTCAGTCTGCTGCGAAAAACTTGCAACGACGGCGATGACCGGACCGACTCCGGCAGACTGTTCCAGACCGATGCAACAGTCGCTGGAAAGATGCGGTCGCCAATGGTAGAACGCACAGTGCGTGGAACGACCAGCGCTGATGTAGTCGAAGAGCGCAGTCGTCGACATGCGTTAAGGTGTGACACGCGCTGAAGATCTGAAGCCAGGTAGCCAGGTGCAGAGCCGTGGAGGCAGCGATACACTAGCACTGCCAGCCGGAACGATATACGTTCTGGCATCCGAAGCCAGTGTAATCTGCGCAGTAACGGCTGAATGTGGTCCTGACGACAAGCTTTGAAGATCAGCCATGCAGCGGCGTTCTGC
>Ga0209146_1000492_pt1 | contig 11703 bp, 5 predicted proteins | sample WorMetLIZAISLAND_2_FD_187402 | JGI IMG/M metagenome (GOLD analysis project Ga0209146, IMG submission 187402) | Marine gutless worms symbiont microbial communities from Max Planck institute for Marine Microbiology, Germany - Olavius geniculatus... | ecosystem: Host-associated > Annelida >...
AAGTTTTTTCATTGTCAAAGAATGTCTTACTCCAGTTCTGTGACAACCGTTTTACAAAAGTGCCCAGAATTCACTCACTTTAATCTTATAGCTACGTGTAAACTAAGTTAAGTTGTCTGTCCACTAATTATCTTCGTCGTTGTCATAATTTTGCTTCGTTTCGCTCATGTGATTTTTATTGAGATAAACGTTGGCAAAACAATAAACGCGTTTACAAGGATTTTTGTAAACGTTGTAAACGTTTATCACATCTGTGGTGAAGCGTGACCACGAACAACAGTGCAGGCCACACGACCGTCCGGAGTTAAATCACTGTCCGGGGTGTATAAAGGGGCGCACAGATCGATGTACTAGTAATAGGGTGTTTACGCGATCCGGCAAACGTCCAAAAAAACTTCCAGCAAATGTATTCAAAATACACGAGCTAATTGCTGGACGTTTGCTGGATCGTGTTAACTCCCTATAATTGAACTGTACAACTGACATGGTTTAATCTTTGACCAACTGACCAATGGGCAAGCAGTAATGCATTGCAGCAGGCAACGTCTAACGGCGCCGGTGGTCTACTGACTACGTTCACGTACGCGTCAACCAATGACAAACGGGCTCGCCCTGCTTGCCCATTGGTCAGTTCAATCGTGTCAGTTCAGTTCAGTTACGTCGCTATCTAGGCGCATTAAGACTAAAGCCGTGTTCATAGCGACAAACTCAACTCAACTCAACTGCAGTGACTCACCTTTCAAGCAGTGGACTAATAGCAGAGCGCCGCGCTGCCGCGCGTGGAATTTCCCACGCTAATACAAACATTATAGCTCCAATATGGCTCGATGCAGTGTAAGAAAGCGTACAGCTGTTGCGTTGATTTCCTTATTTATTTTGTTCAGAGATACAGAAAAAGAAACATGCCGAAGAAAGCCGTTTCTAGCGCGGCGCTACGAACAAGGACATATAGTTTAATTACGCGCGAAGCTTTGTGTAAACGAAGACGTTTAGGTGCCGGCATTGTAGTTTCACGACACTGCATCGTTTGCTGGCAAATATTTACTTGTTTATTCCTCGCACTGGTCTGGAAAACTAAGTGAGTTGAGTTGAGTTCAGCTGAGTTGAGTTTGTCGCTATGAACAAGGCTTAAGTTACAGTGTATTTTGAGCCAAAACTCAATGGCCTATATATAGCGTATTTTGCCTAGTTATACTCGCATACTACACCCTAGACGGTGACCATGAAACGAAACTGTAGGCCTATACTTCACAAACATATCGTGATATCGTATGGATGTAGACGCAGCGCCAGAGACCCCGATATAGTAACCACCATAATCGCCGCAGGGAGTAACAGTATATACATACCAGAGCAGTGTTACTGTAAAAGCGACCTTTGCAATGCTGTGAAAAAACTCTGCCATGTCCCAGCCAAGCCGATAAAAATAGGCTATCTGGTGTATCGGGTTCGCCCAAGTGCATCGGGAAAAAAAACAATCAATCGACGACGTTTTCTTGCAACGCACGCTGTTAAAAAACAGTCACGCGTGTCCCAGTCACGCGCCCGCGCCGCCAAAACACGCTTGTCTTTCACGGACGTTATATAATCACAGCAATGAAGAAGGCGGGGTTTAGGAAAGGACACGATGGGCAGTTTCCCAGGGGCTCCAAAGTCCACAAAACGTTTCACGAAAAGGTCTAAAGGCACGCCACCTTTTTGTCGCTCTAAACGTGCTCAAAGCTGCTACATCGTTAGCAATCTAAAGGCGAGAACACAGCGACGTAACTGAACTGAACTGACACGGTTTTCTTGACGAAATGACCAATGGGAGAGCACAGCGAGCCCATTGGTCATTGGCTGACGCGTACGTGTGCCCAGTCACGTACGCCGTTAGACGGTGCCTACTGTAATGCGCTACAGCTTGCCAGTTGGTCAGTTCGACGAAAATTAAAGCGTGTCAGTTCAGTTCAGTTACGTCACTCCGTACGCGCCTTAATGTACTCCGCGAGCATTACCCCGATCAGAATCCTGTCGCTCTAAGTAAGTAAGTAAGTAAGTAAATGATTTATAAAGCGCCAAAGTCTCAGAAAGAATCAGGGCGCAGGGTGCGGTCTATTTGATTCTCCACGCCCGAATAACCCAGCTCTATCCTGGAACCAAACCGGAAGTGGATCGGATCGGATGGGATGATCGGGTGCTGAGATATGGTCGTTTGAAATATACCATGAAATCACGTGGTCGGTCGGTCATCAATATTCATTGCACTGGTGTCATATACTCCTCCTCACTACAGATCAAGAGTGTAGCGCGCGCGGAGCAAAAACACCACATTTACAATCAAATTTGCTTCTAAAATTCTATTAAAATGCACTACTCGTTTCATTTATGGTAAAATCAAATACTTGAACCCAGTCAAAAATGTGTCGAACTGACCTGCGTGGATGCGTATTGACACTTTTTCTGGTATATTTCAAGTCGGCGGGATCTTCACTTTTCGAGGCAGTGCGGCCCGGGGTCCCACGTGTCTAAGCTACGGTCCTCTCGGCCTGTCTGTAAGACCACAGAACTATGTTCAGTCCGTTCTAGTAAGCAAGAACTATTAGGCAAAGTTCAGTCCTCGACGGAGGAAAAAAAAACTCAACCGCTAATATACGCGCACTAGACACAGTCGGTGCTGACATCGAATGTTGCGTTACTACGTTGTGTATACATAATACGTGTATGAAATTATTAGGCCTATAGCCGTGAGCCGGCCAGCGTACCGTGGCTTAATGGAGAGGAGGGCCGTTAGACGAAAAAACGTCACATGAACGTGTAACGTCTGGCGAAGCTTTAGCATGCGACAGCAACAATACTGATACCAATGGGGGGCGCTTAAAATCGAAACGGCACGCCATGACATTGACGATAAAAGTTTAACAAATTATTAACGACAGTAGCATCTCTAGCTTGCAAAAGACTATGACGACATTAAGAAGGCGCTTGCTAGTTGCATGGGAGAAAGACCATGGCTAGGCAATGTATAGGCGCATAGGCCGTCGACCCCTGCACGAGTCTAGACGCTCTTCGATTTATTCACATTAAATCACAACTCCGCGCCCGCCGTACAGCGTAGCGTAGTCATTGGGCTCAGGCAGGCTAAAACATACACTGCAAGCCTGGCAGACTGTGAGGGGGAAAGGGAAGGGCCAAACGGGTTACTTACTAGTGGGGTAATCAGCGGACGACCGTGACCATAGAAAAACCCGTAGACACAAATTGGCCGCCAACGTCGTTTACCACGTGAACGATAACTATAACGGTAACTGAAATGACAGACGAGCCGGCGATTATCATCCACGTGCGCCGAATTGCCGTATCCTATCCTAGCGTTGATTCTGGCGTTCGATAGCAGCGTTAACACAGCGTGTGTGTTACTGTAGTCAACGCTGGGAAATCGCTTTCTCTCAGCGACCGGAAGTCGGACGCTAGCCTTCGAACATAGGCGGTACAGTCGGCCCACCCTAGCGACAGCAGGGCTTCTTGTTTGAAAGTCATGTCGCCCAACAGCGGAAGCTAGAGATTTAAAAAAGTAGCCTAAAATGCAAGCAACGAGCGGAAGCCAAATTTCAGGGCACCAACGACTGCCAAAAAAGTAGCCAATCTGGTGCTCTTTCGCTCAATCTGGTAATGTCACAAAATCAATGTATAGTAGGCCCTGAGACAATTAATAACACGGACTAAAATCTTCACAAACTAAAAAGAGACCAAAGAAAGTTGGCACAACTTGAAATCAACTACTCATTTGGATTCGGCAGGTGGCAGCAGCAATCTGCAATTGCATGTTTTGGCTGGGGGCTCAGTCCATCCCGAAATCTTCCCTGTACCTGCCAAGTGGTGTCTAAATCGGTTGAAAGGTTTAAACAAAGGACACAAACGTAACAGACAGACAGACTACGCTACAGAAAAATGTGTAGTGTATAGGCGGAATAGCTTGTGCTGCAAGAGCAACTCTGCCCAATAAAATAAACACTAAAAAACTGGCTGAAATAATTCTCAAGCAAGTAAGTAAGAAAACCTGAAGAGCAGAAAATCAACAGTGTTAGTCAGAATGGACCACAATCTCAAAACCCAAACAAAAATGTCTTTCGCGGCTGCTTAAACTCTTCAAAGTTAATATCAGCCTGTCTTGAATAAACTGGAAGGAATAATGATGAATAATTTCATCATTAAACACTTTGAACAAGAGGGTGCGGCCGTTGATGGGCCGCCCGCTATGGGGCCGTCCTTGCAGTTGGGAATTTCGTTTTCCGTACGAGTTAAGGCTCACGTACCTAAAACGATATGTAAAAAGAAGTAGGCACGGGACAGACGGACGGACGGACAGACAGACAGACAGGATCGATACATGATGGGGCCTCCTTCTAGAAAGGACAGCCCCATAATAACCCGAGACTACAGTTCAACATAAAGCGAAATCCCAGAAAACCAATTCTAATCGTCCGTGTCCAAAATACGGCCCGACTCTTGATATTTTTTCCACAATTCAAAAGCTCTGTTCATCAAAGCTCTGCAGTGTTTGGGCACTTTAATCAGAATTTCTCACGATGCTGAAAAGGGCGGCGGTTTGGCTTAGTTGGTAATGTCGTTGGTCACATCAACGAAGTTAATCAACGCCGAGCCCGGTTAGTACATGGATGGGTGACCGTCAGCAAGCGAGTAAACCATCACGTATGTAACCAGCCGCCCAGGTCACAGCACAATGAGCACCAGCAAAAGCTCGGACAAAAATTGACACATTGTGCGATGCACTAGCCCCATATCTGTGGTCTTGCAGTGTAAACTGGTGCTTGGCTGAGAAATAAGGAACACACAAAAATCAGCGCCGCCCTATGGGTCTTACGGCTCGGGAAGTACTTTCTGCATTTTTAATGCTGAAAAGGGTTAAAGTGCATGTCTGACCAACATTATGCCAACTCACTCACCAGCCTACTATGGACAGTCACCTGATGTAAGGAAAACATAAATCTCTGTTACAGCAGCCTATTCAGTCACCATTATGGGGGCACTGTATAGTAGTAGTAGTAGTATCAATGTGCTGAGTACAGTTTTAACGACTGTCTATGATCAGACGTCAACGTCACATGATGTGATAGATGTGACGTGACATCGAGCTATAAATAGCCACAACACAGCGCAGGGGTAGAAAGTACTGTCAGATCAAATGCACTGATATTGCCTTGACATAGTAACCTCTGACCCTGGTGTACCAGATTTGCACTAGAGACGTTTGCTACAAAATGTTAACTTGTGGCTCCATAGCCAACTGAGGGGACAGAGGTGGAAAGATTTGATCAGAGTTTGACAAGTTTGATAGACATCCTCCAGAACCATAGAACGTTGCATAAAGAAACCAGCATTGTTACGGTACCAAAACCTAACTATTTAGCAAAACCGAACCGAACCAAAACCGCGGTTTCGGACCTCTTTATTGACGACTTTGAAACAGAGCTAAACGACCAACCACATCACCACCAGATAAGATTTTCAAACTCAAAATCACAAATGCACAAATAAAAATGTATTTGTGGCTAAGGTTTTGCCCCAGACCCCACTGGGAGAGCTTACTGTGCTACCTTCCCGTTCACACATCCCCTAGCTGAATTAATAAGGGTGGCAAGAATCACGCGGAGGTGAATTAAACTCAACATGTAAATTCTGGCTGTACCAATCTGACTTGTGAGAAAATAAATTGCACAATAAACCGTACAGCATTATACTGGCTCTCGCCATGGGCCTGGTGGAAAGTAATGGCAGCCTACCACCAGGTCTATGGCTATGTCACCTGTGGGCTGACTGCCTAGAGACCGGGATCAGCTCGGGCAGCCCTTATGCTCGTATCGAGTATAGGTTACTTTTATTACCCTCAGATCCCCCAAAAAAGGACTTCACTCTTTTGTGCACTTTTTCCATGACTTGTTGCAAATTTGTTGTACAACATGTTCCACAGCTAATTCAAAACAGATTCTAGCAAGTGGGGCTCGTGGTTTGAATATCCATCTCTAGTTAGTAAAATGTGCTGAGTCACCTTGTGGCTAAGCCTCTTGGGTACACTAAAGTTAATTCTGCACTCCAGTAACTTTTACCACATACCAGCCGGCTGGCACATTTTACAGCAGCATAATAATTACCTCTATCTGGCTGAATGACAAAAGAAGACATCAACAAAGTGCAAATGAGTAAAGAACAGATGTAGTTACTTCAGATATTAATTTTTAGAGGACATCTGCATAGCAAAAACCCTGTATCAGATATGGCAATTGTGTCTATCTGTCTGCATGTCTGTCTGTCACACCGTTGTACTGTATCAAAACGATGCAAACTAATATCAACAGGTTCTTACCAGCAGTGCCCTAAAGGTATGAAGGACTCTAGTTTCAGGATTTTCAAGGTATTCCTGAAATTCAAAAGTCCTGGCAGCTTGCAGGGTGAGATGAGAAAGGGGTAGGGAACATTAGTATTAGTGTTTACATCCAATAAGTTGCTTTATCTTGGTAATGGTGTGAGATAAGACCAAAGTTACTATTCATCATAGAGTAGCCTATATTTTCCAGAGATACAGAACATATGCAGATGCAGATATTAGCATGGGTCCTTACATGAAAAGGCGAACTGGAATGAAAAGGAACTGGTCAGATCATTCAGATGACATCGAGGCTGGGGGTGGGAGAGTGAGAACTTGGGAGATTTTCAATGTGTTCTGTCAGTAAGTTGTTTATGCAGATAAAGATGAACTGAACGTGGCAGTTCTTTAGGAAGAACAGGCAGAATAAGTCACTGATCATGCATTTTATATGGTGGCAGCAGATGCAAAATATAGAAACAAAGATTACATAAAAATTCACGATAAAACATAATACATAACACTCAAATAGCACCAAAGGTCACAGAAATCATCACAAAAATGTTCAGAAATATCACTCATTAAAGTGCTAAACTATGCTTGTGTGCGACGCACATACCACAAGCATTCGCGTGTATCCACTGCCCTGTAGATTACCTGCGATTACCACATTGGTATGGGTTGGCAGCATGGCGTAGTGGTAACGCATTGTATCCGATCAATGAAGTTGCTCTAGACCGGGCTGGGTTAGTACATGAATGGGCAGGTATCTGCGGGCAGGTAAACCATCTCAGTGTGTAACCAGCCGCCTAGGTCAACTCAGCCTTCCATCCCTCTGGGGTAGGTAAATAGAGTACCGGACTATCTGGCTAAGGTTAAGGTGGGGCGCATTCACCTGTTGCATGGCAGGTAAAACCGTGCGATCCCATACGGCCGGTGATGCTTCGTAGCTCTGAGACAGGTTTCCTATGAAGAGCTATAGCATTTAACCATTTAACGAAATGTTCTTAAGAACAGCATTATGATGAAATGAAAGCACAAAGCTGAAGCCTTGTTCTCTAAGCGGCAACTGCAGCCCAACAGCTTATCTGCATCTACTGCCACTTCAATTATAGTCCATGAGCCAGACCCCCAAAAATCACTTTTTGGTATAACCCTAGGTGGCAAGTCTGGTTATGTTTTTTTATATTCCTTTATGTCTCTTGGATATATTTTGATCACGTCTTGTGCGGCAGTCACTTCTGAAGCAACATTAAAACAAACAAATCACAAAACAAACGTACACCTACATTGTTCAACCAAAAAAGTAGTGTGCACACTGATACCGTCGGTGTGATGCCCCAGTCCTGGAGCCCTGCCAACTAACTATCCAGATCCAGATCCAGATACTGCTGCATTTTCACGCAAAATGACGACACGATGCACGACAAAGCTAAAAAAAAATCCGTTGCACTATTACACACATTACAAAATGCACCATTGTCCAACTAAACACTCCAAAGTTGACGATATTCGCATTCAACGCCATAACACGCATGCCGTAACAGACAAAACACACTTGGTCCAGACAACCATGACTGCCAACGTAGCGCACGTGATCACCTCAGCTCAGCACGCTAGACAGGCCGTGAAGGTCATTGCCTGATCCTACGTGACATCTCACAATTGCCACCTGCCACACCCAATTCCGGCATAGAAATGGAATTTTCACAATAAAAAATGCCTATATTGCACACCTGCGCCCGAAAATTTTGGTACTTCCGTTACTTAAGCACGACATATACGAAAAAAATAAACAAACTGTTGAACATCTATTACACTAGCGTTAACGTTTACATTAAATTGTATAACCGGTCATCAAAAGGTAAATAATATTATTTCACCAGATGTTATCTAAAAACATGCATAATGAAAGTCATTCTACGTTCTACGGGATCATAGGCCCTGCGTCAAAGTAGCCACTTTGCAGCGTTGTCGCGAAAAAAAAAACAAGTCCAAAACGGTTCAAATCGATCTACGTTCTATTTTCCATGCTAAAAAAGATGACACACCAATGTCATATATGTACACAGCCGTTTAAGGTGGCGTAGCTATTCTAAATAATTACCAAACTTGCCAAGCGGTATCCTGCGATATTTGCTAGCTTGAGGAGCCGCCTGGCCGAACTGCCGACCCGTGACGCTATGGCCGAAGTCAGGTGCCGCCGTGTCCTTGCCGTCGGCGAGCGGAACCGACTCGGACGGCCTTTGCTGTTATTTGTGACCGCTATTCGATGGTTGTACATACTGGCTAAAGCTGTTCAAGGCCGGACTGATAATAGCACCTACCTTCAGCTTCAACGCCCGTGTGAGTCAACGAATTACCAATTCTACCAAATCAATCGTGTACAACGGAAAAACAACCAAACGCACCTGCGGGCGTACTAAACAAAAACGTTCATTCGAATCGATACGTCAAACTACGATACGAAAGGCGTACCGGGTATCCTGTTCAGTTTTGTTTACGTTTATTCGATAAAAAAGAAAACCATCAATCTTGTTTTTGTCAAACCGGAAATAGCACTTTGACAGCTGGGAAAACGTAACGTAGAAGTCTTAATTTGACTGCCATCGTTTTTGTCGGAGTCGGATGCAGGTTTTCCACTCAGCCAGACTGTGTCCAGTGACAGCCACTCTTTATCAAGTATTTGATGAATTCATCGTGTAAACCGTTTCTACCACAAACTGTTGTTCATTTCTGTCAATATGGCATTTACAATTTATTAGTAATTTGAGCAAAACTCACGTGACGCGCGACAGCGTCGGTGCTGCCACCTGAAAAATCAGTGTAGGCCTACAGCATGCAATAAAATAACAATGCGTTTTAAAAGACTACTGAATTTGAGGCCACAATGCGGAGAACATTTGTAACTTAGGTCGTCAAAACTCAGCTTTTATATTGGTCCTCCCGGGATTTCCTAAAAAAACTACAAATGAGCACTTTTATGAACGCTATGGGGATGTCCGTTGGGCCACATGAGGTCATCGACGGAGCGCGCCTTTCGGCGCGACCAGGGGGCTCTGCGGTCAAAGACCCCCTCAGGAGAGCGATTTGAAAATTTTCAAATTTTCGGAAAAAAATTATTTCCCGTTTTTCGGCCTTCTTTATACTATTATCGGCCGACAGGGTCCTCCGTACCAGAAATGTCCCCCGGCTTAGCCCCCTGGGGGTTACCGTTTGGGAGCTAAAGCCCCCCAAAGATGTCATTTTTGCAGATTTCAATTGGCCGATTCTCCGAAAGTGCCCGTTTTATTTTCGAGTTACCTTCCATGTGGATTCACTGTCCACCGGGACATTTTCTGCAATATTCAGAATGGGGGTAAAGGGGTCAGAACACCCCCAAATCGACCCCGAAGAAATCCCCGTTCCTTTGAATCCACTTTTGACCCACTTGGAGTGCCCCCACACAATTTTGGCTCTCGTCGAATTGTAGGGGGACCCGCCCCCTATACCCAGTGGTGAAGAGAGTGCGCGGATATCTGCCCCCAACCCCGAGATATGGGATTTCAAACATTTGCCACAGTGTTGGGGTGGCACCGTTAATACAGAAAGACTCGCAGGGAGCTGTCGTCACGTCTGTTGATGCCCTGATGATGACTTTCCTGAGAATCAGTTGATCAAATTTCATGCAGTTTGCACAGTAAATGTTCTCAGTCATTAACAGTCATTAGCAGACCAATAAATCTAACAATTCTCGACTCTAACAACTTCGCATGTTCTACAACACACTTGAAGTCTTGAACTGACAAAATTATACTCAACTGATGAGTCCAATTGCTAGGATGATACATGTAAATGTTTCTATACTAGCCTACGTATACATAAGTAGGCCCTACATTATGCTTAGTTTACGTGTTGCCATTTAAAATCCATTAATCAGTCAAAGTCTATTGCAAGCACACATGTCCTATGTCTCAAAAAAGCAAAAAAGAAACACAGAACGCAATAATGTGAATATCATCATAATAATCAGATCATAGTGTTGTTTAATATCTACTTCAAACATGAATAGTTCTGGTAACATTAAGCCTATCTGCTCCAGTTGGTTGCCAGTTCTCAGGTATATATACAAACAAGTTAAAAACAACACAAATGTTTGCCCGACAGTAAAAATTATGTGAATGTCAGTGGAAAGCAGTTGGGTTCGATCGTTCACACTGGCCAGCTTATTCAAAGACTGCGAAGCTACGACCAATCTGCTATGTTTGGTCGCGGACACAAACAACTTCACTAAGTTAAGTTACAACCCCAAAACGTTTGTAAATATCAAAAAGTCTACGAATATTTACAATAATGTATACCGACGTGTTCGCAGCTTCGCAAAGTCATCGACTAAGCTGTCCAGTGTGAAACGTAACGTATGTGTCGTATTGTTCTTGCAGCGGTAACGCAGTTGACATTTTAGCTGTTTCACCTTTTAATCAAAGGTACAATTTACGGAGAAAAAAACTGAAGTCATAAATCCTTGGGGGTCCGTAGACGCCCAGCCCCTCCCCCCTAAATGACGCCTTTGCTTATTTCGCGCAAACAGACATTGATAAAAAAAATTGCATGACTATTGCACTGAAGATCAATCAATCAATCAATCAGGGTTGCCTTAGTAGCAAAGCTATTACAAGGTTAGACAGAAACAAGTTCAGATAGGCCGGATATGACTTGCTGAAGAACCATATTTTCAAGTGGTGACACAACACTGAGAGTGACTTAGATGTTTTTTACGTTTTCCGGCAAAGTGTTCCAGACGCAAGGTCCAGCAACTGGAAGAGCCCGGTCACCGACTATTGAATGTCTGGCAGGTGGCACCAGCAGACGATGCACGGATCGTCTGATTACCCTGTCAGGTGCGTTCACTGAATGGCGTGTGGTCTATGTCCGTCACGGCACTCGCCAGACAACGGATAACTTTCCCGGCAGTACTAGCGGTACAATACATCTACATGTTTACAACTGCATGTACATGCCGAAGCTTAAGTGAAAATTCTATCAAGTAGATCAGTTTATTGTTTGCCCTTCTAAAACGAACATATCGACTGACGTGCTCTGGCTAATATAGGCTAAATTATGATCATTATAGCAGAGTTGCAAGTAGGCTATAGAAGCTTCGCAAGATAAGGCATCACAAGGCGACGCAGACTGGAGCCAAGTTGCAGATTTTATTCAGTAGACGTAGGCCTATTTTATTCAAGACGCAAAATAATTAGCAATGAAAAAGAACTGGTCTAGTTAAGGCCTGCGTGTACCCAAATTTTCCTGGGTGTTATTTTGACTTACGGCGTTTAAACTGTAAATCAGACTACTGC
>Ga0209146_1000494_pt1 | contig 11673 bp, 10 predicted proteins | sample WorMetLIZAISLAND_2_FD_187402 | JGI IMG/M metagenome (GOLD analysis project Ga0209146, IMG submission 187402) | Marine gutless worms symbiont microbial communities from Max Planck institute for Marine Microbiology, Germany - Olavius geniculatus... | ecosystem: Host-associated > Annelida >...
GTATCTGCCAGATGTCTTTAACGCGCACTGATCGGCCGGCGGCCCTGAACCAAGCGACTCTCGAGCGACCAACGACAACTAATAGGAAAATATTTTTGATTGTTTGCTAAAAAAAGTTAAGATGCAACCCTTACACGAAGTAGCATGCTATGGCAGAATGCAGGCTTAATACAGCACGAATATTTGTTGCACTTTTTATTGTGATTATTATAAGTATTCAGATAAATAAACGATCGATTGATTGGTTGATATTCTGCAACCGAGTAAGTAGAAATAACTGCTATGTGACCCATAAAACTATTAGTTTAACAGGGACAAGTCATAATAAGTTAGTTTTCGCTTCTTGCGGTATGTAAATCCGTTGTTATGCTGCTTTTGTATCACTCACCAAAGGTCTCAAGCGTAGACTATAAAGCGTAGACGCTCTGCATACGGCGCTATATAAATATTAATATAATTTAATTATATTTGTATTATTATACAATGATTATTGTCCATGTGTAATTCACAGTTAATCCGCTGTAGCGTTGTCCTGCGCCAGCGTCTGGCGCTCTCAGCATGCGTCATACGAAGATCAGCGTCTGGATTTAGCGCAACCAACTGTCAGATCGACATCACCTCACTCATAGGCCAGGTCTCTCACGTCCTATTACTTATAGGTAGAGCTGGAAACCTTTTGACATGTTTTAGACTATTTGCTGTCGCTATGTTGAATGCTATGATTCAAGTTAGGAACTTTAGTCCTTTGTGTTGATTTTTTAACGTTTTGCATGACTCGAAAAACGAAACGTTCACAGAAGTACGACAGTGTCGTTAGGAAAACACCACTAAAAGTAAACTACAAAATTAGAGAACGTCAAAGCGTAGATATTGTTCAGGTCTTGCAAAAAGCTGCTCTCGATTGCCATAAGTTCCGTCACCATTTACGTGAGCTTTGATTTGCTTAATTTTGTGCGTGTTTTTTCGACTTAGCTTCACATACAGTGCGATGAAGCAGAGAAAAACATTACCGCCAAAGTCTCGTTTTCCGTTGAGCCGGAAATCAATCTGCGTTGTCGCTTGATGGCAGACGAAGTAAGCTTTCTATTAAACATACAATAACTGTTACACTGTTACAGTTCTGCTCTATTAACGAATGATTAAATAAATAACACGTTACCAGTCCATCCTGTAACAAAGTTAACCTTCTTGCTCGCTTGCATATTTCGCTACATATGTGTCACTATTCAGCTATTCAGCTTTCGAGCTGCAAGTGTGTTTAATAAACTCAGTTCAGTTCTGTTTTTTACATGTCCAGTTACCGCTGACTTTTCACTGGAAACTGTTACAATCGAGTAGGCCTATAGAGGCCTATCAGGGCATGGGCACTCATATCAGACTGGCAATTAATTGTATGATATTTTGTTCTGCTTGTGTTGTTTAATTTGTTTTTGATCATTTTTGCACTATACTTTTGACGAGAAACATTCATTTCATATAGTACAGGTTGTTTTGCATTACTTAGTTTTTCTAGCTGTTTCTTTGTGATATTTTATGAATGGCTGTGAAAGGGGTCGCCTGAAAATGCAGGACTGGAAAATGACGGACAGAAGAAATCACGGGGGTGGAAAATTCAAATGCAGGGCTGCATTTTCGTCCGATTTTTTTCCAGTTTTTCATTTTCCGGTTCTGCATTGTAGCGCCCTTTGCGATAGGCAAATTTCGCCTTAGTGTCGTTGCAATAAGAAGTGAATGCACTGCAGTCCCAGTCAGTTGACGAGGGCGCGTTGGAAACTGCTGTGAAGCGCGCCATTGGTCATGCTATCACGACTTTCTCGTCGTCTGCCTTGACTACAGCAACGCACTCTAAGACGCCGACATTGCACCAGGTGCATCGTTGAAGCCAGTTATTGGCTTGTGCAATAAATAGCATATTGTTTTTATTATCTGTATTACCACTTTAATATGTTGAAAGTTAAGTTAAAGGTGAAGTTTAGTGCGCAATGAGTCAGTAAAAAATCTGGAAATTGGTCTGCACAGGACGAACTTTAAAAGTGCGAGATTTTTTCGATTTCTTTCTTGTATTTGCAGTTTCGGTTACATCCCATTTGGACTAAAATTGCGTTAGTTGAAATTGTAAAACAGCCGAGAATTTTAATGCAGTCTTTTGGCTGTTAAAAAAAAGTTAAAAGTGGTGTAGGCCTATAATTTTTTATGGGAAGGGTAACCCATCGCAAAGGTACGGAGCGTCACCTGCCATATGTGATCACAACATCACACAATGTTACCTGCCACCCAACAAAAGCAAACGCGCCCCTCCTTATCCCTAGCTAGACAGGTCTGTACTTCATTTACCTACCCCAGAGGGATAAAAGGATGAGTTGATCTTGGTGTTGCATGGTTATATACGTATAGATGGTTTGCCTGGCAATCAGTCGACAGCGACCCGACCGGGAGTCGAACCCAGGACATTTCGATCTTAAGTCCGACACTCTTGAGCATTACGTAGAGTTGTGGCGTTGTATGCGATGCAGTTTTTGAGTATGATGCTTTTACTGCTAAATTATACGTAGACTACAACAGTGCGGGTGAATGAACGGCGTTTGCAGACGTTGCAGAGTGGTCAAGTGATGTCCGGTCTAACCCAAGGTCAGCGACTTCTTGTCAAGGTCGTCAAGGCAAACGGTCTTCGAGACACTGGTTCGTATTTATGCGTAGGCTACACTTCTTGCTACCACACCAAGTCCTAAATGCTACTTTGTTTTTGACAGCGGCTCAGTCACGCGTTGCCAGATTACAGGAATTTTCGGCACACGTTGACGTTCTCGATCTCGAGGGCATAATAATGATGTTTCGTATTCTCGAAAGCAGTCCTGCTTGCCTTGAGATTTTGAGCTATGAACTGGATATCTTTTTTTTCCGGTTCCCCGATGTTGTAGAACCAGCAAAACAATTGCAGCGTTCACACTGTATGTAGGCTACGTATGATGGTTGGCGGTGGCGTGGCGTAGCGGTAACGCGTTTCGTTCGATCAACGAAGTTGCTTTACGCCGGGCCGGGTTAGTACTTGTATGGGTGACTGCCTACGGCCAGTTAAACTATCTCGGTATGTAACCAGCTGAGTAGGTCAACTCAGCCTTTCATCCCTCCAGGGTATAGATAAATATCGAGTATCGGCCTATCTGGCTGGGGTTAAGGCGGGGCGCGTTTACCTGTGTCGGGTAACACTGTGTGGTCCCATACGGCAGGTGACGCTCCGTACCTCTGTGAGGGGTTTAATCTCTTTAAGCGCCACCTTTACTTTTCTACCTGTTTTTGTTGCACTGTGCACAGTGGGATCATGCCAGGCGTACTGCGTGCTAAGCGTTGAAGATCCGGCCCAGAGTTACATCACGAGTCCTGTCAGCAACAGCGTCAACCCGTTCTTCGACCAACACTTCATCTTGTGCGTGATTCTTTGCGCCGCAGTCTATCGTCTTGTTTCTTTGCCGTCTTGTGTACGGTCGTCCCTCGCTGATACAAAACTTCGAATGAATGCATTGCATACACGGCAAGCGCAGTAATGCTCCTAAAAACGACAAGTAATTTGAACAAAGCTCATGAGAAGCGCGACAGCGTTAGCATTTCTTGTTTTCAGGTTGCCCAGGTTTATTTCTTGCCATGTCAGTGCAACTCACTTTTGAAATGTGCGTCGCAGCCGAAAAGTGCAAAAAAACAGTTTTAAAAAACTAAAACCCCACGCATTTTGGGGGTTCAAGGACATTCAAGGTCATCGATGTTGACACCATTAAAAAGTTCGTCACTAGTACTTCTTACGATAACAGTATGTCCGTGTCTATCTGCAACTGTTTTCACGCTAAACAAGCTAATATCAGTAAAATAACCACGTTTTAGATGGGTACCCCTATTTGACGCTCGCGTGCGCAAGCATTCTTGAACCTAGGAGGTCCGCAGTTGGACTGGTACAATCTGCGTTTAATGCTGAAAATTTCGTATGCAGGTTGTCTTGGTCTATCTTCAGGCATTTCGTCGCAATTCGCAATTCACTCTTGAAATGTGCACTGCAGCCAAAAATTGCAAAAAAAATTCATTATAAACCACTCCTTTGGGGGTTCAAGATCGTTCAAGGTCATCTATGTTGATAAATTTATGTGACCAGTACTTGTTATGATAAGCAGCATGTATGTACCTATCTGCAATTGTTTTTACACTACACGAGCCAATAGAGGCAGAATAATGTCTTTTAGAGGGAGTATCCCTCTTTGGCGCCTTCGTTCGAGAGGAACCCCGCACCCAGGGACACAAAATTTTGTCGCGAAAAACTAGAGTCCTTGGGGCAGTCCAGTGTGAAAATTTCGTGATTCTAGCTTGCACCTTTTTGACATAATACCGCAGTGTGACGGACGGACGGACAGACAGACGGACGGACGGACAGAGGGACACCTCGACGATGGCTAAAACGCGCGAAGCATTCTGCTGTCGCGCGTAAAAATGCCACTGCACTTGGTTTCCTTTTACTTTCGATAAAGAGTCCCTTCGAGAGTGGGGATAGTGAATAAGTTACCCCGGGCCGAGCTACGTTTGGGGGCGCCGCCGTCGCTCAGACATATGAAGTGCACTAGAATGCGCCATTTTAGAAAATAAAAATTCCCACATTTTTTCCCCAGTGGGACCCCGTGGAAATGTTTCCCCGCGCCTCACTGTGGCTTTTGCCGAGCCTGTCGAGGGTAAAAAAAATGCATTTTCGTTTTGCTTTTTTTTCTCCCCCAGTGGCTATTGCACAATCAGGCAACCGTAAATACCTACGCGTAGTAACTATCTGTAAGCGGTTTAATAAGCACAAAATTAATGTAATAATAAGCACTACTGTTTTACTATTTTCTTTAGCTGTACAGCGGCGGTGGTAAGTAATAGCCTAAATGACCGTTTTGTGTGCAGTGACATTTCAAGCAGCGATGTGAAGATAAAATTTCGAGTTTACGATCGACAGAAAAGCTCTCAGAGTTAGTAATGTCAATCTCATATTTCCGCTGTCACACATTAAGCTGATTTACACGCAGCGTGTAGTCAAAATGTCGATTAGGCCTACTCACAGTGTTAGGCCTATAAAAATTAAAAACACAAAACAAAATCACGAAACGACTTAAGAATGCACCATGTACCTGTAGTTTAACTGTAATGGCGTTTATAGTTAACAATAGGACTAGTGAATCTCGAACTGGCGAAATATATTCGTATAATAAAGATTTGTATTACGTTTATAATGGTTTATTGTGGTTTCTAGGTAGTTTCATTGGCGGCGCTGAGCTGTCAGTGATGCGTGAGGACGGGGTCCTGGCAGAAGGTCGACATACGCTTGCACTGACAGGAACACCCGACACAACATACGGCTCTCTGACTGTGGAGGTCATGCTACGATTTTATCAACCAACCATTTATTAGCCTACGCCAAAGGCAGCGCATTTACAACAAAACATCTAAAACAGAAATATTCTGCAATCTAGTGACTGCTTAGTGGCAAAGTTGCAAAGTACTATTTAAGAAACATTATGGTAGGCATACTAGAAAATAAATAGACAACAAATCTGGCATTTAAGGAACTTAATAGCAAAAATGCGTGGCAAAATCTAAAGTTTAAGGTGCGATATTATATCACATACAGTTATAAAAGCCTTTAAGCCAACTATCGCCTTCAGAAACTTACGGACATAAGGTAGCAGGCTTAAAAGAAGGTCACGCAGCAGAGCGAGACTAAGAAGAAGCCCAGAAAATTCTGTCTTAAGGCTTAACGTCCTAAAGGAAGTGGCAATATAGCAGAAATTTTGGGTTATTTTCAGTATCCGGAGATTGTCCACACACACTCCCGAAATTTTTAGACTGGTAAAATGCTCCGGGATTGCGTTATTTTTATTAATATCTAGCACTAGACCAGTGCATTGTGACATTGTGACATTTAACTTTTTCGTTTTACATGTAACTGTATGGCAGCTCTATTGATTCTAACAGCTCAGCGTGGTGGAGGCGAGCTATATAATTTCACCTTCACAAGGAAAAGAACGTTCGCTGATTCATGACTGTGCAGCCACTACCAGTTCAACGGCTGGTACAGCAGCTTCTCATACTAATTACAGTAAGTTACTCAGGACTGGGACGTAGGCTGATATTCAATTTGTCTCCTCGCCGATTTGATTCTTTTTAGCGCAACGTGGCCCACTGAACATAATATTACTAGCTTACTACTACCTGTTGTCGGGGAAGAATGGACTCTCTATACGGAGAATTATCTCTTTGGGGATACAAAAATGTGTTTAATTACTCACGAAATCTTATATTTGCAGAATGGTACCAAATAAACTAGAAAAAACATGTCGGCCTGCCTTGCCTTATGGAGAACGTTCACGCCAATTTTGTCTGTTCTGTGTTTGACCGTACTTAAGTAACGGTCGAGATATTGGCATGGTTGTCGTCGTCTGTCTGCCTGTCTCTCTGTCTGTCCGTTTGTTGGTAACGGATGTATCGTAGCTAAGCTTTAGGTCGTAGGGGAAAACGTTTTACACGAATAATTAGCTACATGTATGTGTGTTAAGCTCGGGCGTGCAAAACTTCAGCGATCTAGTGCAAGGGCAACATTTTCAAATTGGCGGTTGAATGGAGGGGGTAGGAAAATGTGCGTTGTTCACCGGAGAAAAAGATACGGCCAACGTTACTATTAATCACTAACAGGAAGCGACGTAGCCCTTTCAGATGAAATGAAAATCATCGACCTTAGACGACATTGAAGGTCATTGGCAACCGGTACTGTCGGCTATCCTAGCAACAGCTGGGCTTTTTTTATTTTCGAGTTAGGAGATTTACGGAATTGGCAAATAGCATAGTAGTATAATATCGGCTGACCGACAGACGGACGGACAGACAGACAAGCACGACCCGTATTGCGGCCCATCGTGACGGCTACGCAATAATCTGTCGAGTTCTTGTCGTGGTTGCATCAAGTAGGCCTATTAACCTTATCACCGGTAGCAAACTTAGCGAACATTAATAGGGTGTTTACACGGTGCGGCAAACGTCCAGCATTAGCACGTGTATTTTGAATACATTTGCTGCCAGTTTGCTGGACGTTTGCTGGATCGTGTAAACACCCCATAACATTTACGTGATCATTAAAGGTCTCACCAGGCGTCAAATATCTCGCCACGCTAATTGAATTTGAAAGGCTTACTTCCAAAACCTGTTAGGCCTAAGTCCATTTTGCTTTTAAGCCATTTTTACGCTGTTCGACTGAAAGTGGACTTAACAGGTTTTGGAAGTGAGCCTTTCATTTAATGTTTACATATAGTGACATGTTTTTTTGCATATTTACTGCAGAGTGGTCCGGCGAAAGTCCGGAAATTGTTTTGCACATGCTGAATTTTCGAAATTACGAGATTTTTCTATTTCTTTCTTTAGATTACATTTTCGGTCTTATTCCGTTTCGATTAAAATTGTATTAACTGAAATTGTAAAACAGTCTGAAATGTGATACCGCCTGTCGTATGTCACATTCGTGCTCCTTGCTTAAACCATCGGACGAATTTAGATGCCCTTTGACAGGTACCCTCGTGGGGTGTGTTGACACGCTGTGCTAGATGGGGTCCCTGATCCGCAAAGGAATGGGCGATTTAGGGGCCCAACCCCCAGCAAAAACATGCGATTGCAAATTGCGGCCAAATCGTCGTCAGTCTTATACCCCGTTTACGCGATCGACCAAACATCGAGCAGAAAGTGAGCAAACATCAAGCAAACATCGAGCAAATATGAAGCATGCATAAAGCATAGCAAACATCGAGCAAACACCGAGCTGACTCGTTTAGCTAACATATAGCCAGCTCGTCGAGCCAGCTTGATCGTGTAAACGGGATATTATGTTGTCAACTGGCGCATACAAACGAGGAGGTAGGTCACGAGTAGACTTGCCACAGCGATTCCGCCTTTATCAAATTACTTCGCTCTTTATTGTTTTGCAGGTCACATGACTAATGATGGACAGGTAAACATCAGACGGAGGTCGTCGCTGATACACACGGACACGGTACGCGAATCGAGGTCACGCCAAACCAATTCGCACGCTAGTTTTAAAAGCATAGATGTAAAAAAGTTCTGAAAAAATTTTTAAAAACGTTGAAAAACGTACAAACGTGGCAAGAATAAACAAACGTTTAAAGACGTTGAATAAAAAAAAACGTTAGCTCTAATTTGTTTAACCTTTTACCTAATGCCTAATGCTGTAGGTGCAGTATAGCTGGTAGTAAAGAGAGAGAGAACTTCACTGAATTTCAGTTCAACCCTGTGGTTATAAGTATGTGGTCATATTAAAAAAAATAAAACAAAACGTCGATAAAAAGTGGCAAGAAAAAGTGGCAAAAAAACGTAAAAACGTTTTACATCTATGATTTTAAAGCACGTACGGAGAAACGTAGGCCTAACTGAACTGAACTGACACGGTTTAGTTTTTGACGGACTGGCTAATGGGCAAGCACTGCTCATTGGTTGACGCGTACGTGACTGTAGTCACGTAGGTTGCCAACGCCGTTGGACGGTGCCTACTGTAATGCATCACTGCTTGCTCGTTGGTCAGTTCATCAAAAACTAAACCATGTCAGTTCAGTTCAGTTACGTCGCTCGGTACGCGCTTTCAGGCTAATGCTGTCACTCCGAGGCAAAGAGAATAACTGGCTAACAGCCGCAGGATGAAAGTAAAAGTGAAGAATTTGTTTTTTTCGTACATTTTTATTAAGTGTTCATCATTTTGATAGGTTTTTGTTACTTTGCCTTCGTCGGTCTTTCCGGATATGGCTTTTCCTTTGCAGTTTACACATATTTGTGTCTATTATTCAGTCATTTAGCAATTGGCATATCTCTTGTGTGCTTTTGTACTGGCATTTCTCGCCTGTTGCTTTTACACTGTCGTTTGACATTTTGTTACCCAATCGCACTGATAATTCTCACTTAACATGCTCAAAGCGTCTTAAAACAACTCCATTAAACACAGGTCGTCTTCAGTTGCTTGTACAATGCATTCAGCGTCAATTTGTTTTCAGCTTTTATTTTCGGATTGTAAGATTTTTACTGTAAAATTGTCGTAAATGTGCCAGTCGCATGTCTACTTGCAGGAGGAGAACGATGAAACATCTCAAACGTTATCATCATCTCCAGCATCTTCGACTGCTGACGGTGTGTAACTTTACCGGTTTACATTCTAACTACTGACTTTCAGAATTTCGCTGTCATTTACGTTCGCAACTTCTGAACCACGTATGCTGGAAATCCGTCATTATTATGGTACCGAAAAATTGACTGTAAATCTGACCTTTAAAGTTGATGAAAGTCAGTGACGTATAACTTATCCGTGTAGTTCTTTTTTCGCTGCGATTTGTGACCTTGAAAGCGTTCTCTGATGCCTATGCAGTTTTCGCCAGAACGAACTGATAACGGCTTTTATGACGCTCTATAAGACTAGGCCTATTATTACGGAGTAGGTTGGGAACTCAAAGTTACAACTTGACTGCATAAACGCATGCGGGATGAAATTGATGACGGGCGTTCGTGCACAGGTCAGAAGGCGGTTGCTAAGCGACGGTCGCTAGGCAGCATCATCCGCAGGCGACTGAGCGGTGCCCTGAAGCCTTCGGGTCGGTCGCTAAGTGCCGAGCGAGCAGATCAACAGCGCACTGGCGACGTGGATAATCTTGAACCCAGACGACGAAGTAACCGAAGTGACCCTGAGCGTACCAGGAGGCCTACACCCAGCCCGTCAACGCAACCCAACTGTCGCACAGCCGTCGGTAAGTCCGACGACAACTGTAACTAATTGCCTGAACCTAGCTGATGATCAGCGGCACCGTGGGGTAAACAAGAAATCTGAGCTAATGCTCATGAAACGCGCGAGAGCCTATAGCAGTTTCTGTTCGCAGGCAACCTTGGTCTATATTCATTTATTTTGTCGCAATTTACTCTTCTGCAGCCGAAAATCGCAAAAAAATACCACAAATCTATATTTTTGGAGTTCAAAGTCATTCAGGGTCATTGATGTTGATACCGTTAAAAAGCGCGTAACCATTGCTAGTTATGACAAACAGCATGTCTGTGCCTAGCTGCAACCGTCTTCGCGCTAAACAAGCCAATAGCGGTAAAACACTTTTAGATAGTACCCCTCTTTGACACCCGTGTGCGAAGGCCTCCTTGAACGAAGGGGGTCGGGACTTGAACTGCTGAAATTTGCATTCAATGGCGAAAATTTTATGTGCAAGTTGTCTTAGTCTATCTCCAGCCATTTCGGCGCCATTTACTCTTGAAATATGTGTCACAGTTCAAAATCGCGAATAATTCATTAAACCCCCAATTTTAGGAGTTCAGTGTCATTCATGGTCATCAATGTTAACATTTTAAAGCACCTTGTCGCCAGAGCTTGTTACAGTAAGCAGCATGTCTGTGCCTATCTGCAACCATTTTCACGCTAGACCAGCCAATAGCGGTAAAATAACGTCTTTTTAGAGGGGGTGCTTTTCTTTTACCATATTGTGTGTGGGAATTCCTTTACCCAGCAACATGAAATTTTGTTATGAAATACTAGAGACTGTGAGTTTTCATATGGTAAAAACGAAGTCTATATCTCACCTGGGCTTGAATCGGTACCGGGTCGATCGTGACGGACGGGCAGACAGACAGCTACACTGTATAGCTGTGCTAGCTGTCGCGCGTAAAATTAAGCGGGCCAGGAAATTGCATTTTTTTCCGACAGAGGAGATCAGGAGTGCAGCTGTTCCAATTTTGCCTATATGGGAGTTTTCAGCCCCAAATTTGGCAATTTTGACGACAATCTTCCAGTTAGAAGAAAATATTCCCACAATTTTTCGAGAGCCAAAAATTTAGGGCGGGCGATTGCCCCTCGCCGCCCCCCGCCCGACACGGCGCCATTGATGATATCCGTACTCAATGTTTGATTCAGATAAAACGTTTGTTATCTCCGCCAATGGAACGAAGTGAATTGGAGAAGATTATGAGATTGATCGATCTGTCCGTCGTTGTGTGTGTCCGTCTGTCTGTGTACACGAATACACAACCGACAGGAACGGTGGCGCTTTCCTGTGAAAACTTCTACATTGACAGAGATGTGCACTCTAACCAGCGTCTTCTAGTTTTATTTGCTTCTTGTATCTGTAATATTTTGTACAGTAGCCTACTGCAAAAGTGGCCTGGCATTACTTCAGGCAATGCCATGTGACAGGTCAATGCAGAGATGGACACGGATCGGGTCCATCCGCGGATCGGGTCGGGTCGGGTCGCGGGTCAGACTTACATTTTACCGCACATTTTTGTGCATTATTTTCCATCATTCGTATGCTTACCGTTGTCACTTAATTGGCCAGAACGGCACTGACCAGTGTGTAGTTCAAGATCAGATAACCAGCGATGGTTACGAGTAATTTTATGAGTATTTTTACGACGTGACAGCGCGCAGCAGAAAACTGAGCAACGACGATTAGTTGCGCCGAGTCGCCGGAGGCTTTCGCTGCATGAGATCAGTTGCAGCCGCAGTTTGCAACGTTAACAACAGGCCAGCATGACACCAATTTCAGGGAACCCGGAAAACACCCAGCAGGAGACCGCGTAACGAGTATTCATTGCACTATATCTGTGCCAGACAGACGATTGTAT
>Ga0209146_1000497_pt1 | contig 11632 bp, 6 predicted proteins | sample WorMetLIZAISLAND_2_FD_187402 | JGI IMG/M metagenome (GOLD analysis project Ga0209146, IMG submission 187402) | Marine gutless worms symbiont microbial communities from Max Planck institute for Marine Microbiology, Germany - Olavius geniculatus... | ecosystem: Host-associated > Annelida >...
ATAAAAACGATATAATGATAACGATATAATGATGAGTTCGCAACACATGGCGCTATACAAATGTGTTTTGATTGATTTTGATTGATTTTGATTGATTGAGTTATAGCTGAACAAAAATCAAACTAGAAATGGTCACATTTTGCACTAAAATTGTTGCTGAGTTACCTGAATGTGTGAGATAAAACCATGAGCAGCAGCGGAAACGGAGGTCAGGTCAGCATCATGACTCTTTATATCAGCCGCAAATGCCTGGAATAAAACAAAGTACTGAATTAAATTTACACGGTGCATCATAATTACTGGAAATACTGATGCTGAATTCTCTGTGTAAATTTAATTAAGTATTTCCAATAATTATAATGCACCAAGTGCTAAATGAAACTCAACTTACTGCATCGAGGGATGACAGCAAATAAACAGCGCTCACAACAGTATTCACTATAACAGTATTTACAAAAAATAAGTGGCAGAGCGCAACAATTCTCACCTTTAACCAGCATCAGTCTTCTATTCTTGCATTACACACGTCCAATTTCCTAACAATATTGGTAAAATCTGGAAACTAGACAGAGAGAGGGCAGCTTAATATGTCACCTGCAGCTGAGCTGTCTGTTGATGAAACTTGTGCAAGTCACCGACTGAGCGCTGCATAATACGTAGCTGAGACTCAGCTCCACTCAGCCATGAATCAAAGCCATTCACTCCACTGTCAAACTGCTCCAACTCACTCAGAGCAGCGTTCAGCAATCTCAGCCGACCTCGACACTCCATCTCCGCCTGTCATGTTGACCCAACAAATGACATTTATTCCACGATCACACTTGTACTGAATATCTCTAGCATTATGTCTGCAGTGGTATAACGAGTTGTTAAAAGTGGGGTCCATTCAAGTGTGACCACACAAACAACAGTGTAGGTTAACGACTGAGTGTTTACAACCATAGGTGGGTTAAACCACTGTCTGAAGTGTATTAAGTTTGTTTACAGATCATTTATCATAATCCAGATGGCGGTTTAACACACACTTAATCATGGCTTGTCTCAAGCAAAATATACGTACAATGGCATGTCCGCATGCTACACCAAGATTTTAGCCACCAATGTGAGAAATAGGTGGCATGTAATACGACTGCTGTCTTACACAAATCAACTGCTGCTTCTAAAATTGTTAAGAGTTCAGCTGATTGCTGTTGTTGTAGCCCGCAGCTCCTCTCCTTTGTTAGTTGTCGTCGAGCTTGAGAAAGTCAGCCACCACGTCTGGAATGTCCCATACATTTTGAGTAGTCGGTTGTGTCGAGCAGGCAGGGCACTGGAACAAATGTTCAACGGAGTGTGGTGCCACTTCACAGTCCGGGCAAACATCTGTCACGCCTGCAGAGATGCGGGCCTTCTAAGAGTTGAGGAGCCGACAGTGACCCAAACATAAATGAGCAAGAGTAGTGCGGACAGATCTAGAAAGGTAGCATTCAGCTGGTCATGAATTAAAACCACTGTGACAAAAGTCTTTACTTCTTATATAACATCGTGGATAAGTCTGTCCAGCATCCGCAGGTGATTTGTACTGTCACAAAGTACTGTTGTACTGATTGCAACAGCAAGTAAATAATCACACTGAAAAGCAGAACACCCACCAACACTGGAACTCAAATTCGCCAAGCTCCTGCTAGTGTTCTGATTGACTCTAAACATCAGGACAGGTGACTATCTCACACTGGCTCGGAAGGTAAAAAAGTTGCAAATTTTCAAAGTCTACAGGTTGTTGTTCTAATTTTGAAGCCACACCTACTTCATCACAGCTAACCGGCTTCTGTGCATATGTACCACCAAAACAGCTTACAACTGCCTGTGTCACCAACAGCAAAAAAATGATCAAATAACAACTGCGAGGCAATACGTACCACATCATGCAGTTGTTCAACGTCATTAACGAGACTTTTAATCTCTCGCCTTTGTTCACTACTCCAGTCTGTTTTATCGCTACTCAGCAGACGTCGAGCCTGTGTCACTGCCCTCTCTAGCGGCTCCATAACTGAACCGATATCTTCCGTTATTTTCTATAAACATAACAATTTCAGCAGTATGATAATTTGTGAAAAACTGTAAATAAGCAGCAAAAGCAGCAACGCAGTGCTCTAATTAAGTAAGTAAGCAACAAGACTTGAAAAGTGCAACGTAACAGTTAGCCACAATGCGTCGCAATCTCAACACCCAAACAAAAATGTCCTTAGCAGCCGCTTGAACTGTTCAAAGCTAAAGTCAGTTTGTCTCAGATGAGATGAAGGACTGTTACACAGTTATGGAAATGCAGCGACAGAACGTAATTGGCTGGGTGCACTATGAAGTGTACCTGTAACCGAGAGATGTGACTGTGGACGACACTGGAGTTGTCAGCGGAGGACGTGCAGACATCGGCCTGACTACAGAGACTCATCACTGCATATAGCAACCAGTTCTGCTGCTCCACCAGTTCACCCATCAGCACGTCATACTCGCTACTGATAGCCTGCGCCGCCTGCTGCACAGTTTAATATGCAGGTACATGTATTGCAATGCCAGCAAGCATTAGCAGCAACGTTTTCTGATTGAATTTATGTTTTAACTACACAGTTCTATGTGAAAGTCAAATGCCAGAACGTCAAGCTCTGCATGCCTTTGCTCACCAGAAAAATATTGATCAATGCATATAGAATATTGCAAAAACAAAACCAAATATGGTATTTTTAGCATAATTAGTTACGCTGTGAGCATGGCACCTCCGATACGACATCATGGGCAGATGGCCACAAACATGCACACATGCACACATAGATGGACGAATGATAGAATAACAGTTCCTTCAAACTTCAGCACAGCCCAAGAGTAGTGCAAAAACTGCTCTATCAAACTCAAGACTACCTTTTTCTTAATGCCAACACAAAATGCTTTTAAATGCATAATTTTGATCCAAAAGTGGTAAATGTGATTATTCATGATGGCATAATTAAGCAAAGAGATTAAGGGAGAGCTTTCATTAGCTGCTTACCTGAGTCTGGGCAGTCATATCTCTGCCAGTAGCTGAATCTGTCTCCACCGGCTTCTTGTCATCAGCCTCAGCCTCAGCAGCAATGGCAGATGCAGTTAACTCATCTTCATCACGTCTAGTAGTAGAAACTTTCTCATCAGCCGATAATTCACTGCCCTGGGTTGACTTCCCCCCTTGCTGCAGCTGTGTATCCATGGGAGTGAGATCAAGCTGCCTATCGACCTCCCGGTCAACGGATGTTCCACGCTGCCTTGCAGTATCAGTCTCATTTATCGGCTTTTGTCTATCATCCATGATGTCTTCCAGTGCTACGTTTGTGTCGTCTGCATGCTGCTCAGTTATGGCAACCTTGCCTTGCAACATGACAATAGTATTCACATCTTCAGTTGTCTCATCTTTCACTATTTCACCAACTTTGCTCAAGTCATCTTCCTTAAAAGTGTCGCTGCTGGTATCTTCAGGAAAAAGCTTCATTTCAATTTGCATTATGTTACTCGATGGCTGCTGTACGTTATCTCTGGGCTCAGCAATGTCCGTAGCATCAGCCACCTTCAGTGCACCTTTCTTTGAATCACCTTTAAGCACCTCATTATCCGCTGCTTCATCTTTCAAGAAACCTTGCTTGATTTCATCTCGCGAGGGTGGTTTCATTTCAGCCTGTATGATACTGCTCAGTGGCTGAATGTCATCGCGGGTGTCAACAACATCCTGAGCTAATTTCGCCGGAATGTCCGACACTGCAGCTGCCACTGGTGAGGATAAGATGTTCTGCAGTGTTACCATGCTGCTGACTCCGTCCACTGCAGATGCAGGCTTGGCACCATCATCACGGCTAACTGATGTGGCTGTTGCTGATACTAGCAGTGACGCTGGTTGGTCTGATTCATCATCGACAAACGATCTGCCGGACGTTTGGTCATTCAGACTGGTACTCTTAGAAGTATCACATTCTACCGACTTGACTTCACTATCTGTTATATCATTGGTCTTGGCTCGATCATCAGCAGTCACTGACACATCACTGGACGACCCAGAAGTACCAACTATTACACTGTCAGAAATCCTGTGCACATCTGGACGAGCAGCAGTTGGTTTGATGCCTTCTTCGACATCAACAGAAGCAGCAGCAGCGACTTGGCTTGAAACACCAACAGGCTCACTGCCAAAGACTGCTTGGCTACCGACAGCCATCTGACTCAGTGGAATAACCTCACCGGTGTGAATGTTCACCACGTTACCATGCCGTGCATCAAGAATGCCACATGCCAGAGCTGCTGCAACTGCCATCGCCTTGCCGGTAGCAGGGTCAATGACCAAAGAGTGTGGGTCAATTAAACCACCTTCCACTGCCTCCTCTAGGGCAAAGTACAGGCCATTAGTTGGATCAAAGAACATGCCGTTTGATTCATCGCATAAACCAATGTTAATTGCGGTTGCAATGGACATAGGACGTGGGATCAGAATCCCTCGCCGCAGGGCTTCTGTCAGTGGAATCCTCTCCGAAGTGCTTGTATCATGCACCAAACTGGTACTGCCTGAAACCAGTCCACCTCGAATTGACTCTTCCAGACTCAGAACTTCTTCACTCTGCGGATCGTTAATAACCATTGAGTCCTTGTCAAGGAGACAGTATCGGATTGCTTCAGCCAACGACAGCAAGTCGGACGTCTGCAGATCACGGAACTCACCAGACAGTGAATTGTAAAGACCAAGATCCAGCACCTGCACAAGCTTCAGTGGTCGTCGAGACGGCTGACGTGACGCCTGGTGCAGTCCACCACCTAGTGTCCGTGGCTCTTCGACAGAACTGATAATACCGGGCTCCTCATTCCACATGCGTCCACCAGTTCCAATACTGGCAGCCATTTCCAGCAAGTCGCCGTCAGTGTCATCCATAATAAGACCGCTGGCAAGAGCTTCATTCAGAGGAACATAAGCTTCTCCATCAACTGACACCATTCCAGTCTCAGAGTCAATGATTCCACGACTCAGAGCCTCCATAACACTAATCACCTCACCGGAGTTCAGGTCTGCTATCACCTTCTTGTTGCCGTCAATTAGGCCAAGCTGGACTGCTGATGCTATGCTTATGCGACGTCCTGATGTCGGGTCAATGAAACAGTTGTGCTGCTGGTTATACAATGGCGACAGCAATGCTTCAGACAGTGACAGTCCTGGCAGGCTTGCATCCTGAATACTTCGGCCAAAATTATTCTCTGTTTCATCAGTAGCATCATACTGGTTGCCAGCAATTTCTGGCTCATCTCTCACTTCTTTTCCTTCATCCTTCAGTTTCCACTGATCACCAACAAGTAGAGTGCCTGCTTGTGTGTCGATGCATTTATGATCAGCCGGTGCATCAGCTAAAACTGCCGCTGCTGGTGCAAAAGGCTGGATTGATGATGTCACAGAACTCTGTAATGCCGTGCTGCCGGGTTCTTGTGACTTAACTTCGCTTTTCTTAAATTCACTGGGGTCAAACTCCTGCTGACCAATCGTCACATCATTTTCAGAGAGGCCTTGCAGTGGTCTGGCAGTCTGTGAATGCTGTCTTTCATGAAGTTTAGACTTCACAGCATCGGCAATCGCTTTTCCAGCAAGCACTGGAGCTCCGACCAATCCGAGCAGGCCATACTGGACTGCTGTCTTCACCGACCCACCCACAGATGACTGCGAGGCAGAATCATCACGCAGCTGGTTCTCAGGCTGAAATCTGCCATGCATGACCTCAGCCCGATCGTACAAATGGTCGAAATGTTCTTGATCCAATTCCACTGAAGTTGCTGGTGACTGTTCAGTGTCTGTAGCTGCATGCTGCCTGTACCGTGTTTTATCAGTTGTCTCATCAGCAACATTTGCTTCTTTTTCTTCACCCAGCACCTCCTGGGAGTCTGGATCAAAAGTTGCACCAATGAATGAATCAAATGGTAACCAATCTGTCCGACCATCCTGAAAAGATGCTGACCTGTCGACAATGAACCCATCATCCCTCTCACTACGTGCTGGTATCTGAGGTAGCTGAGAGACTTCTGAGGGTTCACTGGATAGTGCAGTAACTTCAGGCTGGTCTGAAGGGAGCTCAGACTGTGAAGGGAATTCGAGCCGTTGTGTGGTTGCTGAAATAGATATTTCTGACCCTTCATCAGACGTCACCGCAGGAGCAGTGCCGGAAGCAGTTGTAACTAGGCTTGTGGCCTGCAATGATGAGACAGGTACAACAGATACAACAGGTACATGCATCTGGGTTGATGATGCCACTGCTGTTGCAGGAATGGATAGTGTAGTTTCTGTAAATGGCTCAGTTGATGGCACTGTTTGCACAGAATCCGGTGAAGGCTTGATCACTGCTGTTGCTGCTGAAGTGGGCTGAACAATCTCTGCAGTGGGCTGCATCTCCTGAGAAGCTACAGCTGGTACAGCAGGGTGGGCAGTCACCAGTAAAGGCTGGCTCAATGCTACAGATGAAACAGCAGAGTCTGTAGGCAGTGAAGGCTGAGCATTCGAAGCCATTGTCTGCACAGTGGTCTGCAGAGTCTGCTTCAATGGCACGGTCGATTCCACACCAGGCATAGTGGACGGCTGGGCTGATACAACATCTGATGCAGTATACTGCAGAGTTGACATTAAAGGTTGACTAAATGCTGAAGTTCTGGAAGTCAGTGTAAGTGAAGCTGTGTATTCCTCACATGGCAAAGTGGATTTCAAAGTCTGCGAAAACTGCTCAAATGAAGGTATGGCTGGTGCAGCAGACTGTGCAGTGACATTCAAAGACTGACTCAATGTTACTGCTGAAGATGTAGGCCTTGTTTCTGTATCTGCAGTCAAATCAGATGGTGAAGTGGATGCTGTAGCTGGCAGTGATGCAGGCACAGTCTCTACAAATGAATCTAAAGCCGGTACACCGCTCGACTGAAATGGTTGCTCTGTGAGCTGAGTTGATGCTGCAGTTGATGGAGTTGATTCGGATGGCAGAGTTGATCCCACAGTGGCTAAAGTTACCGGTGAAGTCTCCATTACTGGCTTAACCAAAGTAACAGTTGACAAACTGGATTCTGTGCTCACCGCAGTGCGTGCTGCAAAGTCTGTCACCTGCATAGGTAACTGTGTCCCTGCTACAGTCTTTGGTGTGGAATCTGAAATTGGCATAAGTGGCTGAGTAGACACAACAGAAGATACACCACTGGACGTCGTAGTAATTTCCAATGGCTGAGTTGATGCCACAAATGGCAGCAAAGGCTCCATCTTCATGTATGACTGTGACGACCTGTCATCATAAATTTCTGATGCAGGAGGTTGTTCAAAGCCTGCTGCTGCTGAGGTCTGTTCTGACATTGGCTGTTGAAACTTAACCCTGTCAGAAGTTTGATGCACTGGTGCTGCTGAGCTATCAACTGCAACAGCATCAGCATTTATCAACGCTGAAAAGCTAACTGCAGTTGCTGCCGTACCTGCCACCTTGCCAACTTCACTGTCCACCTCCTGCACTGCATCCCCAGCTGGCTGACTTGGCACAATGGGTTTCAAAAGGTGTAAAGCTTCTTCCGTAGCATGTGACTCAGAAGACAGCGAGGCATCATCTCTACTTTCAACCTGTTTTCTCTGCCAATCTTCTGCCGGAGGTAGCATCATCTCTGCAGGTCGATGGTCACTGGGAGTAGGAGAACGAGGTGTAGCTGTTGAAGGACTTGTATCAGATCTCAGAGCATCGGCTATTGCCATGCCTGCAATGACTGGGGCGCCCACTACAGCCATTAGTCCAGTTTTGACTGCTTTCGTCACAGCATGAACACCATCGGCCTTATCTTTGGATGGACTTCTGCCATCTTCAGGCACAGCTGGTCTGACAGGATGCTCATTGATGGCACTGTATCTTTCATCATCACCAGCATCAGTCTGCTGCTGTATCTCCCAAGGCCTCAGTACAGTCAGACCAGCATCCGCAGGTCTGCTATCCATCTCCTGTGGCTGAGTAGTTCTAACATGTTCACTCCATTCCACCACAGTCTGCGGTGACATGATCGGCACACTGTCTACAGTCTCAGCTGCAACAGAGCCTTGCAGATCTGGCACACGACCAGCAGGTGGTCCTGAAATCTTTGCATCTGCACGCACTTCCAAGGGATGCAGTAAATCAATTCTGTCACCTTGTACTGCATCGAAGTCAGATGTTCTGAGATCACGTGCAATTTCTTCCTTGGGAAGTAGAGTGGTGGACTGGTTATCACTGACAGCTACTGGTCTACTTTTATCTGCTTTGACAGCCTGTTCAGTGTCCTCCACACCCCTATTCACTGTATCTGGGCTTGCATCTGTCTCTCCAGCAGTACCGTGAGACTGAGAGATTTCACCTGAAAGAGTTGGAAAAAGTTCTTCATCTCGGAAAGCATCCCTTGGTGCAAGAGGACGATCAGCTGAAGACTGTCGATCTTCTGTCAAATCAGTCAAGTCAATGAGTGGAGTACGCTCAGTATACTCTGGTCTTTGGATCTTAGCATCAGCACCAAGTCCAGCACTTGACTCTTCACTATCAGGTTCTTTGTTCTCATCAGATTCATCACCATCGGAAGCTTTCCCTGCTTCTGTCACAGTTTTTGGGGCTTTTCTGGCTGATCCTCTGGAAGGTCGTGCACAAACCACGGTGGAAGACATCGACGCAGACTGCTTGCCCTTAGCAACGTCATGCATCTTCACAGAGCGAGGTGCAACCTGTTGAGATGTGGTATCATCATCTTCATCAGCTGCTGAATCAACTTCATCCTCGTCTTCATCATCTCCAAGATCATACTCTTCATCATTAGCATCAACACCATCGTCATAATGAGTACACTCTGGCAATCTGACATGCGAGTCCTCACTACGTGTTTTGCTGAAATCATTTTCACCAGTATCCATAACGCTATCACCAATGTCAACAGTGTTGTTGCTGACAGCAGTTTCTGGTGTAGATATTTCAGCTTGTCTGGCGTCATCTTGGTCATTGGAAATGCTGACAGGTTCATCACTACAAGGCAGTGACTCCCTAGGTTTGCTCACATCACCCGCAGACCTCGCATTGGTAACTTCTTGCTGTGGAATGGTTTTAACACTTTCATCGACAGACTCAACAATCAACTCTGAAATCCCCACATCAGCAGCATATAGGCCATCCATGTCAGCATCTCCAGTCACAGGTGTGTTTTCCGGTGCTTGAGACACAGCAGATGGCTGTGTTTCTGGACCAACAATACTCATCTCTGGACATTCTGCATCCCTTGCAATCTGACGGTTGTCACTGGCAACTAATTCCTGTGGGGTGTCTTTGTTCACTGATGATATGCTTTGCTCTGTACTGACAACCCCACCGACAGTAGCTGCTTCATCAATAAGTGGTGCAATTGTTGAGGGACTAGAATCAGATCTCAAAGCATCGGCTACAGCCATGCCTGCAATGACTGGGGCGCCCACTACAGCCAATAGTCCAGTTTTAACTGCTTTAGTCACAGCTTGAACACCATCAGCCTTATCTTTAGGCAAACTTCTGCTACCTTCAGGCACGTACGGTCTGTGAAGATGCGCATCGGCACTGTATGTTTCATCATCAGTTGGCAGTTTCTTTGCAAATGCTTCATCATCAACTCTATCATCATAAAGCTTTTTGGTCAAGTCCTCAGCAACAGTTGCTTCTTGCCTTCGTGCTGTTTCTGCTGTGAACGATGGCAATTTCTCAGCAGAATCATCAAAACGACGTTTATCATGTGCTTCAACTTTCACTGAATCAGAAACTGTTTCCACTTTTTCCTCAGGGGAAATTAGCTTTCCAGTCTTATCACCAGAAACTGGACTTGCGTCAGCAGATGCACTTTCTATAGCTCCAACCCGTGCTGCGGAAATCTCTGTTCTATTGCAGGTTATCACTGATTCTCCAGAAACAGGCATCAAAGAAGCTTGCTTGTCACTTGGTGAGGTTTTATCACCGGCACTGAAAGAAGTGGCATCCTTTTCATCATCTACTGCCCTATCAGACTTGAGTATTTCACCTGTGGGGGGAGTTGCAGCTTGTTTAGCATCCATCACGTTGCTATTGGCAATGGTCTTCTTGTCAGATGGAGCAGCAGCAGCAGCAGCAAGGCTTTGCACATCTTCATCACTAGAGCCCATATGTTGTTTAGACATATCTTGAGTATTACCAGTGCTTACTGTCATAACAACACCGATTTCAAAAGGCTTCTGCACAGAATGCTCAGGAGACCGAGAGATTGGGATCTGTGGTGATGCAGCCTGCTCTTCACTGGAGCTCACATAATTCCCATTTACAACGTCCCCACTACCAAACGTTGCTACTGATCCATCTTGAGATGCAGTATCTGATACAACTTCATGACTTTGAGCAGATAGTGGTAGTTTCTGACTATCTAAAACTGTAAGAGGTTGGTCTACACTGTCAGCAGGCACAAAGCGAAAACTCTCAGACTCATCACATATGCCGTTTGTAACATGAGGGGATTCTGGCCTCCCATTGGCTACCACGGACTGCTGATTCAACCTACAAACATCAACTCTCACTGTAAATTAATGTACTGCAACTGTTAAAGTAATATTTAGCTGAGCTGATAAATAAGCATGAATAGTTCTTACAGCACAAATGGTAAACATCAATTTGTCCGACTTTTAACAAAAGTAAGCCACATAACTGCTCAACATAGGTCATGCATAAAATTTCATAAATACTCCACCTGGTGGTGGGTTACATACTGTGCTAGTTTACCTGTCTGCAGACCGTCACTATCTAAGTACTAATAGCACCCAAAGCAACTTCGTTGACCGAGAAAAAGTGGTGTCGTTAAAGATACACTACACTACACCAAGCTGCCAGCAAATGCTTGTTACAATTGCATAATCTCTACTGCAGACCTTGTAGTAAGTAAGTAAGTAAGTAAGTAAGTAAGTAAGTAAAGTGTAAATTTATATAGCGCATACTCAAAAAGATCTCTAATGCGCTGTATATGTAGTAACAATATACACATAAATCACAGTACATAACAAAGCAGCTTTATCACAAACTGACAACTAATGACAATAGCACCTACCTGTCATTAAGCAACTGGAATGCACGTTCACAGCTGAGCAGTCGTCGCTGTAGTCTGTTGCCGGCGGAGTTGCTGGAGTCGTACTCAGCTAACAGCCGCCCAGCATCTGCCTGCAGCGCATCCATTATACCCTGCCTCTCTTCACTGCATGGAGCCGAATCCTGCATACACAATTACACAGTTACATAATATAGTAATAGCACATGCACGCAGTCACAACAGGCTGATTTACTGGAGTTATGCTCAGCTAGCAGGTAACTGGCATCAGTCTGCAGTGCATCCATTATAAATATTGTACCTCTCAGAATTGCATGGAGTCCTGATATAGTAAGTAAGTAAGTAAGTAGTCTGCATTTGTAACACGCCATATGTCAAAACAGAAGTTCGAATCGTAGACATACATACTATCAATCAATCATCAGAGTTGCCTCAGTAGCAGAGCTACTACAGAGTTAAACAGTAACAGCAGTTTCAGATGATGATGTCCAGTGGTATGATTTTCTATAAGATCTGAAGCTGATGACACATTGGCCAGAAACAGATC
>Ga0209146_1000505_pt1 | contig 11491 bp, 2 predicted proteins | sample WorMetLIZAISLAND_2_FD_187402 | JGI IMG/M metagenome (GOLD analysis project Ga0209146, IMG submission 187402) | Marine gutless worms symbiont microbial communities from Max Planck institute for Marine Microbiology, Germany - Olavius geniculatus... | ecosystem: Host-associated > Annelida >...
GCCCTTGGGTTCGTCTTCCAGCAGGATGGCGCGCCAGCATACAGCGTGCAACGCACGGAATGGGCTGCAGGCCAACTGTTCAGATTTCATCACAAAGGACCAGTGGGCTGCAAATTCACCGAATATAAATCTAATAAATTATCACCTGTGGGGTGCAATGTTGGGAGGCTTGCAGCAGGCTTAAAACAAAGCTGAAAACAATCGCTGAACTCAAGGAAGTGCTTCAGGTTGTCTGGGGCAACCTGCCATAAGGACCGATTGACAAGACTGTGAAAGACATCAAATTAAGCGACTAAAGGCTTGTGTTGGAGTCTGGAGCTGGCGATAGACACTCCGAACATTCACAGTGATGATGAAATTCTGGCATCTGATCATTAGTTAACTGTGATGTTTCAACGATGTTATTGAATTGGTGTTGTAGCTTGCACATTTTTAATGCTGAAAAATCGGTAGGCGGTCATGTTAAAAAGTCTATAACTTAGTTTTTCAACAGAGTCACATTTTACTCGGCAGTTAGATGTAGAAGGTTTTAGTTAATAAAGCTGTGAAATTTCAAATTAAATTTCCAAACAATTGCTGAGAAAACAGCAAAAAACTTTAGGGGTCCACTTTTTTGCTGCACCCTGTATTTATTGCCTGTTTAGATACGATGAACCACGAGTAAAGTGAATGTGTAGTTTTACATCCAGTTCTGCACATGTATATCATCTAGGGGATGAGTGTTGCCAAATATCATTTATAGGTTACAGGTTCAGAATTAACAAAGAGTGGAAATACAGATGTGGATAACTGGCTTACTTAGATTGCACATGGCAAATAGCATACGAGTCCTTGTGCATACAGTAAAATGTTAGAAGAAAAGACTAAATCGATATAAGCTATTTATTGTCAGCAAACAACTCGACGATGCGTCTAACCTCTGCGGACCATTTGTGCGCTTTGTGAAATACAACTGAAGAGGGATTCTTAATCCAAGGTACAGAGACCAAAATTGAAGACTAAGAACCCCTGAAAGAGACCATTGGAAATGATAGCCAACTAAACTATCATTATTCATCAACACAGCAAACACACTACATAGTAAAAAGGCATTCCGATGAAAATAGTGAGAAAATTTGGTGCATCGTTAGAGCTACTGAATATAAAACGGCGAATATGAACGTCATGTACGGTAACTGAACTTTTTGTACCATGTTCGATTCCTGGTTTTCTTTTATTTATTCATACGACTATTTTTATCACACGTGACATGGTAATAGCCGTCAGTAACCACCCAGAAGTGAACTGCTATTTTGGTTGCAGCGCTAGTCTAACTTTTCAATAATTTTAGGAAGCTATGGTTAGATGATTGCATGGCTAAATGCAGAAGTCAATCACGTCTTGAACTTTGTACATTTTGATAAAATTAATTAAATTGTTGAATTCCATAGCCCATGGAGATGCAACAAGACTCTGGAGATCTCGACCTCCAAGCTGCTGCATGCTGCCGCTAAACTGTAAAAGTACACCGCACAAATGACAAAAATAGTCCAGTTGGGGCACAAAAAGTCTGTAACTCAATGAACGAACATCACCTGGTATCTGTTCTGCAGCGGCTGGACACCCTTACAGCTCACATTTCTTGCGGGTAATCAGTCTTTGGCCAAATGTAAATAATAGAACCACGGCAAGAGAATGTGCAGAGTTGAGTTTCAGCGTGCACAAAGATGTTATTATAATTCTGCACAAAAGAACGTGCACGCTGGTGAACACATTAACAGCAATATGGTAACAAACTGCTCGTACGGAAGTCACACACAATGACACAGAGGCAATTGATTGCACTTCCAAGAACATGAAATCACGATTTACCACCGGCCGATATTAACATCATACATAACGAATTCACTATAATGCCACTTGAAAGATTTTGCGGAAACTGGGATAAGCTGCGTGTATTTATGCAAATATTCAAATGCTTATTATATCTGCAGTCATGCTTGCCGGTTACAGTACAAAAATTTAGGTGCAACGGGCGTCAAGTTGCGACTGTTTGGCGTTACAGAGAAATTACACGAATACGTTACAAAAAATAAGTGCAAAGAATAACAACTTTGAGCTATACAACTCGGTTTACATCAAAAATAAATGGCCACATTTTGTGGCAATTAGTGTGCGTACAAACAGGGTTCCCAGTACAATAAGAGAAGCAAATTTCACGACTCTGTTAAAAACCAAGTCTCATTACTTTCTGAGTTACATATCTATCACACTTACCAGTACGTAACTACTTATATGTGCCCTTACACAACCCCAACAATGCGGGAAGTTGGGAACCCTGTACACTGAATAAGCAAACCGATCAAATTACTAACGTGGGGAAGTTTATAAACAACGAAAATTGTAATCAATCGACTTAGCAAACAACAATGAACCATATAGAACATTGTTGTGAGACCTTCAACGCAACATATTAAGCACTGAAATTTTGACATAATACTGAATAATTTAGACAAAGTAGAGAACGATCTGTGAACATCTGCAAACGTTCTGTGGGAAAAATAAAATGGGCAATTTTGAATTTTGTTGTTCTAATACACACCATAAACTTGTCAGCTTCAGTCGCCTTTTATGTCGGAGATGATTACTAAGCTGAATTATGAATGATTGGATGATATATTAATTAATGCACGAAAGTTACAGCAATAATTGCACCTTTAAACAACATAATAACAGCTAAGAACAGACAGGTTACACTACGTCAGCAGTGACAACAGCAAATTGGTCCATTATATATGGAGTGAAATGCTTACGAGAAGTAACCTATACACTACGACAGACAGCACCAAGTATGTGGCTAGTAACTGATAGAGATATATGCATACATGTGCAACTTGCTGCCTGTATCATAGTGCTGTCCAACATGAAGGAGAATTTTATTACCAAGCCAATTCATGGGTGAGCAATGGACAAAAAAATAGCCAACTGTCACTATAACGGTCAAATGGCAAACGGTATAAAAACGAAATATTCTCGGGGTTTATTTTCTCTCTCTTAAAAACCATGCTCGCTGTATAATCAAGTAATTATCACTAAATTTAGTTTTTTCTTCATAACGGCTGAGTTTATTGATTCAGCGAATAAAAACTACGAATTGGACAGCACCACTGTATTCTACTGAAAATAAAACCCACTACTGTGTTAGTAACAGCTTTACAAAATACACACTTTCCTCTATATCTAATAATTCCACTCCAATACACTAACAATCGGCTGATAGTGTAATGAAACAGAACATAAAGCTGAGAATCGGTAATACTAATATGATGATGTTATTAAATAACATACAACACAAGTTGGCATCGCTTATCTGTCAGTGAGGCAGAACGTTTTGCACTGATGTCGAATCACAAAAATATGCCGACTCGCGCGTCCACTTTTTGCTAAAAACAAGCTTCGTTATTGCATATTACACATACTGAGTTCGGACACACAAAAGTTCTTTGCCTAATGCTGAAAAGCATATCATTTCATAGATATCTCTGCATGCAGCAGAAAGTAACTTCTGTTCTGTATGTATGTACAACATATATACACGTGATGAACGCGAATCCATCATACAACAATAGTCGGACTAAGACACAATGGGGCCGTACTGTACAAGCTCTGGGTACCAGTTCAGTAGTTCAATACTGTGTAACGAGGAGAGATCACTGTCTGCAGAAGTGGCTTAGCCATGCAGTTACACTACAATTACTTTCGACCAGACCTGGATGATTATTGCTAGTACTAGGGAAGAAATGTTCCAAGCTGTGCATAACAGTAGGCCCCACTACCAGGACTGCAGACCGACCTAGGCACTGGCTGTTAACAGAGGGTCAAAGGGGTGCATGTACACTGTAGTTCTTCATAGGACACCCGTCTCAGAGCTACGGAGCATCACCTGCTATATGAGATCATGCAGAGTTACCTGCCACCCAGCACAGGTGAACACACTCCACCTTAACCCCAGCCAGGATGGTACTCGGTCTACCTACCCCAGAAGGCTGAGTTGACCTGGGTGATTGGATATACTGGTATACCAAGATGGTTTGAATGTCCAAAGACAGTCGCCCATCCAACCGGGCCTGTTGTAGGGCAATTACACTCATTGGACATAACGTGTTGACCACTGGACCACGCTATGACCTACCACCCAGGAGCCAACTTTGGCTGAATGCTGGCTTAATCGAGTCTAACCCTCATCAGCTCAACAGAACATTTATGCAAAAGTTATTACACCATGACAGTAAAACAACCCAGAGTTTATGTCACAACCTCCTGTTGCAAAACAAGCAGCGTCGAAGCATAAAAGAAAAAAATAATAATTCCAGCAGCGTACGCGAGATGAATAAGACATAATCCTATGCTGACATGATGCATATTCAAACACTGAACACACACACACATGCACACAGTGGGTGCTGCTGAACCGTGCATGCAAAACAAATGGAAGGGGCTGTGAGCAAGATTGTCAACAAAGATTGTTGCCTCTTAGTGTTCAGAACAGCAGTGCACAACCTTTCTGAGATGAGGGCCAATTAACATAACATTGAAGTCATCGTGGGCCAGACTGATGCAAAGTGATATGATATGTAGTGAAAAAAATGGAAGACAGATATTAAATGTATATTGTGATACGTTTCCGCCATCTGACGTTGGAGAAAAGCGCCATTTAAAACAAGTCCAAAAGCAAGTAAGATAGTAAATGAATAATTTGTAAGACACAATTTCATACGAAATATGCTTAGTTTTCATGCGTAAAGCAGCTACTGCTTTCAGCGCGTCTCAGCCATCGCAATTCTGTCTGTCCATCACACGGGTGGACCAGTCAAAAACGGTGCAAGATAGGATCAACAAATCTTCTCTTGGACTTCAAGACCTGGCCTGGCTGAATAACACATCCTGGCACACAGGTTGTGCACCGCTGGTTTAGGACAAAAATAGCATTGGAGACAACACTGTAAACTTATGACACAGCACAACTCAGCCAGCAGTTTACATGAAAGATAACTGCCTGCTATTCTATACATAATCAAGAAGAGTAAACGCTGGACAATAACTGGCATCTTTACAAGAAGGCATAAACACTTTCGACAAATGACAACAGCCGAAACTAATAATACTGACCACTAATCTTTAAAATTTCATCCCCTTTTGAGTTACCACTTACTGCACTGGTACAGCAAGGACTTTTTTGACACCGAAAAGGGGTCAGGTGAGGCACCATGTAAAATGCCTTGGATTATTACATTACACATAATTTACGCAAATTAATGAAAGTTTAATCTTGCCGTATAGGAGTGACTTTCAAAGTTTTCTGCAATATATAAACTGTTTTCAGAAACTGCACTGTCTACCAGCAGTTCACAACACAAATGATAAAAAAAACTAACTGCCTAGAGATGTTTTGCAAAATGCTAATCTAGACCTTCTCTCGTTCAACTTTGATGAAGAATATAATAACAAAACATTTATTACAACTGGGAAAAGCTAAAGCAAATAGAAAAAAGCTCAGAAAACAATACTGCCAGACCTGCAAATAGTGCAGGTACATATAAAACAGACATACAGCATAATTACTTGCAGGCTACTTAGGCTAAACCATTACTTTAACACACTCCAGCAGAATAATAACAGATAAAAAAAAATCGAAAATTTTAAAAGGCCTCTCAGCTTGTAAGGCAAAAGCTTTAGTCTGTTCATCCGACGGCAATTTTTAGCCCTGCAATTACTTAAGAATTGCGCACATTACACCTAATTCTGGGGCACATCCCGCAACAGGTAAAAGCAACTCACACTCCAGCACAAAATACGGGCATAAAAGTTCAAGTAAAGCTCATCTCACATGCTAATACACTACAAAAGTGACATGAATGTCGTGCCCTTCAAGGACAATTGCTACTACTCGTAAAAGTCACTGCGTATTTCCTGAGTTACTTACCATCCTGCCAACGACAATCGCATAAATTTCAACCACTGAATTACATCTACATGTGAATATATATTAGAATAACTAACGTATACTAACTCTTTTGTACGATTTAGCGAATACTTCTAACGATAATATTAACAGCAACATTATTGTGCGCTTCGATACATCACAAAATTCTTGCGGCAAAATAATCACAACTAAAAACGAATGATCATCATCGTGAATGGGCAAAAAACGCACATTACTATGGCCCGTAAGTAAATAAACGAGTAAAACATTATGCTCAAGTCCGAGATAAGAATTAGTAGTCGACGCAAAACAAATCGCAGGGTTACCACCCACAGCACCCCGGAAAATCCCCCAAACATTCCCACCGTTCTGGGATTTCCAGATAAGTGGTTACCCTGCAGTTGATGTTCTTATAAATAAACTGTACTCTGATTGGCAGAAATGTCGTTCTGTTGTTTGTTATTGTGTGCTAAGAAAAACGTCGTCGGGAGGAAGATTGCTCCGGTCTAAGCCGCTGGCCGACTGTTCAACGTTAATTAGATTCTGCACCAGTGAAACAAACACTACGCCAGATGAGTCGCTACCACTGCTGCTGCTAGCACCATCAGAGGAAACCTGCAAACACAACAATCTTGTACTACTTAAACTGATTATTCCGCAGCACTCCAACAGGGCAAGCTCATGCACAGAGCTACAGAGCACCGTATGGGATCACAAAGTGTTATCTGTCACCCGGCATGGGTAAATGCATCCCGCCTAACGCCAACCAAGCTGGCTGGTACTCGATGTATCTACCCTAGAGGGATAGAAGGCTGAGTTGACCTTGGTGGACGGTTATATACCAAGATGGTATACCGGTCCGCAGACAGTCGCCAATCCAAGTAGAAAACACTTGATAGACAGCAAACCGAGAGTCAAACTCACAACACGTAGGCAGAAAATCCGACGATCTAACCATTATGCCACCAAAAAGCAAACTAACTCTGGCGAAGTGCTGAAGAAAATTCTAAACAGTAATGAGCTACAGCTGTACCTATTTATGCAATAATACTCAACAAAATATGTTCAGGTATGATAAACATCAAATTCTATTCTCTCATTAGCAGAGGTCTCATACTGACTAGTAAATTTGTTGACTGACAAGACAGACAAATGCTGTCAACAGGCCATAACCTCACACTTTCTAGATTCTACAACAGCCTAAAAATCTGGCAGCTTGTGCAGCAAATAATTTGGTAGAGACCACAATTCTTCAGTATTAATAATCCTGATAACGTAAGTTCATATGCATACTACTGCTTTATAATACTATTCACCTAACCAAGAACTAAACCCATAGCCTACATATCTGCTGTTATTCCTAGTTAAATGGATAAACACTCATGTATCAACATCTGTTATTACAGCATGTTAAAAAAGCAAATCGAACCTCGGCTGTCGACTGGGCTAAACAGTCCTTCAGCTTGTAGCCCCAGTTCGTGTCGATGCCTTTCGTCAAGAGATTTAGCAATACAGAACTGCTGGATACTGCAGTCGTAACTGAAATATGACAACACATATGTCAAATGACAATGCCAAATGTAGATTTATATAGCGCATTATCATAAAAAACCTCTAATGTGCTAGACACACTAATACTGGGAAAACAATAACGTTTTCAATGACTGTCTGAAGGTGTCTAGTGTCTACGGAACACTCCAGATCTCGAAGGCCGTCGAGCAGCGAGTTCAAGACAGTAGGGCCGGCTATAAAAAGCATTAAATTATTAACCTCAGTCAAAAGGAAGAGACAAAAAGAGTGTAGCTTCCTAAAGTACTCTGGAAGGACTTCCGTTCAACCAGTCAATCACGCCAGATTAAAATGGGTATCTTAAAAGTAAACTTTCGCAAACTTTGACAGATGATAAAACTTTTTACAAAGCAGAACCTCTTCCTGTCACTGAAATAATATGATCAAACAAAGTTCATCAAATAACAATATTTATCTATCATGGTAATTGTTTCCTAAGATTCAGACAAGTAGTGTTGCCAATTTGAGATCGATACAAGTTAATCAGAGAACTTATCAGTTACTGCTTCAACCAACACACTATCGAGGCACTGAAGGAAGCACTGTGTAGATAGCAAAAATTACAGAACACACCCGGTTTATCTCGGCTTGTGGCAGTCGTAGGCATATCGTCAGCAAGCCTCGGCAGTTTGTAGACAGGTGAGGCACCACCGCTTGGTGAGCTGTCTCCGCTGTTCACAGTCTCTTTGTCCGTATCCACCCCGGAACGTTTTATTACACTGACGTGACTGTCCGTGTTATTATTATTATTATTATTAGTGCTGGATGTATCGGCAGACGTTGGCGTGTCAGCAGCTAACGTACTGGTACTACTGCCTGAAACGGTGGTCAGATCCAGCTCGACGGGACTGCAAAATAATCACAGAAATAAATCGGGTCTGCATAAAGTAGCAACCAATTAATTGACTAATCATTGACATCATTTTTTTCGGATCAATCAAGTTTCTAATAAAATTTTGTACTTCTCCACATCACTACCATCACCCACTAATCAGCACATCACACAGAACATGTGGTCAATATTCATAGCTTCTGTACAGCTTGTATGGTGTTAGTTTTGCAGTTAGCTCACGATAAGACTATTAGACTAGTTATTCGACTACACACATATGGAACTATGGACTGCATTTTGTCATTTTTGAATTCTTCTGAGTTTGCTTTAGTATGTGAAATATAACAATTGCCAGTAGTTGAATTTTGCAGACTGTGTGGCCTTCTGTTTGAAATCAATCACGTAATGAAAGTTAATGTTTTAAGATTAACTGACTAATTTTTTAAAACCTGCACCAGCGCTGAAGTAGCACATAAAAACACGTGAAATTTTACAACGACTAGAAGGAAAACGGTTCAATTGACCTAGAGCTGTTATCTGCTCGAGAAAGCATAAATACATTACCAGTGCTCAGCGGGCTCGTCAACGCAGACAACACTCGAGACAAACGTCAAGTCATCCAATGGAACGTACGGCGCTCGTAGTTCGATGCCACCAGACTCCTAGCACAGTCAATACAACATGCCAAACCTATCAGTAACATAACATAACATACCTATCAGTATACACAATGTTCCAAAATTAGCGACCCCCCCTACAGATAATTACAGATCGTTAATACCTGACGGATTCTTACAAAATCTGAAATGGCCATGGAGACTATCATTTGGAACTAGTATTTAAAATTTCAGCTCAAATTGGCCAGCTTTGGCCTCAGTGCAAGCTTAACAGCTTAGGCAAGTACACTGCTGCTTCATCCCTTTGTCAATAATGATGTACTGAATGCGACCTTAATGTAAACATAGTGCCATTACACTTAGCACACATGGTAAAGTGAGTACGTAATAATGGGTGTAACCGTAAGTAATGTTAAGATAGCGCAGCGTACAATAACTTGATCAAAATCCATAACTACAAACTGAATTAGGCATGTTTGAAACAAGGGCATCACTAATTTTGGGACACGATGTATCATCTTTAACAGCATCATAATCATTTATGTTAAGACATTTTTAATTGATGCTGCAAACAACTCTGAAGCATGTAGCGGCAGGTACTAGGCCATACATTCACACGTTTACTGTGTAAATATTTGGTGCTTGAACATTTCCAAAACGGTCAACTGTTGCTATATCCCTGTCATCAGTACAACTATTCAGTGCATTAAATGAAAAGGCAGGAATACAAACAGCGAAGTTAAAATGTGGCCAGAACACTGATAGTGATAATTAGGGCCCAGAGTTTTAAGCAAGCCGTGGAATTTCGAGCCAAGCTGTGGAATTTGCCCTTTTCCGCGGAATTTCACAGAACTTTGCTGAAGTTGAGAAATGACTTATCAGCTTGATAACGTAATTAGACTAACTACATCACGGAGAAAAATCAAACTAAACTGCCTAAAACTGTGTCCCTACTAATAATTACCATCGTAATATGGCACAGTGGTAAATAAACACAACGTGACTAATTGACAAATTGCACTTATGAAAAGAAAAAAATCGATAATTTTCATTGTATGTTGCTAGCATAACTGAGTGCCATACCAGCATCCAAAAACTAAAGTTTTTTTAATAGAATAAAGCTTAGTTTATGCACAAATGGATGGCCGCGGTGAGCTGTGGAATTAGGACAATTTTGCTGCAATGAGCCGCGGAATTTTGCGAACTGGCCGACGGAATTTGGCAAAATTTTCCGTGGAAAACTGTGGGTCCTAGTGACAATAACATTCTGTAAAACTGCTTTAAGCTGACGGGCATGAAATTCTGGTATAAATCGGCAGTGGATCCATCACTAAATATCTTACATGCAGTTGCTAAAAATGTGTAGATATATGTAACTTTAGTGGCAATCAAAATAACATTATTTAGCACCATATGTCACTAACAAATCACAGGTAAAGATATAGATAAAACCAACAAAACCTATGACCAGAAACAATCGAAGATTTTAAACCTATGCCAAGAATGGTCACCTGGCAAATACAAAAAAATAATAAGCTACTATCTCAAAACTGCAAAGAATATTGGATAACGATCCAGAACCCACAAATGACTTTACATCATAACCAAAATTAAGAGATGTGATGAACTTCGAATTCGCATTCAACAACACGCGAATATTGACCACTTTTCAGTCATTCGATATTTGATTAATAGTTGGTGGCATTTCTGTCAAATGCGAATATTTCATTTTATGCAACTTGACTGAATTTACCTAAACTTTAGATAGAAGATACTGACTAAAGAGAACACAGAACACTCTGGATGTATCATTTTCTTAATGGAACTTGATTGATTTAACTGAACTTTGCCTTAAATACTGATTTTTTTCTGAATGAACACTGAACAACTACTTTGGATGTTTCGCTTTATTCAAATACAGATGTAATGATGTTTCCTTGAGGCTGAATAACTATTTGCATTCATATTCGCTATTCGACGAATAGTAAATTTCATATTCGCATTTGACGAATGCGAATATTTTCCAGCTTCGTCATATCCCTAACCAAAATGTGAGCTCCTCATGCTTGGGATATTCCTAACCCCTCTACAAAATTTCAACACAATCCATTCAGTATCCATACCGTTTGAGTAACCCAGCTACCAAAAATAAACTAAACCAGCACATATAACGTCTTCCAATGCTTACTTTTGGCAAAGTAACAAAACGCTAAACATCTTACGATACAACAGACAGGTTCCGACACAAATATAGCAAACTTCTGAGGGTCTACTAGTTTACAAATTAACCATATTGTAAGCTACTGCACATGAATCTGACTTATCGTTAACGGATGAAAACCTCCATACCAGGTCACTGAAAAAATTGCTGAGAGAATTCCCAGACAAAGTCCGCAAGCCGCCAGCACTCTCATTCAACTCATGGTCATGCTCCAGCTATACGCGACAGATTCACAGAAAACATCATATACGGCATACAAAATATTCCAATAAATTAACACAGTTTAACTA
>Ga0209146_1000508_pt1 | contig 11468 bp, 8 predicted proteins | sample WorMetLIZAISLAND_2_FD_187402 | JGI IMG/M metagenome (GOLD analysis project Ga0209146, IMG submission 187402) | Marine gutless worms symbiont microbial communities from Max Planck institute for Marine Microbiology, Germany - Olavius geniculatus... | ecosystem: Host-associated > Annelida >...
GGGGTGTTTACACGATCCAGCAAACGTAGAGCAAACTTCCAGCAAATGTATTCAAAATACACGTGCTAATGCTGGACGTTTGCTGGATCGTGTAAACACCCTATAAGACAGACCGACGTCGGTGATGTTGACAAGGGCCGGCGTTCTTCGTCCCTTCATGATGCAGAACACTTCCACCTCGGCCGTGTAGAGGTTCTCGCGCCACGTCAGGCCGCTATCGTCCAGGAACGTGCGGCGCACGATCGCGTACAGAACTTGCTCGGCGTTCAGAAGTTTCTCCTCGACGCTGAGTGGACGCCAGCCGACGGGCATGGAGCACGATTCAACGTCATGCACTATCGCAGTCGCCACCAGCAAGACAACCGCCAACGGGACAACTGAACCCCAACTCATTCCGGTTTCAACTATGTAGAGAAAACTCACAGCAGTCGACATGCGTCGTCATTATTTATTCACCAAGAATGCAAGGACATAACACTGCTGGCAACACACCCTAGCCTTAAACAGCGCTTATCGTGGTCAGCTAATAACTTACCTCACTTGAAAATAGCAATAGTTCATGGCACAACTTCATGCGAGTAATTACAATCGTAAAATTACAATTCTAGATACTGTCTAATTTTAGAACACAAACCGCAGACGGCAAAACATCCCATACGTTAAAAACGCTGTTGATAAAAGTAAACAAATTGTTGCCCCGTAAGAAAACACATGGTTATTGTGGTAGAAAAGTAGGATGGTTTAGACAGCGCGATCGTTATCCCCACAGCGAGTGAAGGCAAAACACCGCGGCAATCGAGGTTTTTGGCGCTCATTTTGTCATTCGTCAGTTTAGGTAGGCCTAACTCGTGTTAACTATGCTAACCTTACAATGTTTTACGTACTCGGTACGGAAAACACAAAATTAAACAACAAAATAAAAAAATGCAAAATGCAAGTAAATATACAAACACACAAAACACGGAGGTGCAGTCTTTACGCTGCGATCAACCGCCTTTAACAGCAGTCTGCTGTCGTACGCTATATACAATCAGTCGACGAATGACTTTATAGGCCTACACGGATCTAACCGGACTTTATATTAGGGCGTAAGCGTGCTGCGTTATACCCCGTTTACACGATCAAGAAAACATCAAGCAATCATCAAGCAAACGTCGAGCAAACGTCAAGCAAACATCAAGCATGCACGAAGCATAGCCTACACGAAGCAAACGTGAAACAAACGTCAAGAAAACGTCGAGCAAACGTTGAGCAATTAGAGCACACACGTCGTGCACGTGTATTTTGAATACATTTGCTTGATGTTTGCTTGATCGTGTAAACGGAATATTAGGTTAAAGCCGCCAGAAAATGATGAACCGAAAAGTGCCTTGTGGACGAACAAGTAAAAAAATCGAACCGTAAAATTTAGCAGGACTGAAAAATGCGAAATTTTCGACCATAAAAGTGTTGCTAATACCGGCCGTTTATACGAGGAAGCTGGCTCTACAAGCGCACGACGTGCGTTCGTCGTGCGGTAGAAAATGGCAGAAAAATGAAATATGACCTACCAAGTAAATTTTCAGTCAAAATAGAAGACGCTAATCCAAAATCCAATACCGTTTCCTGGGATTTTTTTGCTGATTTGAGGTTTTGTTCAGAAATCTGTTATTATATCGTGGATATTTCCACAAAAACCTACGGTTGGTTGTTTCGAAAACACAAAATTTTTCGTTACTGTTTAGCCGACCGTACTTAAGTAACGGTCGAGCTTATGGTACGGTTGTTGTCTGTCGTCTGTCTGCCTGTCGTCTGTCTGTCGGTCATGGATGTATTGTGGCTAAGCGTTTGGTCGTAGGGAAAACTTTTTGCAGGAATAATTAGCCTTCTGACAAGGCTTCCTGCATACAAAATTTGAAAGATGCAGTTTAAAGGGAACATTTTCAAATTTTGGGTTCAATGGAAGAGGTGAAAATGTGCGTTTTTCAATGAAAAACTAGCCATATCTTGGAAACGGTCATAGATAAAGCTTAGATTGCTATAGATTACCAATTACTAACAAGAAATCGCACACGCCCTTGCAGATGAGATAAAAATCATAGACCTTGGATAACCTTGAAGGTCACTGACAACTAGTACGGTCAACTATTTTAGCGAAAGCTGTTTTGTTCTTCTAGCGAGCTTGCAATAAAGCGCACAGTTTATATCCAAGTAGTAACTAAAACCTATTTTAATAAACGTTAATTGATTAATGCGTTTGACCGACACTTATTCATGGACGGCATTTGCTTAATTCATCTTGGATGTAAACATAGGCCTAATAACTGCAATAATAATTATTATACGAACGATGTATGACATGTTCTGCACTAATTTTCGTTGACAGTAATTACAGCAATTTAAGCCTAGCTCGCTAACTGCAGGCTCAATTAATTATATCCCGGACTCAGCTGTGAGTAAATTTGCTCCGCATCAATTTTTTGTCGGCGTAGGAACTAGGTCCATCAACAGCGGGATAATTAATTCAGTACTTTCAGCGTCCTGTAAACATGTTCTTTGATGGATGGGATTTAAGGTCGTATATTCAGCCGGTTTCCACACCAAATCTCTCCGCTTTTCTTTAGAAAACCGAAACCCTTCTGTCTGTTAGTAATGGCGTCACTTGAGAGTCATATAGGTACCCCTGGAAAAAAATCTTACTTGGTCCAACAGCATTAGCAGGGAACACGACTGTGACAGACGGGCGGACATACAGACCACGCTACGGTAACATCTGTAGCAAAAGCCAACCAACTCGGCCGGCTAATAATTAATGCATATTTGTATGACTGATTATTCCATTATACCAAGGCGTACTCCGGCAAAATAATGGAAGTGAAGTGGCAGATTTTACTGCAGCTGCTTCGACAGTGTTCAGCTCAGAATATATAGGCCTATATATTATTATTATTATCAAGTGAACTATCGACAACGGTCTACCTCGGCCATAGTTATCACGAAGTCTTTTTCACATGGCGTATAAACTGCAAATGTGCTGCTCACGTTCTTTTCGTTTTAATGCCGAATCGCTCCCGCAGCGCAAGCGATTCCGCCTATTTCTACACAATTTTCCGTAGCGTGGTCTGTCTGTCTGTCGTCTGTCACATTCGTGCACTCTGCTTAACCGTTTGACGGTTAAGTAGGCCTACACATGTGAGTCTAAGGATACACTGTGTAAAGTGAAGTTCTTTGACTACCCAGGGAAAGAGAAGACTTTGAAGTCTAACTCTGAGCCAAAACATTACAAATTACAGCCACCTGGCGAATACAAAGGAGCGGCGATTCCGGCGTTTGCCACATTACTTCGATTCTTGTTAAATTTGATAATATTCTGTTGTTTTTAACGGGCATGCGGCAGCGGCCGCACTCTACGTTTTAGCTGACTGTCTGCGGATGAATATCTGGTGCGCGCTACTTAACGCTATAGTTTTCGCTGCCTATAGCTACTGCTACTAACGCAGAAGAAAAGACGATTTCAGACTCTGCAACAAGACGCAGATTTTGTTCAGCTTTCACAACGAAAACAACGTGCAATCGTCGGCAAGTTCTATTTGCCGGGAATAAGAAGACAGCGACTTCATTACGGTATGTTAACTTTTACACGTCACAGCTGAATAATTAACATATTTCACTTTTTCAAACAACAGCGCTCATAAATTTTCACATTTTCACGCTGGCTCATGTAGTGCAAAATAAAATCTCGTCGAATAACGCAACACGCCTAAAATCCGCTTTATCAGATGCAGTTTGTAAAGTTCGTGTAAATGAAATACACGTAGGCCCTAAACTGAAAGTGGCATGCATGCCTTGGCAATATTTTTAAAAAAATAAAGTTTGAGGTTTTGACCGATGGAAGAGAATAAGCGTGACCTCAAGGTCTCGAGTAATAAGTTTGAGAAGCAGAGTTTAGAGCATCTGTTTTGACCGCTGAATTTAGTTTAAATCGGCTAGTTTGCATGTCACAAAATGTGGCTAGTTATCCCATCCGGCTTAAGTTGGCTGATTTAAAACATTTTTGTACATACCTGTCAATTGTCTGCATAATAATTTGCAAAAATGATAAACACAATGGGCTATGGCAGTTTATGGTTTCTCGCTTATAAAGTGAAAGACTTGTTTGATTTTAAAACAGTAGGATTTATACATGTAAGTTATAACGATCTCGATGTAAGACTACAACGAAATTATTAATTTTTTTCCTGACGATCATCACACGGCTACTGCATTTGAGTGCATGATAAAGCTACTCTAAGGTTAATGAGCCGCAAATGACCAGCGGATGTCACGCATGTAGAGAGACGGCATCTTACGAAAAAAATGCAGCACAGCCTACTGTAGGGCAGGCCAGCTAAAGTGAAGCCACTTTTATTTTTTGAATAGCTTTGTGAAACGTTGGCAGATTTTAATAATTTTGGCACGCAACATCGCTAAGAAACTTGACATAAATGGCGTGCTGTTGGTGAGTTGCGTCGACGTCTACGCGCTTGCGTTTGTGCATGCTGGAGGAAGAGATTTTGAGCACATGCTGTAATAAAGATGATGTGATGTGACAAGTTTGACTTTGTTTAGAGATGATAGGTTTAACTGTTAATCTTGTTTTTGCTATTCAGTTAATTATTTTTTGAACCGACGCATGCGATACTCAGTATGAATTTATTGTTGTAAATAACCAATTTACGATTTTTGCATTTTACAAGGTAGTGTAGCGACAGTATTAAGGTGAGGTAAGCAAAACTACAGTTATTTACGTCAAGTTTTTTTCACGATGTTGCGTGCCAGAAATTAGTAAGAGTTAGCCAACGTTTCACACAGTTATTCAAAAAATAAAAGTGGCTTCACTTAAACTGGTCCACCCTGTATGTGCTACACGGTGAGTCCAAACAATAAACCTGAAAACACTTATCTTTGGCAAATACTGTAGTTAGCGATTTTCGAAATTCTTTCACCTGTAGTCACTCTCGATGTGTAGGAAATTTGCATTGGGCGCAGAAAGCGAACTTGCTCGATGGCGATGAAGTCTGATCAAAAAAACCCGTTGCACCGGTGTGCAAAAATATATAATTTTATACAACAGAAAGTAGGCCTATGCAATGTAGGCTACTTTATGCTAGTCGAGGGAAAACAAGAAAACCACAAAACGAAGTTATTACTCGAGTCGATAACTAATTAACCACTATCAATATATGTAATAGCTTAAGTAGCAAAACAAGAAATCCGAGCTAATGCTCATGATACGCGCGAGAGCCTATAGCAGTCTCTGTTTGCAGGTAATCTTGGTTTATCTCCATCCATTTCGTCGCAATTCACTTTTTTACTTGTGCTTGTACTTGTTGTTGATGAGCGAGGTAACTTCTCAGCTATAGATGTCCATATCTTTCCATGTCTCATCCAGGCGGTTCTTGAAGACGTTAACGGATTGAACTAAAGTCTAAGGTCTAAGACTAGGCCTATCCATTCGCGAACTCGATTTCGTTTTGCCGTTCCCGTGTTTTCCAGTCCTGCGTTTTCCGTTCCCGCGTTTTCAGTCGCCCCTTAGCAATGTGAACTGTAGAGGCCTATTAAGGCGAGTACAGAGCGACGTATAACTGAATTGACAAGGTTTAGTTTTTGACGAACTGACCAATGGGCAAGCACTGCAAATGCATTACAGTAGGCACCGTCTCACGGCGTCGGTAACTATGTGACTACGCGCACGTACGCGTAAATCAATCACCAATGGGCTCGCCCTGCTCACTCATTGGTCAGCTCATCAAAAGTTAGTTCATTTCAGTTACATCGCTCTGTAGGCCTACGCGCCTTATTTATGGACAGCCAGCGAACAGTTGCACTTAGCAGTCAGTCGCCGACCGGTCACTTTAACAGAACGATGTAATCATAGACTTTATTCTAACGACTGATTGCACACAATTGATTGATTAGCCGGGTGCAACTAGTGGGCATATCATTCTGTGAAATGAAGGCATCGCACGACGTTAATTGACGTTAGCTACGCTCGACGCCACTCAGGCAGACGACATGAGCGTTCTATTTGCTCCATGCGCCCGCCAGCCAGCGGCCACTGATGCAAGATAGACTGTCAATAAAAATACGAAGACTTTTTACTCAAGACGTCTTAGCTGCATGAAGAACAAGAACGAAGACCGAGAGCATCGTGTATTTAAACATGACTTTTCACACAGCGCAACATGGTTTAGCTTTTTCGATGGGTAGCGTACGGTGTACCCAGCTATATTTGCTGTAAAAAGCAAACAGAGATCATATCGGCCTAATAACGTATAAGCCCTAGACATAACTCACTAGCTGCACAAATCTAATAGTCGTTAGTCGTTGTGTCTGGCCGTCGCATTATCTTGACAGATGTTTGCTGTACACATTAAATTACGTCGAATTTAGGATGACAAATGATGTTGACAACGGGTCGGTTTATCATAGGAGTAGATGCGTTTCTGACAGTAATTCAGTGACAACAGTTTAAATACACTGTGCAAGTTGCTAGTTTTGTCTAACTGGACAAGACGCATTACACATAAAATATCAAATATATAAATTACAGACTAGGCCTAGTGTCAAGTCAAGACGGCAGGTAATGCCTGCGAAAATATCACACAAATAAAGACTGATAAGTTTAAAGATTATAGGCGGGCAGCGCCGTTGCTTAATGGGGTGTTTACACGATCCAGCAAACATCCAGCAAACTTCCAGCAAACGTCCAGCAATTCACGTGTATTTTGAATACATTTGCTGCCAAAATCGGCCAATGTTTCAATTTCAATGAGTTAGCTTATTCAAAAAATAAGAGTGGCACGTTTTTTGAGACACGGTGTATAGGCCTATAGCCATTGTCACCTTCGAGCTTTGCCTCTCGAGCTTATAACGTGCGACCTCAAGGTCATACGCGTTCTTTCCGTCGGTCAATAGTCAAGACTTCCAATATTCATAACAGATAGTTTTGTTTACAAAGATAGTTTTGTTACAAAGGCTGTTTTTAATTACAAGTAGCCTATAGCTTTAATCTTATTGTAGGCTACATGTTGTGCCTTTACATTCGTGGGTCACTCGTCAATGCGTAATAGTTCCGTTTTTACGTAGGCGTAATGGGGTGTTTACACGATCCAGCAAACGTCCAGCAAACTTCCAGCAAATGTAATGCTGGACGTTTGCTGTTATGTTATAATGGACGTGGACGTTTGCTGGATCGTGTAAACACCCTATAATGCTCAGTTTAAAGCACTGAGTAGCCCATTTTGTGCTGATGTGCCGTTAGAAACTACTCACTCAATCAGAAAAAAGCAACCTACACTGTACTAGATTAACATGTTTTTTCAACATCAGCATTAGGCCTAACTCTGTCTATGTGAGTGCGATTGTCAGAACAGTGGTGTTTCTGTGCGCTGGTGAGTGACCGGAAATGACGTCATCATGGTTGACTCGTGCGTTCGTAGCGGTGACTGTCGTCGGTGTATTGGCGCTCCGTGTTAGCTCCTCAACTATCCAGCAGTCCGACACTGGTGGTCACTCTGTCACCCGAGGTCACTCTAGTGGTCACTCAAATCGTACGAATCGTGGTTACTTTATCATTGACCACTTTGGCGGTCACACTAGTTGTCAGTCTGTCACTGGTGGTCGCTGGCCGTCGCCTGAACGCCTGCTGGAGGTCGCGCGACTCTGCGATGCCATCTTGGCCCGCTCTCACGATGTCACCGATGACGTCACAGACGTGCGGAAGAAGCGGAAGTGGAGTGAAAACACGATGATGACGTGGGGGAAACGAACTGGTGGTAGCGGCGGTCTGAACACCGTGTACGGGCTGAAGTTCTGCCAGTCTTTACGGCGAAGCCTCATCCGCCTCGGCAACGTGAATTTCATGGTGGCTTTGAACGAAAAAAACACAGGGTGGGACGAAAACGACTTGAAACTCTCCGACAAGCGGGCGCGAAGAGGAAAATGGAGCGAGAACACCATGGCTACATGGGGCAGGAAGAAATGACGAGAAGATAAAGGCCTACCTTTGCCTATAGGCCTACATAGCACGGCGGTTTGCTGTAAACGTGACAGACATTATTTTGATTCTTTAATTGCGTGTTTTACCGTGTCTGCCTTGATACGGCCAGGTCTAAAACGTGCATAAATTCCGTTTCTGCAAACTTCATTATTTCGCTAACTCTAATGGGGTGTTTACACGATCCAGCAAACATCCAGCAAACGTCCAGCTCCATTATAACATATGGGAGCAAACGTCCAGCAATTCACGTGTATTTTGAATACATTTGCTGGACGTTTGCTGGATCGTGTAAACACCCTATAACTCTAACGCCAACGTCCACTAGGCTTACAGGATGCAGCTGAAAAAAATTGGAGCACGAGTTGCGATTTCTCTGTAATGTGACTGCGTATCACATTGACTGGCGACGCTTTAATCCAGTCCTTAAAATTAGGCAGATCAGCTTTGATTAGCCTCTTCATTGGCTTATTATTGCAGAAAATAATATTATTATGTGTGTTATGTCTGTGGCCACACATCGCAGTACAATCAGCGTCGGACGCAGAACAGTGGATGCTCTGTTTCTGGTTGTATTTTGGCTAAACGGCAAGTCGTAAGGGGTCGGCGATGGTACTATCGAACAGTGTGCTGACGACTTCTTATTAACTGTCAATACAAAATAGTAACCATGTCTCAATCTGCAGCGGTTTGGCCGCAATTTTTTTACCTTGAGCGTGGCGTCGCCAGTTTCTATAGCTATTAGCTTGTTGGTCTTTTACTCAGTCACGTGGCGGATACCTACATCGTTTCCGTTTCTTACTTTAGGTTTCGTGAATCGTGGCGCTGTACGTTTCTGTTTTAACTTCCAACTTTTATCGGGTTCAGCACCTGAAGTAAGAGTACTCACTACGTACTCGTACTCACTACGGCGAGTCGTTTTCATCTCATTTTCATTCGCTAGGGGTCGCAACACTCCAGGCATGTGCCAAATTATAAGATTCTGTCTTCACCATTATTACCAGACATTTCCTAACTTTAATGTCATAGGCTTATTCCCTACCATTTCCAAGTTTTCTACAGTGATCAGCACTCACCCGTCGTTGCCAAAGCACATTTCCACATACCATGATACGCTTCATGATATGCATTAAAATCAGCTCCCTTCGCTAGGCTTAGCCTAGATTGTGGAGTAGGCCTATACACCGTGGTCCGCAAAAAACGTGCCACTTTATTTTTTTGAATAGCTCCGTGAAACATTGGCCGATTTTAATACTTTTTGGTGTGCGACATCAAGAAGAAACTTGATGCAAATGACTATAGTTTCGACCATTTAACCTTAATACTGTCGCTACACTACCTTGTGAAATGTAGGTTACTGCACCTGCTGTTAGCAAGTAGTGTCAACATCTACCGCTTGCAGTCGTGCTGGAGGACATTTTGAGCACATGCTGTAATAAAGATAATGTGATATGACATGTAAAGACTTTTTGAGAGAAAAAAAATCGGCAACTGTGTTTGTCTCTACTCAGTTAATCATTTCTGAGCCAACGCGTGCACTATCCAGTGTGAATTGATTGTTGCAAACGGTCAAACTAAGACTTCTGCATATCACAAGGTAGTGTGGCGACAGTATTAAAGTGAGGTGGTCAAAAGTATAGCTTGATGTTGCGTGCCAAAAATTATTAAAATCGGCCAATGTTTCATGCAGCTATTCAAAAAATAAAAGTGGCACGTTTTTTATGTACCGCGGTGTAGATAGTATCGCCTGTAATTGTTGACAGACACAGCAACTAACGTAATTAATTGACAAAAATTAAGAAACTAAAAATACAAACAGCAAGATCCACATTAGAGGTTTCAACAGATCCGGCCATACTGCAAAACCTAACGCATAGCCCAGTTTTCCAACTGAAAGCAAGACATTAGGCCTAACAACTAGAGAAGTCCGTTGAACGAAAAATTGGACCAAATTTGGACTAGAAATACAAATGCGGCCAGCATTAGGCCTACTGGTGATTATAATATAAGCGAAATTTGCAGTCCTGTAAGATCATGTTAAATTTAACAAGTAAATAAACATACCCTAATCACATAAGTTTAAGCCTACACTGGTAAATTATTTGTGTTCAGACCAGTGGCGAATCTAGAACCATTTGAGAGAGGCCAATGAGACCCAAAAATTGAAACTCAACGGTATGAAGTGTGAGGGGCTCTTGGAGAGGAAGCAAGCGAGCTCCTAGCCGCCAGCTACGGGGGAGCGCTGTAAGCTCCCCATTCTGGACAACGAAGGGATTTTTGCAGTTTCAGTCAGGACAGTTTTTACGCGCGAAAGCAGCTACTGCTTTCAGCGCGTCTTAGCCATCGCAATTTTGTCTGTCCGTCTGTCACACGGTGGATCAGTCAAAAACGGTGCAAGCTAGAATCACCAAATCTTCACCGTCGGCTGCCTGGAAGACTATTTTCAGGAACCGTAAATCTTTTCCATAAATTCGAAGGGGGTCACCCCGAACGAGGGCGCTAAATGAGAGGGGGTGGGCAAAATTTGCGATTTTTGGCCAACAAGTCGTTGTATCTCAGTAACGGTGCGAGATAGGGCCTAGGTTACTATTAATCAATAATAGGAAGTCGCACATTGGCTCTCGATTGCCGCCAAATTCAACCTTAAATGACCTTAAATGCGAAAATAGGGAGTTTTATGGATTTTTTGGCGATTTCGGGCTGCGACACAAATCTATATCATTCACAAGGTGGCGCCACGGAACTATCGTTATGCGATCCAGACAGAGAATTTGGTATTTGTATATTAACTTAGCGTAAACACCCCGATTTTTAGCTAAACTACTGAACCGGAACTGCTGGAGGCTTTCGCGCCTCTCGTGAGCATTAGCTCGAATTTTTTGTTTCCTTTCCATTTCCTTTCCCCTTTCCTTTACCTTCCATTCCTTTTCTCCTTCTCCTTTCCTTTCTTTTTCCTTTTCCACCTTTCCTTTCCTTTTCCATCTTCCCTTTCCCTTCCCTTCCCATTCCATTTCCTCTTTCTTTTTTTCTTCCATCTTTCTTTTCTGTCTACGTTCGTGCGTCCAATATTTGAGGCTCCATATCTCCGTAACTGTGCCAGATAGACGCATGGTCACTATTGACCACCCATAGGAAGTCGACTTTCGTGAGTCGAATGGTCACGTGATCGATGATGTCACGTGACCCCAAAAGGTCAAGGTCGTGACCGCATTTTCTTTGAAGCGCCATATCTCCAAAACGGTGCAAGATAGACGCATGGTGACGATGGACCATTTATAGTAAGCGCTGTCGACGAATCGAATGGTCTCGTGACTGACAATGTTTATTGTTTAGTCAAAATAATAGAGAAGGATGAAAGGATCATTGCTTCTGTACAATTTGAGATTAAACTGTTTGATTTTTTTTCTACCAGTTTAAACAGCTGACTGATTATATTTATATGGACATATAC
>Ga0209146_1000513_pt1 | contig 11426 bp, 5 predicted proteins | sample WorMetLIZAISLAND_2_FD_187402 | JGI IMG/M metagenome (GOLD analysis project Ga0209146, IMG submission 187402) | Marine gutless worms symbiont microbial communities from Max Planck institute for Marine Microbiology, Germany - Olavius geniculatus... | ecosystem: Host-associated > Annelida >...
GATAATTGTCATAGCTATACTATTAGCATATTTCATGTTATGATGCCAAACAGGCATATAACGTCATCAAAATCGTTTAGATGTTCATTCGGCTTTCATGTTCATGTAGAGCGTGATTTCGTTTTCGTGCAGGCCTAAACCCCGCCGTGATCAGTCGCAGCACTCTGCTGCGGTGTATTTTTTCGAATCTCATTTATTTTCCTCTCAGTACGCGAATGGCGACCGGTCATCCACCTATCGGCCGATGTCAAAACGCGCCTCAGCGGCGCCCACTGCTGCTGCAGCTGCTGCAGTTGCTGCTGTATCTGCAATTAAAATCGCTGTCGCACGTTATCTCATCGAACCAGTCGCCTCATGCTGCGGGCAGGGGGTTGTATGCGAGGAGGAGCGGGACTGGAGGGGCGAGAGATGTGAACTAGGGCGAGATAGTGGGGGAGAAGGAGGCGGGCGCGTTAGCTAAAGTTCAATCTGATCTGTTGGTCGATCGCGTCGCCGTTTTTCATTTCTGACGTCACCGAGCGAGAGAGAGAGCGCGCTGGCTGGTTGGCGTCTGAGCGACGCCCGATAAGCGGCCGTCCCGAATTAATCCATTAATGGCTAGATGGCAGGCGCCGATAGCGGGCCGAGCCGCGCGCAAGCCGCACGCCGCCACGGCCGTCTGATACGCGCGACCCGGTTATCGCGGCCTGCTCGGTTGCAGGTGTAATTAGATGGGTGTGGGTTGAACCCTGCTGCCTACTCGGTTACGCCAGTGCCCTATTATAGGATCGCCCCCGGAAAAGTCTCCCCTGGCCGACAATTTACCGGCAAAACCTCTCTCCGCCCGGCGGCCGCCTGCATGGGCGGGACGAATTTTTGCCGTTAAATGGTCGGCCGGAGAGAGACTTTTCTAGGGTACGATCTTATAATGGGGAGACTTTTATGGGGCCGGCGATATTTTGATATGGGAGAGACGTATCAGTTTCGTGATTATCTCTCCCCGGGCGGATTTTTCATGGGGGAGACATTTTAATGTGAGATCGGCACGTAAGGCGGGTCGCTGGTCGTCTCATATCGCACGTTGACGGTCGGTCCGTGATAACGCTACCTGATAACGCTGCTGCTGCTGCTGCTGCTGCTGCTGCACATTTCTGCTCCGACTGGTTCGCGCACACTGCGCGCTGTTTCGTAGGCTATAACGATGCACAGTCGGTGCTTTTTTGTCACTGCAACTTTCAATGCACTGAAAACTCTTAAGTTTTTGGTTCAAATGTTGAAAGTCAGTAGGCCTATCGCGAACAGGTAAATCGGGCCTCTGCAGCGTATATATAGGCGGGGAGAGAGTCAGGACAGGGCATAAGGAGCGTCCAAGAGTTGAAGCAGATGGACTAGCATATCCGAACGCACGCGTCACATCCTATATTCGTAGGTATAATATGTCGACAGTCTGACTGTCAAAACCTATATTTGACGACGGTCGGCAAATCGCAGATGTCTGTGGCTGTCGATGCTGGAGACAGGTTTGCAAAATGATCGGCCGTGCATCTGGGAGCCATACAGGTGTAATCATTACACAGCATTTCTGCCAGACAAGCATTTCTTAATACCAACTCCCCATTCCCCAGTCCGCACTTTTTCTATAGCTATAGGCCTAGCGCAAGTGGCATTTTAATTCATGCGCCATTCGTAACACTCGTGTGCATGAATGACACGAAATTACCGCAGGGACTGCATGACTAGTTTTATTATTACTTCTCTTCTGCTTCTGCATTATATAATCAACTGGCTGCATATTTGTGCCGATAAAATCGGGCAAACGATCGTATCGCTGTTCGCTACTGATAAAATCGCTAACTTTATCGTCAGCTCAATCGCCACGCAGTAGCACGCATATCGTTCGTTGGCCGTTACGACGCCGTGTATACCAAATACTGATATGATCAGCTGACATATCCACCAATAACCGTTTGAGCGCCGCTGCTGTAGGCCAGCCAATCTATTGGTCTGTAGGGTCATATTAGACATGCTGGCTACCACTGGGAACTGAATCCCAGCAGAACGAAAGTCTTTCTGATTGGACAGACTGTCATTGTTCATTTTTACTGATTTGTGATTAGGGTTCGGGTAGGATCAAACTGTCGTAGGCTATTTTCCCAATATGCCAGAGCCGCGTCAAGGTTAGTGCCTTTTCGGCGATCGCGTGTAGGCCTACATGTTTATACTTAGGTTTTTGCTATATCACGCTGACTGCTTTGTTAATAGTATTAATGCCAACACATCCGTAGTGGCTTTGTTCTTGTTCCGTAAATTCACACAGCAAAGTCATCTTGCCTTCAAATGTGTCGAAAGGCCAAGAATTGCTTTCTGATATTATTACTTTGAATATATTAACTATAGGCGTCTTTATGCATCATTTTGTTTATGTTGCCTAGTTTCCCTTACCGACAATATACGAACGTTTGAATAGCGTATACTCTATAGGCTTCGACAAGCTTTGCACTCTACGAGTGCCTTCCAAATAGTTCCATTAGGAATTTCACCAAAGTATTTTATCAGCTATTTTTGCTGCAGTAAGCACGATTTTTTTTCTGTAGTTAATAGCGCAGATTTTTCACGCGTCAGGGGCGCGCAGTGAATGATTGATTCATTCAGCCTGGAGCTTATCGGCGGCAACGTCTTATCTGCGGTAGGTAGCACTAGCAGCGGCAGCAGCAGCAGCAGCAGCAGCAGCATAGGCTGCGTATGCTGCGTGCCGTGTCTTTATCAAGTGATTGGCGCGGCGGCGGCGCGTTCAGTCGACTGTGTCCAAGATTCAGCGACTGCAGCGAGGAGATGCGAAGATGCAGAGGCTGATGAGCACTGAGCTGATGGTGACATTGGCGCCCATTCCGTGCGGCGATGGGAGAGGTGAGCGATAGGCTGCGCCACTCTGGCCCACAGTCAGAAATTCGCAGCATACTGCTTCCCACATCACAAAATTTTCATAGTTCTAAAAACCGACCGTTTTAACCTAAATGTCACAAGTAATGCTGATTTTTTTCGTCCCAAAATTCACCCGAAACCATTCGGCGTCTTGGCTCTTCGTCGACTGACGCTGATGGAGCTTTCAGGATTGTCTCAAACCGCCTGGCTGGGAGGTATAAGACCCCCAAAGGGAAAAGTTGGAGTAAAAGAAAAACAGGGCAGTGCTGCAGAAAATGAGAGAATAGTGTGAAAAGTACGTCTCCACTGCCGAAGTTCTTAAAATTGAGCGCCTGCGGTGGCTGCAGCCATAGCGACGGGCAGCGTGCGGAGAAAGATGTGGGAGGAAGGAAGAATTGATCACGGACGACGGCTGAACGCGATAACGCACTGCTCGACCAAGATAATCCTGTCAGAAAATGCGCCGAATGGCACTCTTCTCGGGCGTTGATCTGAGCGAGCCATCAATAAATACCACACTGCAGTCTTCTCTTCTTATCGCCGTCCGTATAGCTCGCCTATTCGCACGATAACGGCTTTCGTTTATACGAATTTATGGTATCGTGCGTATGACCCGTGTATAATTAATTTTCGGTAATCTGATAGTCGACGTGCGAAATCTTTACGTCGTATGACACTGGCATGCACGTCGTGCATCGTTAGACTTATATGAGAAATTGTTGTACAAGGGGATGACTAAATTAGCCACATCTCATCTAAGTTACAAATCGTGATAAATACCTTTAATGAGTAGAAAAACTGAGAACATTAAATTAACAAAACGCTCATGTCTATGACATATTTAATTAGATATGTCAGGTTTTCGACCAGATCTCCAACTATAGTTATGAGTAGAATAAAGTCTGACTTCTTGAAAACCTGTTTCAAACTTGTCGGCCACTTTTAAACAGGTTCCGAGCAAGGTATTGCAAGTAATGGAATTTTAAAGCATTCACTGCAGTAGCGCTATTGTTGTACGCTATGCTGTGATTGGCTTTGTCTATTTGCACAGTCGAAAGATGAAACAAATAAAACAACGACTGTATTTTTTGCCGAGAAAGTATATATTCATTTTTACAGAAAATGTATAAATGGTAATTATGCGACCATTCTATTGGGACCATTGCAGATGTTGCCCGTTCATTTTCAGCTGTCTCTGCAGTATACGACGTCCTAAGTCGAAAACGAAATACTAACCTTTGAAGAATATCGACCGTCGATTACTGCCTATAGTCTTGCTCGAAATAGCCGTTCGTTGGCGGCTGAATTATAATTGTCAGTTGGATGCTGTGCGTATAGAAAGCGACGAAGCTCTGACTGACCGATGGAGGATGTCCTCCATGGCCAGCGGCAGTTTGGTGGCACGGGTCGGTTCGACCGATAGCATCCGGGGTCTTTAACAGGTCTAATAGGCTGCAACCCTTGTCTGCGGCCGATAAACGTCCTCGGAGGCGCCTCGTCTTGCTTTCATCGTTAAGAAGCTTTATCAGGCGCTCGGCAGAGAGGACGCCGCACTGCAGGGCGATGAAGGGCAGTGATTGGGCGGAGGCACAGTCATTGTGGACGGCGTGATAATGGCGAACGATGCGGCTTGGTGCGGCATTGATCGTAGCGTCTTCAGCGTCGCTATCTGCGCCCGCCAAATGTTCATCTAATTCAGTGCCGGCCGGCCGGCCGCGGCACTGGCGTACTTATTGTTAACTATCTGACACGTGCTGATGACGGACGCGCTCTTCGCTTTAAGACTCTTCGCGTCCGTCGGTGGCGCCTTATCGGTTCCACAGCGTCTTGCAGGGCGCAACGGAAGCACCCGGGCCACCAACCTCAACGTCCGTCCAGCCGGGCACTGTCCAGGAAGAAAATGAGCGGCGTCGAAATGTTGAGGACGATTGAAAGAGAGGGGGGAGTGGTGAAGGGGGCGACAGCAGCGCAGAATAGACAGTGCGATGATGCTCTTCAGAGACGGGCCGCTGCGCGCGGCTACTGGTAGGCTACGTCCAGACTCTCCGCTTCTGACCGCTTTGCGCCGGCTGCGTTGATTTATCGGCGTAATGGCTATTTGTATTGCTACATGCGTCGACGGAGCGGCTCGGCTATCTGGTGCTGTGATCGGGAGATAAGCGCTTTTGCGGGTGGGGTGGCTGTCCGGCGGCGCATCGCCGTTGTAAGGACGTCGACGACATCGACTTGGTTGGGTCAGACGCGCACTATGCGACCACCGACTGACCGTTGTCACACAGACAGGCCTACCGCGCTGCTTGGCGCTTCCTTTCCGTTCCCCCCCGGACAATTTGCTTGTCGCGTTTGCGAGCCGTTTCCCTCAGTGCACGGCGGCGCACCGCACCGTCCAAGTCTAATCATTTTCCACAGCTATAAATCAGTGTCATTAAAACCAGCTGCAGAGTTGAAAGAGGTTTTGTTATACCTGGTAATATGAGGATGAAGAAAACTGGCTACATATCTGAATGGAGAAAAGGATTCACGCTCTGTTGCTATAATGCTGATTTTTTTACATTTCTCTGTGTCTGAGATATTATATTGTCACAGAAAAATGACACAATAGGCCTATCAAAAAAGATATACTCGTAAGGCAGCCATATGCGGATACATGTGTGCAAATGATTCTCAAGACCGATAGACTCAGAAGTTTTAGACGATAATGTGTCTTACATTACATCATTTTTCCGACACACACTGATAGGGATTTTTAAAAAATCAGACCCCAACGATGTGCAGCCTTGTCAATAGTCAAGCAGAAATTGTTCTAGCCGGAAGGCAAGAAAAACACAGAAGACCTGAGGAAAACGTTGAAGGAAGGGACAAAGGACTAGATAGAGGCAGAGGTTTTGTGCAAAGTCGTGATACAACTCAGCTGCACACGATTAGGTCAGTCCTTCTATAACACCTGGCGAACCTCTTGTAGGTGAAATTCTATGATAGCATTTGCAGAAGCCAGCTGCATTACAGAAAGGCGTCAAATCTGTATGTGTGGCTTTTGGTATAAATGCTCCCATATTTGTCAGCATGCGCCCCAGAGAGCACAGAAGCCAAAAAGCGATGCTGTCTGTGTAACGTATGCGATATCGTTGCGAGAAACTGGACGGGATAATTTAGTTTCATTTTAGTTTTATCGCACCTCTGTAATACGCGTCGCTTCAGCATGCATACACAGGGTGTGTATTATCCTGTGGAGGACATATCGTCGCGTGTGCGGGCTGGCGTGCGGTGTACGACATTATGCCGTATAGATCAGACGTAATTTTCGGCTCAGCATCTGACGACGACAAGCGAGCGCCACTCTGACGGATGAAGCGGTCGTGACGTCATTTTGCGTCGAGTTCCGTTTAACCCCTTAAACGCCATCGCCAGCCGGCGACAGTAATTGCGTGCACGACATTACTCAACTTATAGGAACAGAAGAAGATTACTGCAGTTAATGAACAGCGCCAATTATTTGGGTTGGTAATCCCATATGACAGGTGACGCTCCGTAGCTCGGGATGGGTTCTCCATAAAGAAATATGTATACACACCCTTTAAATTTGTTAATCTTTCAACACATAAAACCGTTATAAGAATCAGAACTGAAGTCGAAGACAACCAAAGTCGTGGTCCATCCAGACGGTAGTCCTGCAGAGGGTTAGCGTCATAGAGCGTCGTCGTCGCAGACTTTTCAGCGCGTAATCTCTACTTTACGATGCGATTCTTGGATGCAGCGGCTGCGGCGACAGAGGCGACGTCTGCCGAATTAATCCGAATTAAGCACGATCGCGATCTACCGCCAGCCGGCGCGGTGGTTTTGCATTATGACTGGGGACTGCAGGGGCAAGCAGGCAGGGCAGGCGTCGAAATAGACGGAGGAGTTGCTCGGAGCAGCGATCTAGCGCATAAAGCACGCACGGTGGCTGCGACACGGTGGTGAACGGTGCTGATCGACTGATGATAGCGCCGCGTGCGATCTCTGGCGTGTCCACGACGGCGCCGCAACACGCCAGATATGGAATATGGAATATATTATCCGCGTTCGGCCGCCGGCAGAGCCTTATCAGTTGTGCATACAGCGTGGCGTGCTAAACGCGTAGCACGCTATCCATCTTGTCACTGGTGACTGGACAGTAGGACTGGTCGACCACAGCAACTACAGATCCACTGACCAGCCAGGGATGATTTACCCTAACTCTCTCATCTTCACATTCCCTTTCCAGCAGAGTAACTTTGGACAAAAATGGGAGTAAAAGGGGCAGAGACAATGGGTATGACCCAGAGATTTGGATGAATAAGAAGCTGAAGTTGTTAATGAGCAGCCAGCCGCAAAACTCGGTGACTGTGTGACTGAATCAACCTGAATTAGTGCAGCACGGCGGTACCGGTAAGGCGTGTTAAAAGATAGAATCTTGACTTCAATTTCAAACTTGGTTTCTGCACGTGTCCTCAACGACAAGTGTCTGGTCGCCCCGTGTGCAACTTTTGTTTTGTTCAATATTCATCGTATCGTAACGCGTGTGCGTGCGCGTGCGTGCACTTTGAAATGAATGATATTTTCCGGTTTTTTGGTACAGACGCCGAATTAATGATTTGCGCGAGATTCACGTTGGTCTAATTCGTGATTCGAAACGCTTGCCATGCAGCAGTTCTGTGTACGCCCTATGTGTCCGACCACACGCAGACGCGAGCGGGCTGAAAGCGGATATGACGTCATGATAACGTCGAGTACACGTGCTTGACGTCCGATATCGACTGGCGATAGTATCGATAAAATCGAATAATCAATTATAGCCAGAGAGAGGGGGAGAGCGAAGGGTACAGTATACTGGCGTAGCGTCTGATAAAGCACGTAGATGACGTGCTTGTCTCTAGCGTATGCGCTATCACGACCAAACCAAACCGAGGCCGCAGCCTCGTTCTCGTTCTCGTTCTCGTCTGCTGCTCCTGTTATTTATTCGTCCGTCGATTAATAACGCGCTATCGACGGCCGAAATCGTTCTCTGTCGTACGTACGCCGTTACGTTCAAACGCACGCTCAAGTTATATCTGTCACTGATAGCATTCGCCGGCCCGCTTCTACAGCCAAGATTTTCGATTTGGGCCTTGTCCTATTTTTAATTGTCATGTCCATTGTACATTGTGCATTGTATCTGCACATCATTATTGTACGTGGATGTGATCAACTGAGCACAGAACGAGGCATTTTGCTGTCATTATGCGGTCGTCCTAAGGCAGCAATCGCAGCATTTTGCCAGCCCGTCCGTCCGCCTGTCCGTCCGTCCCTTACTGGATCTTAACTCGAAAACAGAAAGGCGCGAAAAAAGCCAAAATTGGCGCGAACGCTTTTTTGGCAGGGGTAGGCTAACCGGCGTGCCAGTTTTTAGTTGAAAAATCAAAATTCGGGGGTCGGCCGCACATATAGTAGTCTATGTCGGCACTGGGCTGACATTTTTTTTCTATAGTGTTATCTTATCGTGTATGTAGGTGCTGTTTAAGCGCGTTACCTAATCATTTTGGTTTTTTTTGTGCCTTTGCCATTAGCGTTATGGACGACCCAAAAGCGCTGCGTTATGTTTGTCGTTTGTCCGTCCCTCCGTACGTCCGTTCGTGACGTTTCAGCGATGTTGTGGACTGGTGGAATTTACTAAATTTTGTCTTTGGAAACAACGAAGTGAGCGATTATTTGGGTTTAACAAGCGTGTAATTAGTTTTCCTGTAAGACCTACCGCTTAGCCACAATACGTCTGTGACAGACGACAGATACACTGGCGTAGCCATAAGGGGCGCGCTGGGGGCACGTGCCCCTCTATAGGAGCTTGCTCAGTTACTCAAAATAGTGCCAAAAATGCACCAAAACACGCCATTTTCACACACACAAAAATAAAAAATGTCCGGGCAGGAAGCAGGCTCCTTCCCCAGACCCCTTCTCCATGGGGAGCGGACATCGCTCCCCATACCTCACGGTACCTCACCTCTCAAGTGCCCCCACTACAACTAGATCCTGGCTACGCCACTGGACAGACACCTCTCGTAGCGAGGTTCAACGGTCAGCCGAAAAAGTCTTGAGAAAGAATGAACGCTGCGGAGTCTAGAATCACTGCTTGAATGCCATGCACTGCTTTATCGTTATCTCAAGTCAAATGCTTGCAATTAGCGATAACGATAAGGCTGCGGTGTTTATCTTATCGTACAGTCCGTGCGTGCAGTAGCAGTGGCAAAACTCGATACGTGACCTTTCGTAGCCTATCTGCAACTACACTATAAACGTGCTGCATAGACTGTTTGCGATTAAACTGTTCTGCTGTCGAACTCTTGACGCTTATCGTTGCGCTATCGTAAAATACTGTCGCTGGCCGTCGTAACTCGTTGTTTTCCGAGAAATTAGACGATTCTGGTTTTTTACAGCACCTCTTATTCAAGAGATGAGCACGAGACCTTTTAAGCCGCGACCGAGATGAGACTTTAGTAGTACGTCTCGAGACGGTCTCGAGACCGAGACCACATCCGTGCGTTTTCCGCGACAGTGTAGGGCTTAGCTGGAGTGCCTCAATAACTAGTGTGTAATTTGAAGTAGGGCCTAACTGTTGGAAGGGGTTTTGTCTCGAAGAAGGGGTTTTTGTTGGGGGGGAGGTGAAATCGTTATGGAGGGCGGTACGAGGCTGATAAGGTTAGCGCCGGGGATGCACGGCGCGATGCATGGCAAGAAGGGGTCCATGGAAGTCCCGGGTAGGTCTCATATCACCACCGCCGGCGTTACTGGCTGGACTACCGACGATATCCCAGCATGTCAGAAACATCTCGCGCGCGCATTGACGAGGTCAAATACGTCGGACACAGCTAGCCAGTGAGTGGTGGATGTTTCGTTATCTTTTACCGACAGTGATGCCATCTCAACGCCCAGTGTCCGAGAGAACGATACCACCCCACGACAAAAACCCCTCTAAAATTTTAAAGGCCAAGTCGCACCGTCGCACGAGAAAACGACATTGGATAAATAAGTGTAGAATGCAATGCTAATTAATAATGCGTTAATCTGTTGAAACAAAAACGTCGCTTTGAATTAATTTTGATAAAAATATGTCGTGCGAACGGAATGATGACGTCACGAACCACGCTTTGTTCATGGCGTAGCGTCAAGGCAACGAGCGCTCAGTGCGAGGAACGCGTTTGCATGTCCGGAACCGGAAGTCGGACGTTGTCGGCGAGTGGTACAATGGAAAGGGCATACAGTCGGCCCACTTCCGGTATGAAAGCGACATCTCTATAAATGCAAGCGAAGTCTCTTGGCCCGGTACCGCGCTTCATTGACGCTGCTAGCGTCAATTTCTCTCGGACGCTCTATATGCGTTGACGCTAGTAGTAGTTTGTGACGTCGCAGGTCTGTCATAATTGTCTACTTTGTAGCTTATTTTTACAGTATAAAGATAATACTAGCAACAAGCAGATTAATAAATACTGACAGATTAACATTTGATGAAGCCAGTTAGTGCTTTATAGCAGTTACGTAAAATGGTACGGGCCTTTGAGGGCCATGTAATTTGGGCTACGCCCCTTTTCTAGGGAATTATTTTTCAAGTCTGTATAGCACTGTTTGTATTGACGCTTCCGTTAACAGCTGTGCGGGAAATTGCAGACGCCAGTACGTCAGGGAATTGCCGGAACATGCTTTCAAGAATACTTCGTGCGATTGTATCTTGTATTGTATCTTCGCGGTAGATTACCCATGTTTATCGGCAGCTTTCTCAAAGTCCGACCCTTAAAATTTTAGTGGGGATTTTGTCGTGTGGTGATAGCGACTTGTGTCTACAGTGTGTCCAGAAAAACAGTCTACACTTTTCAGCAGGCCTACATAACTCCATCAAATTTACGTATATTTAAAAAATAATTTTTGGTACTTAATACAGCGCTGCTCACGTGAGTCACACTCGTGACCAAAGACGTTTAACAATCTCGGAAGTGGCAGCTGATTGGCATGAGCTAATGATACCGCAGCCATTATGCGGCCATTCATTGCCCGTACTAGCCAACAGTTGAATCCGCGGTGCAGCCATCAGACATACCACCGCTCCAAGCTGCGGCACTAAGCTTGCATCACGTAGACCGTACTTATTTTCTATCCCACTGAGAGTAGGAGGCTGAGTTGACCTTAGGACACAGTATGTTAGTCGTGGTTTTGTCGTGGGGGTTTGGTCTGTGTACCCCACAGCGCCATGCTCCGTCGCTTGCTCGCTCCTGGCAGAACCGATGCCGCCATTCTTCAGTAGGCCATCACATCAGACGATTGCACAGAACCCCGGCAGAATGATGCACCGTCAGATAAACCGCGCTGCTGCGGGGTCCTTGGCAAGATGAGCGAGCTCTGGTCTGTCGATCAGAACCGATACGAGATAGCAGATTCAGCAAGGACGGACCGAGATCTTTACTCACACCAGATTCTCCGAGGATATACGTTCCGCCCATTTTGCGCGGAAGACGAATAGCGGTTCCTGCTGTGCTTTCCAA
>Ga0209146_1000515_pt1 | contig 11399 bp, 9 predicted proteins | sample WorMetLIZAISLAND_2_FD_187402 | JGI IMG/M metagenome (GOLD analysis project Ga0209146, IMG submission 187402) | Marine gutless worms symbiont microbial communities from Max Planck institute for Marine Microbiology, Germany - Olavius geniculatus... | ecosystem: Host-associated > Annelida >...
TCCCTGCACTGCATATATATGTCAAACGCCATCAAACAAATTTGGTCGATTTTGAATTCAAACTCAGCGAGTTCAGCCGCCAGGCGGCTGTCTTGCAGTTCCTTGGCAGAATATTGTCTAAGAATCTGTTTCAAGGATAAAATGAACGCGGTGGCTTGCGAGGGGGTAAAGTCTTGAATGGCCCGGATTCTGATGATCGAATCCAGGTGTGAGGTGAGGGTTTTGGGATCCATGCCGCCGAGAAGCTGATCGAGGAGGCCGTTAAGGCCGGCCATCATGGTGGTGCCGACAGGATTGGCAAATTGATCCGTTTTGCTTTTGATGAATTCGGCGGTATCAACGGCATAGGTTTGGGCTGCCAGATCAAACCACTGTTTGGCGATGGCAGCTTTTTTCTTGACTAAAATTTTTTCCAAACCGGTTCCCATTAAATCTCCCGGCGGCCTGAAAGATGGTTCGATCCGGCAACCATAATATACATAATATAAAGGTACGGACTAAATAACAGCAGGCCGAAGGGCATACGTATAATCGACTTCTAAATTCCTGTCAAGGATATTTGGAAGGCTGGACAATTCCCAATAATAGGGCCTGGTCGTCGTCAGCAGGACGCCCGCCGGCAAACTGTTCGACATCACCCATAATTGCTGCAACGATTTCCTGGGGGGAATGAGCGCTGTCGGTGGCAAGCAGTTTGAGCAGCCGCTCCTCTCCATAGGTATTGCCCTCCATGTCGAATCGTTCGGTAAGCCCGTCGGTGTAGATGAGAAAGCGATCGTCGGGTTCCAATTTGATCTCGGTTACCGGGATTTCGATGTCATAGGGTTCAATCCCCAGAGGATAAACACCCGGGCTGGTTAGTTCCATGGCCTTTTTTTCGGATGCGCGATAAATCATCGGCAGCGGTTGGCCGGCACGCGCAATCCACATCGTGTGGGAATTGGCATCATAAAAGGAATAAAGGGCGGTCATGAAGCTTGGATCGGCGACTTTGCACAGATGTTCGTTAAGGTAGCGGATGACTTGCGCGGGATCGGATGCAGACCCGGGATAGGAGCGGAAAAGGGCGCAGGTCATTGCCATCAAAACGGCAGCAGGAGCACTGTGTCCTTCGGCATCTGCTATCAGAAAACCCCAGCGGTTGTCGGGCAGTTCGATAACGTCGTAATAGTCACCGCCCGCGTATCGGCTGGTTTCATAGTGCACAGCCAACTCGAACCCGCTGATTACCGGCAACTGCTTTGGCAGGAGTTTGCGCTGGACCTCGGAAACCACCTTCAGTTCGTGCTCGAGCTGATCTTTCTGGCTTTCAACCTCCCGCTTGAGCCGATCGATGGTCAGATGGGTATTGACCCGCGCAATCACTTCGTCGGGTTGGAAAGGTTTGGTAATGTAGTCCACGGCCCCCAGCTGAAGCCCTTTGACCTTATCTTCAGTGTCACCCAGAGCGGAGAGAAAAATAACGGGGATGCCGGCCGTGGTCGGGTCGGTTTTCAGCCGACGCAAAACTCGTAGCCGTCGATATCGGGCATCATGATATCCAGCAAAATGAGATCAGGCATGGCCTTGCCGGCGATGGTGAGCGCCGTTTGCCCGTTTTTGGCGATCAGCAGCTTGCAGCCGATCCCTTCCAGGGTTTGAAACAGCACCTGCAGATTGGTCGGGTTGTCGTCTACCAGCAGTATGGATTCGCTCGTTGGATTGCTTGTTGCCATCCCTGTAACTCCCGGGTGTATAGCGGCCCTGCCAATTGGGAAGCCGGCACAGAAATCTGGTGATGGTGATAATTAATGTTACGAAAGGATCTCGATTCCGGATTCAACAGAATCGGTGATGGGGATCAGGGATTGAAAACCGCTGACCTCAAAAATTTCATTCACAAATTCATTCAGGTCACAAAGAACGATTTTGCCATCCCGACGTCTCATTTCTTTGGCGGCACTCAACAAAACCCTAAGACCGGCACTGCTGAGATATTCCAATTCCCCCAAATCGAACAACAGGCGGTTCGCATCTCCCCCAATGGCTTCTTTGACGACGGTCTCGGCTTCCGCAGATGTATCTGCATCCAGTCTCCCCTTAATCTCAATGGAGACAATCCCGTTTTCCTCTTTCTGACTAATTTCCATTTTACGATCCCTCTGATTGGTAATTTTGTTCGATTCCGCGCTTTTCCATTTACAAAACATTATTATTAAAACATTTCCTGGCGTAAATCAATAACGTAATTAAACCCGCCCCAACTTTTGAAAAGTTCGCAAGCGTCATTTCAGAATGACAGTCTATTTTTGCATTGACATTCATTTTGATCCCCTATATTTGGTTTGCATACTAAGTACTTTCAAAATTTTCGAATAGCGTTGCAGCGTCAATACGCGCTCTTAACAACCTCGGCTTTGGGAATCGGGGTCGTGGAAACGGGCTCCAACGCTAAGGCGACCGCAGCATATCCAGAATAATAATTCGTATACCAACAAATTATGGACCATCAGCGGAATCGATCACAAGGAGAACCCCATGGAGCAGTGGTATAAAACATCCTGCGTAATGTGTGCCCAAAACTGTGGGCTTGAAGTTCAGGTGGAAAGCAACCAAATGGTCGCTGTTCGGCCCGACAAAGACAACCCGCGCAGCCAGGGCTATGTGTGCCGCAAGGGGCTGAAGATCGCCCACCACCAGCACCATGCCCAGCGTCTTACCCATCCCTTAAAACGCGTGGGCAAGGGGTTCGAACAGATCTCCTGGGACCAGGCCATCGCCGAAATCGCCGCCAAGCTTGCGGCCGTTGTCGAGACCCACGGCCCGAAGTCTTTTGCCTACATGGGCGGCGGCGGCCAGGGCTGTCATTTCGAAGCGGCCTTCGGGGTTCGGCTGCTGCGCGGGATGGGATCGCACTACCATTACAATGCCCTGGGACAGGAGCTCACCGGGCATTTCTGGGCCTGGGGCCGGGCCACCGGCCGCCAGTATCTCTTCGCCGGTCCGGATCACCACAACACGGATGTTCTGCTTGCCTGGGGCTGGAACGGCATGATGAGCCACCAGATGCCCCAGGCAAGGCGTTTTCTGACGGGCTTTGCCAAAGACCCGCACAAAGTTCTGGTGGTAATCGATCCCCGGCTTTCCGAAACCGCCAAAATCGCCGACATTCATCTGGCCGTCCGACCCGGCACCGACGCCCTGCTTTCAAAGGCCATGATCGCCATTATACTGGCCGAGGGCTGGCAGAATGACCCATACATCGAACAGCATGTGAGCGGGTTCGACAGTGTCCGGACCTGGTTCGAAGGATTCGATGCCCGCGCGGCCCTGGCGGTCTGCGAGCTGGATTATGAACAGGTCCGCGAGGTCTGCCGCCTGGTGACCTCGCGTAAAACCTCCATGCATCCGGATCTGGGGGTTTACATGAGCCGTCACAGCACGGCGACCTCATGTCTGGGAATTATTCTGCTGGCCATCAGCGGACAGATCGGGGTGCCCGGCGGCAATGTCATCCCGGGACATCTCATGCCCATCGGATCGCACTCCGACGAACGCCGGCCGCACACCTGGCGCACGGTGGCGACCGATTTTCCGGCCATAATGGGTGTATTCCCCCCCAACGTGGTTCCCGAAGAAATACAAAACGATCATCCCGATCGGCTGCGGGCCATTTTGTGCAGCGGCTCCAATCCGCTGCGCTCCTATGCGGATACCACAGCCTATGAAAAGGCCTTTTCCCAACTGGACCTGCTGGTAACCTGCGAGCTGGCCATGACCGAAACGGCCCGTCTTTCGCATTATGTCCTGCCGGCCCGCTCGGGGTACGAATCCTGGGACGGAACGTTTTTTGCCTGGACCTATCCGGAAATTTATTTCCAGCTACGACAGCCCATTGTCGAACCCGAAGGAGAACAGCTGGAGGTCAGCCAGATCATGGTGCGCCTGGCGGACGCGCTCGGACTTGTACCGCAAATACCGGATGAGCTTTTTTCGGCTGCCAAAAAGAATCGGCTGGAGTTCGGCCTGGTGCTGATGAATTATATGCAGGCCAATCCGGCAGCGATGAAAATGATTCCGTTCATTCTGGCCAAGACCCTTGGCGAGGAGATGGGTTCGGCCAATCAGGCCGTTCTGTGGGGGCTGCTGAATACCCTGCCCAAGCATTCCCAGGAAAATGCCGCCCGGGCCGGTTTTAAGCCGGGACTGACACTGGGTGAAGAAATTTTTCAGGCCCTGCTCGATCATCCGGAGGGCATCTGGATCGGACGCTGCGATCCGGAGAAAAATCTAGGCACCCTGCGCACGGCAGATGGACGGATTAACATCGCATATCCCGAAATGGCCGCATGGATTCACGGCATCGACGCGGCATCAGAGGCGGCCGCGTTGGAAAAGGACCCCGACTGGCCGCTTATCCTGATTGCCGGACGCCGCACGGACATGAATGCAAATACCCTGATGCGGGATCCATCCTGGAACAAGGGCCGCCGGGCCTGCAGCCTGTCCATGAATCCCGCCGATGCTGAAGACATGGGCTTTCAGGACGGACAAAACGTAAAGATCACGACCGAAGCCGGCAGCGAGGAAATCGAACTGGAAGTCACCGGGGCCGTCAGGCAGGGTCAGGTCATGATTCCCCACGGCTTCGGCCTGGACTATGGCGACGAGGTTTACGGCGCCAATGTAAACCGATTGACCAAAAACACCCACCGGGACCACCTGGCCGGGACTCCCCTGCATCGCTATGTGCCCTGCCGGGTCGAGGCCATCTGACTTGAAGCCGGGTAGATGGAGGATTTATCCCTATAACCTCTAAGTATTGGATAGTTTTTCACACCGTGTTTTATACATTGGGGGTGCGTTACTAAAAGATGAACATCGAACGTCCAACCTCGATGGATTCGTAAAAAGTCAAATTGACTCGCTCGGGTGCCCCGTTCGGGGGTTTCGACCCCGGCGGCTAAATTCCAAGAACTCGTCGCAAGCTCCTCAAACAGCTTGTCCGCCTCAGGCGGATTGACGCCGCCGGTGTCGAAATCCTTTTCCCGAACGGTGCAATGTCGATCCCCAATCTGATTTTTTACGGGACTGTCAACATCGAACGTCGAATATAAATGATGACCGACAAGGCGCAATAGAGAAAGGAAATCAAAATGGTCGATGAACAGGAATCCCCTTTTGACAGTCATGTCTTCGTCTGCACAAATGATCGCGGCGGACGCCGCAAGTCGTGCGCCGATGGCAACAGTCAGCAAACCCGGGCCCGGCTGCAGGCCGCGATAAAGAAGCGGGGCTGGAAGGGACGCGTGCGTGTGTCCCCATGCGGTTGTATGGGACTTTGCGATAAAGGGCCCAATGTATTGATCTACCCGCAAAAATCCTGGTACGCCGCTGCGACCAGTGAAGATGCAGAAGAAATAGCTGCCAAACTCGAACGCATGCTCGATGCATGAATCAGAATGGAAGGAGAAAGCCATGTATTTTGACAAACCCGGAAAAGACAACACCGATCAAACCCTGAAACTGGCGGCAGCAAGGGCGCAGGAGCTGGGAATCGATGAGATGGTCGTGGCCACTACCACCGGTCGCAGCGCCTACAAGGCAATGGAAGTGTTCAAGGGGCGCCGGCTGACGGCGGTGACCTACCATTGCGGATTCAAGGAACCCTTTCAAAACCGCATGGCCGATGATGTCAGGCAGGATATCGAAAGCAAGGATGTGCGGGTGATTGCATGCAGTCACGCCCTCTCCGGGCTGGAGCGCTCGGTGGCCAAGAAACATTCCGGCGTTTATCCCGTTCTGCTGATCGCCGACACCTTGCGGCTTTTGGGCCAGGGCACCAAAGTGGCCGTGGAGGTTGCCGTAATGGCGGCCGATGCCGGAGCACTCAGCGGAAGCGATATTGTGTCCGTGGGCGGATCCGGCGGCGGGGCAGATACAGCCTTGATATTAATACCGGCGCACCAGAACAATTTTTTTGACTTGAGAATCAGGGAAATTATTTGCAAACCACGCAACTTCTAGTGTCCCAGAAATATTTGATAAAAATACGAACTGGGGTTTTAAATCAGTCAGCATCTTTGGTACAGCAAATCACTAGCACGAAATCACAAATCCGCCGCAGGCGGATTTGTGATTTGGGATTTGCAAATTCGGGAACTAAGGGGTTATAATACCGGATACAGCCCAAAATTCGGGCAGTGCAGAGATCAGCCGATTTTTAGCCAGGACGCCAACCCCACAATAGCCGGTAACCCATGTTCTTAATCGTCGGAATACAGCCAAAAACGAAGGTACTGGACGAAAATCCCAAACGCTGCCCGTCATGCGGTTTGCACCAGGCTTTCAACAAGCGCATCGATCATTACTTTCAGTTTTTTTTCATCCCCATCGCCAGGGTAAAAAAAGGCGAGCCCTTCGTCCAGTGCAATCGATGTCATCATACCAAGAATGAATTCAAGCGGGAGTTTTCACCCTACCAGGAGGAAACCGGGCTTTTGTGCAAACATTGCGGCAGCCCGGTTCACAAAGGATTCTACTACTGCCCCTATTGCGGCAGAAAGATTTAACTCGGATGGGTCTTTGACCGGTTAACATTCTCCACCCCAAATAATCAGTGTTCACGCCATTGGACAACCAGCTGCAAAATAGAGACGGCCGGCCGCTGGAGCGCCACATTGTTCTCGTGGCCCCGGAAATACACTGGAATACCGGCAATATCGGCCGCACCTGTCTGGCCACGGGAACCCGTCTGCATCTAATCAAACCGCTGGGTTTTTCTATCGACAGCCGGGAAGTGCAGCGGGCGGGTCTGGATTACTGGGAAAGGGTCAAACTGACGCTGTGGGATGACTTCGACCGCTTTGAGGCCGAAGTGGCGCCCGCAAAAAACGAGGTGGCCCTGTTTTCCAAAAAGGGGGCTGCGCCCTTCTGGTCGATGCCCGCCCCGGACCGTCTGTTTCTCATTTTCGGATCTGAGACCAAAGGTCTGCCTGAAGAAATCATACAACGCTATCGCCAGGCATCCTATCACATTCCTATTACGGCCGACACCCGGTCGCTGAACCTTTCCACCGCCGCCGCTGTGGCCCTGTATGAGAGCCTGCGTTCGGCAAAACCCTTCCACGGCTGGCCGCCTGACAACATGTGACACATAATCCGGGCATCAGTATGGCCTTTGATTTTAGGACTGACAGCCTGCGGCAGTTTTTCTGACGGGCACGGCTGCGAGGGATCAATACACCGGCAGGCCGTTCGGATCTCGACGGCAAATTAGCTGAACCCTTTATGAGTGAGTCTCCCGGCGGCACCGCCGGTCCTGTTTGCTTAAATACCGGCCGTTTGACAGGATAGAGAATGTGTTTATCTTTTTTGTGCAATTTTCAGACCAATCAAAAATAGTGGACAGGGATCACCACGGATTGCCACCGATAGTTGAATAGCGGGGGCTTTTTTATAAAAGCACTTCGGCCGTTCGCGCTATCCGTGTTTGTGCGTGTCCGTTTAGAGTATTTCACACCGCTTTTAGAACGGAATGCCGTTTAAAAGCCGCTATACAGGGGAAACAAATGCGATTCGACAAATTCACCATAAAATCGCAGGAATTGATCCAGGAAGCCCAGAGCCTGACAGCAAGATACGGCCACCAGCAAATCGAGCCCGAGCACCTGCTGGCCGGAATGCTGCAGGAGACCGAAGGCATCACCAATGCCATGCTGCTCAAATTAGGGGTTTCGGCTGCAGGCGTTGCCGGCGATGTCAGGGCGGCTCTTGAAAAATTACCGGCTGTCAGCGGCGGCGGAATGGGCGACGCCTATCTGTCAGGCCGGGCCAAGGCCGTCCTGGAGGCCGCCTTTGCCGAAGCCACCAAAATGAAGGACGAATACGTCAGCATCGAGCATATATTTCTGGCCATTGCCGATGAAAAAACCGGGCAGGCCGCGGCAATATTATCCCGCAACGGTGTCGACCGGGATGCGATTCTGAAAGTGCTCCTGGGAATTCGGGGCAATCAGCGCATCACCGATCCCAATCCGGAAGAAAAATATCAGGCCCTGGAGAAGTTCTGCCGGGACATGACGGACTTTGCACGCCAGGGCAAGGTGGATCCGGTTATCGGCCGGGATGAAGAAATCCGGCGCATCGTTCAGGTGCTTTCCAGGCGGACCAAAAACAATCCGGTGCTGATCGGCGAGCCGGGGGTCGGAAAAACCGCCATTGTCGAGGGTCTGGCCCAGCGCATTGTCGCCGGGGACGTATCCGAAACCCTTAAGAACAGGCGCCTGATGGCACTGGACATGGGCGCATTGATCGCCGGTGCCAAATACAGGAGGGAATTCGAAGACCGCCTCAAAGCCGTTTTAAAGGAAGTTGAAAGTGCCGATGGCGATATCATCCTTTTCATCGACGAACTGCACACCGTGGTAGGGGCCGGGGCCGCCGAAGGGGCCGTGGATGCCTCCAACATGCTCAAACCGCCCCTGGCCAGAGGCACGCTGCGCTGCGTGGGTGCCACAACCCTAAACGAGTATCGAAAGTACATCGAAAAAGATGCCGCCCTGGAAAGACGTTTTCAGCCGGTCGTGGTCCAGGAGCCAACGGTTGATGACACCATCTCGATACTAAGGGGACTCAAGGAGAAATACGAGGTTCACCACGGGGTTAGAATCAAGGATTCGGCCATTGTGGCGGCCGCGACCCTTTCCGACCGCTATATATCAGATCGTTTTCTGCCGGACAAGGCCATCGACCTGATAGACGAATGCGCCTCCAAACTTCGAATCGAAATCGACAGCATGCCGGCTGAGATCGATGAAGTCCAACGCAGGATCATCCAGGCGGAAATTGAGCGCGAGGCCTTGAAGAAGGAATCCGATCCGGGATCCAAACAACGGTTGGAAAAACTGGACGCCGAACTGAGCGACATGAAGGCCGTTCTGACAGGCATGCAAGGCCACTGGCAAAACGAAAAAGACCTGATCCAAAGCATTCGCATTATCAAGGAAGAACAGGAGCAGCTCAACACCGAAGCCCAGCTGGCCGAGCGGCAGGGCGACCTGGCCCGGGTGGCTGAAATCCGCTACGGCAAAGCCGCCGAACTCGCCCAACGCCTGGAGGAAACCAATCGCAAGCTCTCCGAATTTCAGGCCGACAGCAAAATGCTCAAAGAAGAGGTAGACGATGAGGATGTGGCCGAAGTAGTCGCCCGCTGGACGGGTATCCCGGTGAGCAAGATGCTCGAAGGCGAAATGGAAAAACTGGTGCACATGGAAGACCGGCTGCATCAACGGGTTATCGGGCAGGATGAGGCCGTCAACGCCGTTGCCAATGCCGTGCGCCGGGCGCGCTCCGGGCTGCAGGACCCCAACCGCCCCATCGGCTCATTTATATTCATGGGCCCGACCGGTGTCGGCAAAACCGAACTTGCCAAGGCCCTGGCCGAATTTATCTTCGACAGCGAACAGGCCATTGTGCGCATCGATATGTCTGAATTCATGGAAAAACACGCCGTCGCCCGACTCATCGGGGCGCCGCCGGGTTATGTCGGGTACGAGGAGGGAGGCTATCTCACCGAGGCCGTGCGCCGACGACCCTATTCCGTAGTGCTGTTTGATGAAATCGAAAAGGCCCACGCCGAAGTTTTCAACGTTCTGCTGCAAATTCTGGATGACGGCCGCATGACCGACGGCCAGGGAAGAACGGTCGACTTCAAAAACACCATTGTGATTATGACATCGAATATCGGCAGCCAGTGGATTCAGGAACTGGCCGGCAGTCATCGCGAAGAGTTGGAAATGCGGGTCACCGAAGCCCTGCGCGCCCATTTCAAACCCGAATTTTTAAACCGCATTGACGAAACCATCATATTCAAGAACCTGACTTTGGAACAAATAGTTGAAATTGTTAAAATTCAAGCTAAAAAGCTCCAATCCCGGCTGGCGGATAGAAACATCGATCTAGTTTTATCGGAGCCGGCCCTGGCCTTTATTGCCGAAAAAGGCTACGACCCGATATACGGGGCGCGGCCGCTGAAGCGTGTGATCCAGCAATACATCGAAAACCCGCTTTCCATGGCCATTCTCAAGGGCAATATTCTCGATGGCAACCGGGTGAGCGCCGAGATCGACGGTGACCGCATCATCTTTGCGACGGTCTGAGACAAGGACAAGGGGCATAAATCGGATTTCTTCAATCTGATAGTTGTGAAAATTTTATTGTAATCGTGCCCGTCTCGTCGTAATATCGCCCGGGTAACAACGGGAATTTACAATTTATGGCACCATCAACTCCTGAAAAGCTGCGGCGCTTCTACGATCAGTTTGAAGGGCAGGATCATGTTCTGGTCGTGATCAATGCCGATCCGGACGCCATCGCCAGTGCCATGGCCGTCAGTCGCTTATTATGGCGCCGGGTACTGGCTGTTACCATTTCCAACATCAATACCATTACGCGTCCCGATAATCTGACGATGCTGCGGCTGCTGAAAGTTAACCTGGTGCCCTACGCCGACATCGATCCGGTTCAACACACCAAAATTGTTATTGTAGATTCCCAGCCCGATCATAATGAACACATGGAGCGGCTCGAACCGGACGTCATCATCGACCATCACCCGGACACCAAACCCAAAGCGCCCTATTTAGATATCCGTCCCCATTACGGCGCAACAGCCACGATCCTGACCGAATACCTGCGGGCGGCCAGGATAAAACCATCGGTCAAACTGGCCACCGCACTGTTTCAAGCCATCAAAATCGATACGAATTCGTTCAAAGGACAGACCCTAATCGAAGATGTCAGGGCGTTTCAGTATGTTTTTCGTTTCGCGAACATGCACCTGGCGCGCAGAATCGAACAGGCCGACCTCAGGTTCAGTTTTTTGAAGTATTTCAAAACCGCCTTGAATACCATGCGGCTGCGAAAGGGCCGTGTCTATGTCCATCTGGGCCCGGTGGTCAATCCGGATGTCTGTGTGATTATCGCTGATTTTTTTATGCGGATAACTTCAGTCAGTTGGAGCATTGTTTCCGGCACCTGCAATAAAAAACTGGTGGTGATATTCAGAAATGACGGTATTCGCAAGAATGCCGGCAAGGTGGCTCAGAAAAGCTTCGGTCAATTCGGCTCGGCAGGCGGCCACCGCAACATGGCCCGAGCAGAAGTAGCGCTGTCCGAGCTGCCCCCGCAGATAGATTCCAAGGACGCTAAAAAATTCGTAAGCTGGCTGATCAAACGGGTCGAAAGGCGCGCCGGCCAACAATAGTTTTGGATACATCTCCCGTCGCTCCGCCGCCGGCAGATGGGGTATCAGGTTTGCTGCCCTCTTGGTCTCCTTTCCAGGCACCTCATATGAAACTACGAAAAAATTATCTCTCGCAAAGCCGCAAAGCTCCCAAAGGAAATTATCAATATAAAAA
>Ga0209146_1000533_pt1 | contig 11234 bp, 7 predicted proteins | sample WorMetLIZAISLAND_2_FD_187402 | JGI IMG/M metagenome (GOLD analysis project Ga0209146, IMG submission 187402) | Marine gutless worms symbiont microbial communities from Max Planck institute for Marine Microbiology, Germany - Olavius geniculatus... | ecosystem: Host-associated > Annelida >...
GTCGACGACATGCACGTTGATGATTTATGTTTTGGTGATTTATGTTAGTCGGCTTCGCGTGTTTGTCAACTTAAAACTTGATCATTATTTCAATCCATAGTTACATATTGAGAATTCCGTTTTCTATCTGTTACACACATATTTTCAGCTTTTTAAAACGCTTTTATAACTATAAGAGGCTGCTTTCCTACTTTATGTTTAACATAGGAGCTTATACAACTTTCTTTACCAAACACGTATTAAAGTGAAGAAAATACGTAGCCTATAGCGATGAATACCCAAATAATGTGTGAATATTAGGAGCACACTTTTTATGCGCCACTTCGTAAGCCAAGGTTGGCTTGCAGCTAGCGCGTAAGTTGTAAGTAAGTAAATGTACGCAGTCGTCTGCAGGCGGCAGTCAGAGAATATTGACTCGCGTTTGTAGTCTTTACGGCTCGTTGGCTTTGCGTCTTAGCGCGGCGCCCTCTCACGTCGTGTTTCCGTCACCGAAATTAAAATTAATCGGTCGAGAGGGATTACATTGATGAACAGAGGACGCGAGGTGAAGCGCCAGCCGTGTGCTACTGCTGGGCTACTCTGCAGGATTACCGTGCGTGCGCTGCTTAACGACGGTAGCATGCCGGAACGGTCGGTGATACGTTACGTTAAATATACTCCACTCCGAGTAATTACCATCATAGCAAGGCATTCGCTGCTTTGATAGGCTGCTGCAGCACTCATCGATCTGATGTACTCGCAGTAATCATCATAGGTTCTTGCTGCGTAGGCCTATGCACGTAGTGGAGGTAGAAAAGCTTTTTCATGATTAGCCGAGATGGGTTGTACCTGTATATATCGTATTTCAGAGTAACGGTACTGAACCGTGTTAGCCCATGTTTAAATAAGACCAACAGTATAATCTTTTTTTTCAGAATCGCGACACTTTGCAAAGCTCCAGCGTAAACTGTATTAAATATAAAGGTTTGGTCGCATTTTAATCGCTTGTGTTTCAACGCGCGTCTGGTCGGTGGTACAAGTATAGGGGTAGGAGTTAGCAAATGTCAGAAGACGTTAGACCTCGGCCCACATGCTATGTATAGGTGCACATTCTCTACAGGCGTGCCATGCACTAATATATAACTCTCTAGAAATTAGTGTCAACAGTCGAATACGGTTCGAATACAGTCGCAAACGTTTAATAACAGCACAATAAACAAGAAGCCCAGCTGTCGCTAGAATAGCCGACCGTACTGTTTGTCATTGATCGTTAAGGTTAAGGTCGATGATTTTCATTTTATCTGAAATAGTGTATGCCACTATATGGTTAATAGTAACAGTGGCCGTATCTCTCACCGTTTCCGAGATGTGGTGAAAAATAATTTTTTCTATCCCCCATTAATTCAACCCCCAGTTTGAAAATGTTTACTACATCGCTGAAATTTTGCATGCCTAAGTTTAACACACATGGCAAATATTCGTGTAAATAGTTTCTTTACGATAACAACAATACACTAGTTACAGAGGGACAGACAGACGACGACAACTATGCCAATAGCTCGACCGTTACTTAAGTACGGTCGGCTAAAAACAGATAACAAACAAATAAGCAAGAAGCAAAATTACATTGCCAACAAGACAGACATTACATGCAGTTAGAAAAACAAACCATTTAGTTTGCCTCTGGCTCTAAACCACAGACTGTGCCACTTGTATAATTATCATAGCTGTCTACGAATTTTGTTTACGTGTACGACTCACATTCGTGCAGTAAAACTGGACGCAGGCCAACATTCGTAATCTGGTCTTGTAGAATATTAACAGAACCGACTATTGGTTTTGACTATTAATTCATTAGCAGATTGCAGTCGACTTTAGAATGTTGGGTGGTCCGAAATGTTATGGGCCCGAAGTGTCCGGTTCAACGTGCGCTTAGCGTAGATCAAATATGCGATATTGTTTCTTCTATAGCAATACGCAGCACTTTGCAAAATACCGCATCTACTTTAAAAAACATGACTTTGACAAATAAAATCGCACTTGCGTCACTGCATTAAATTTTTTATCGGCGTTAATTTTTACGCGCGACAGCATGCAATGCTTCGCGCGTTTTAGTTATGGCCTGGGCGTCTGTCCGTCCGTCTGTCTGCCTGTCCGTCCGTCCGTCACACTCTGCAGTCCTATCAAAACTGTGCAAACTAGGATCACGAAATCTTTACCATGGGCTGTCCCAAGATTCTGGTTTTTTGTGACAAAATTTTGAGCCCCTGGGTGAGGGGGTTCCCCTCGAACGAAGGCGTGAAAGAGGGGTATTGGCTCGCCTAGTGTGAAAACGGTTGCAGATAGGTACAGGTGCTTATCATAACAAGCACTGGTCACGGGGATTTTAGTTTTATTAACATCGGTGACCTTGAACGACCTTGAACCCCCAATAGAGGGTTTTTTGGCTTTTTTTCTTTTTTGGACCTCAGCGCTCACTTCAAGAGTGAATTGGGACGAAATGGCTAGAGATAGACTAAGGCAACTTTCATATGAAATTTTTAGCATCAAACATAGATTTTAGTAGTCTAACCCCATAAGTTCAAGGAGGCCTGCGCACGCGAGCGACAAAGAGGAGTACCCATCTAAAAATTGGTTATTATACCTATATTGGCTCGTCTAGCTTGAAAACGGTTGCAGATAGGCATAGACTGCTGCTTATCATAACAAGCACTGATGACGAGCTTATTGGGATATCTATCTCAATGACTTTAAACGACCTTAAATCCTCAAAATAAGCGGTGTTAGTGTTAGTGGGTGTTAATGATTATTTTGCAATTTTCGGCTGCGATGCACATTTCAAGGGTAAATTGCGACGAAATGGCTGAAGATAGACCAAGACAATGTGCGAATAGGCTGTCGCGCATCTCGTGAGCTTTGCTCAAATTACTTGTTTTAATCACGATTGTTTCTCCAAAAGTGTGCTTAAATAAACAAAATTGAACAGGTAAAATGAGTACACCTCGCATAATTCTAGGCCCCTATTCTTTTTGCCATTTTTGTGCCAAAAATTGTCAAAGTTGCTATAGACATTTGATGAAGTTCTGACCGAAAAAAAGCATATTTTTGGGACACAGTGTATAATGCTTTGCATTGTCGTATAGACTACGTCTAGCTATTATAAGACTGATCGACGGTAAATAGCCCTGCAGGCCTTCTACTTTTAACCTGCTATTAACCTTGAAGTGATTTTTTCCGGCTTTCTCTGACAGTGCAATTTGTCGTTTGTTGCATGTTTTTCATGTTTTAGGTCTTCTGGCTTTATTTTTTCCACATATGTATAAAGAAACGAATTTATTGTAATTGGCCACCTGAAAGAGATATTAAGTGTTGCTTTATTTCACGTGTCAAAGGCTTATTTAGCTGTAGTATAAAGCCTGATTTTACCAAAACGTAACCCGACGTTATCACTCTATGCCCGTCATTCCGCAAGGTTTGCTGATATTGATTCAAAACGTTTTGCTAAACATACCGCATTGTGTAACGGATTGTGTTAGTTCAGTCGTTTTTTCTGTATTGTCTGCGTCTGGTGCGATTTCGTCTGTGGATAGGTAGGCGCCACATAGTGGTCCCAGTATATTGAGCCATGTGATGTAGTCTGCGTGTGGCCTCGTTCAATTCTCCGCAGTTACGCAACAGCCATCAGCTTGCCACCGGCGCTCCATTCACCCAGGAAGTCTGCGACCCACCCCTTCCCATGCGGCGTTTACTGCAGCCAGCTCCGTCTTTAGATATGCAAATCGGCGCTCCAATTAAGCCGGACACCTATTGAAGCGACCCGCGGCGCTGGCTGCTGCGTTATTGCTAGCCGGCGTTAGCTCATCAGCAGATGAAAAGCCGAGCGCTGCAGTCGCCGGATTGACGTATAGGTCGACTGAGAGACGGACGTTCGGTCGTTCGCGATTAAAAACGACTGATTAATAGCAGCAGCGAGCACCAGCGCCAGTTCCGACTACGCCGACGAGTGTGCGCCAAAGCAGGGACTTGGCACGCACGTCTGCTGCACTGTAACGCTGCGATGACTTGGACTTGACTGCGTATAATGTTGTAGTTGTACAGTATCGGACTATCAAAATTTCTGCCGTCAAAAAAAAGAACTGTATAACGAACAGCGTGTAGTACTGCTCTTTGTTTGCGCAGGAACATAGTAATGGCCTAGACTGATAAAGAAAAGCTAGCAACTTTTAAGATGTGGGTTAGGAAAAGAATGGAAAAATTAAAATAGTTCGTAGTTTATTTGCATACACCGGTATTGCTATAGCTATACGAGTCTACACATCCGTATGCTGGTCCCAAAACAAGGTACAAAAATAGGCCCTACTCCGTCGGAAGCGAGAAGGTGGGAAGTCGCTAGACAGGAAGACGACTGATGGCGCCATGGCCGGATGCTGACGCCGCGCTGCTGCTGCATCAAGTTCTTTCTCATGCTGCTGCTGCCGCTGATGTTGATACTGATTAGCACGTTGTAGGCAATAGCGTTAACTGCGACGGAGTGGGGCCAGCAGCGTGTGCAAATCTGTAAGGGACACAGTTTATACGATTCTTGTATATTATGAAGAATTTTTTACTATATGTCTGCTGAAAAATAACAATACATTGAAAACAAGAAGCCCAGCTATCGCTAAAAAAGCCGACCGTACCGCCTATACGTCCGAAGCCCAGCATCCAAATTCCAGTCACGGAGAGAAAGCGATTTGTCAAAGGTAATACAGTTCCATGTACGCTGTTAACGAAACGCTGTCTCGAACGCTACAATGAACGCTAGTATAACAGAAATCGCACGTGGTTCTTTCGCGAGGTAATATAAACAACTACAGAGTAAATGATCAAGGAAAATATCGGACGCAGGTTTTGCAAATATTTGTCATAATAAAAACGCCTTACTCGGGAAGACACGCTACACTCGCTGCATCATATACAGTTTCTGTTGCAGTACTGACTTTTAAAGTCATTCAATGTGAATGTTTTTCATGTCATTTGAAAGCCAATATGCGACTACCTATTAGTGATCAGTAGCAACTTAGGCCCTATCTCGCACCGTTTAGCTGCAATAGCGCGTAACGGCCTTTAAGGTGATCTAAGGTCAATGATATCCATCTAATCTGTTATAGCTTTAAACATTTCATTCAAAATTACGGCCAAACCGCTGCAGATGGACACATGGTTACTATTGACAGCCTATAAAAAGTTGCCACCGCCATATCCGATGGTACCATCGCAGACCCCCACAACTTACCGTTTAGCCGCAATACCGCACGATTGGCATTGCATAGCGTTTTATGACCCTTTAAGGTTATCCAAGGTCAATGATTTACATTTAATTTGACAGGGCGTATGCCACTTCCTATTAGTGATTAATAGTAATCTAGGCCGTATCTCTCACCGTTTGCGAGATACGGCCACTTAAAGCTTTAAACATTTCATTTAAAATTGCGGTCAAAGCGCTGCAGATAGACACATAGTTACTATTGACAGCCTATAGGAAATCGCCGCCGCCTTATCCCATGGTATTATCGCCGACCCTCTACGACTTACCGTTTATCCACAATACCGCATGATTGGCTTACCATAGTGCATCATACGCTTTAAGGTCGTCTAAGGTCACTGATTTATATCTCATTTGAAAGCCAGTATGCAACTTTTTATTGGTAATCAACAGCAACTTAGGCTTTATCTTGTATCGTTTAGCCGCAATACATCCGTGACAGACAGACGGATAGACATACGGACGGACGACAATGCATGCCAATAGCTCGACCTTTGCTAAAGTACGGTCGGCTAAAAAGAAAGATCGTGCTGTTGATTTGTAACTTATACATAAAAATAGAATGCAGGAGAGAATAAGATATTTTAAAGTTAAGTTCTGTTGTTGTCTGTGTAAGCCTTTTCTGTCGTTTGTTCTGGATTATCCGAGCATGCAAGACAGAGGCATCGTTAAAGCCTTAGACTTATTCTGTACTAAAAACTACCGATTTTGTTTGCTGCATTCCAAAAACACTCTGATTGAACAAACCTGAATTCGGTTATTTCGAGTAAAATCAACAGTATTAAGGCGCAAACAGAGCGACTTAAATTAATTGAACTAAAGTGAACTGAGATGGTTTAGTTTTTGACGAACTGGCCAGTGGTTTTGCATTACAGTATGCACCGTCTAACGGCGTCGGTGTTCACGTGACTACGGGCACGTACGAGCCAATTACTGCTCGCCCATTGGTCAGTTCGTCAGTTCAGTTTAGTTCAGTTACGTTGATCTGTAGCCTATACGCGACTTTACACTAGCACAGGCGCAGGGCTTGACGATCCCCAAGTGGCCGCTTATCGGTATAACATGTACACTCAATTAATATATGCACAATTCAAAAACTTTTTCTAATTTATTGATAGTTATATTCTGGTTGACCGTGCGGGTACTTTTTTTAATTATATACGTGCCGTTCTGTGTTTTTGTTTTGTTTGCTCTTTTTGCATTTTTTCTTTCTTTAGCGTAACGACTTATGGCGCCATGTCTTTTATACTTCGCGATGACTGATTAAACAACCAATAGCCTATACGAAATTGCACGCAATTAGAGTTTTATTGTATTTTATGTCTGCGCTCATTCTGAATTGTCTCTGCTATTGTCTGCTATTGGCAAATAAAGGTGTTCATTAATAGTAGACAAACTTACAAAGAGTTGTTTTTAGCAATATTGAAAAAAAATTTGATCGCTTTGCCTGTTGACGGAGCGGTAGGCCTATATAAGATGCTTAATTTTGCAACCCGCCCTTAGTTAATATTTGGCGAACTAGTACAGCATCATATTCAATGTTTGATTTCCGCTATGACAGCGTAATGTATGGAACTAACTTCTCGTGAATTTTCAACGCTGAAGAACACTGTTGCAGTGCTGCTCAGTCATAAAATGATCAGCAGATTGCTCTATTTTTAACGAGGTTCCAAACCTTTTTAGAAAAATTTGTATTAACTTTTCAGTGCTCAAAAACAATTTCTCGGAATGTTTGAATCCTAATTTTGTTTTTGTAGAAAGTATTTTATTCATGACCGGATTTGTAATTCTTATCGCGATTATGACTTAAAAAATTGAACATTTCATTGTTTTCAGAGTAAACCAAATTACGTCAGAATGACACCACAGCAAAAGTGTTATTTGTCACTCAATTACTTTGATACCAAAATTATCCTTTTTACAGACTGTATAGTTGCAAAGTTCATTTTTACAGTTTGCGTTTTTGTCACTTTGGCGTATATGTCAAATGAACACAGCACAAAAAGCACACTATTGAAGAGTTATGTATTAAACAAATAAGCACTAGGGCTGTTATTTTGGTCTTATTCCGATCAGCCACTTGAAACGTGTACGGCTTGAATTCTATTTATTCATTACCGCTTTTCGCCTCATCGTCGCAATAAACCTATTTGCAGCTAGCGTTTTTCGTTACACTTTATGATAGAATGGCATGATGCTATGTTTTAAAAATGAGTTAATAATGAGTTTGAAGTTTTCATTATTATGCATTATACTTCATTTACAGAAAGTTGCACGCGGCATGGATACAGCGATCGAGTGCTTTATACAACGACGGATTTATAGAACTGAACGGTGAAGATTAAATCTTCTTTCAGCGCCACCTCCACAGCAGCTCCAAGACCGAATGCAGGTAAGTTTGAGTTTGTTTTCCATGTAATGAACGATGTTTTTCTTCTGTTAAACATTTAGTGGTTTTGCTGCAGTTTACTGACACATTTGTAGCAGTATGCAACATTTTCTGGCGAACTCGTGCATGCCACAGTCTCACAAGTCGGCACAGTGCAGCGTCTGTAGCTAAATAGCGCTTTACGTATTTTTCATTACTTGTTCGGCCGGTGTCCGTTATTCCCACGTCGTGTCGCTGCAATTCATCCGTTAGTGACTGCATTTCCTTGCCAGCCACTAGCGCCTGTCTCTGCAGGTCTTGCGTATGTGAATACATGGCGCCGCCCAGAGCGCCTCGTTGGTGAACGACGAGCGCAGCACATTCACCAATGAGAGATGCTATTGCAGCTGCCGCAGCAGCACCAGCTTGCGTCTGTTCTCTCGCTGTCACCGTTATTTGCGATACTGGTTCCTTTTTGTGTCAGTAAACCTGGAAAATAGACGAGTCCAGTTTCGACTCAGTGCCGAGCAGGTGATGTGAGGCTGAGAGAAGCGTGGGAGAAAGGGAAATCTCGTGGTGGGAATAGGAACGAAAGACTCGCGTTTTAAATGCCACGCCCACGGTGCCGACGCCGGCTTCTGATTGGTGGTGGCGTATCGATGACGTAGTGCACGACATCATTGCAGCAGCGAACAATGCTGGTGCGCTGCTCAAAGGCGTCGCCGCTACAAAACGATTTAAGCCTTCGCCGTTCGTCGACGTCATCGTCAGCGGCCTCTGAAAGTCGACGTCGTTCGGTATTCTATTCGTTCACGCTCGCTTTTCACCAGGCGCCGCCGGCGTCGAGTAGTCAGTCATAGGCCTACTGCTGAGCAGGCCGGTCTGAATGAACACTGAAGAGCGACCCGCGTTTTGAATCCGCAGACGTCGGGACAATTCGAGCCAACGTTTTCATCCCCGCCGTCGACTCTTGGAGTGGCGCCGCAAAGCTTACAGACAAACGTCCTGCTGAAAAGAAGACTCGACGACGACGTATACAATCTGCGCCGACCGCTTCTCAATTGGATCGCGCTGAAGGGCGGACAAAATGGCGGAATTATGATACACGTCGCGGCTAAACCACGTCGTCACACCTGCTGCGCTGAATAGCGCGCCGACAACCATTGAGCACGTGACCTCGAACTACAATAGCGACTGAAGTGGACCGCGGACAATAGGCAAGCACGTCGTATAGCGCCTACCGGGTCCGGTCCTGTCGTAACCATAGTGACGCATACGTCCTTGACCTTGTTATTACCACGTCGCGATGGAATCGCTGTGGCAGCCTGCGTTCTACCGCGACGAACGCGTAGGGTTTGCGGATTCTGTCTGCGGCATGCCGGAACTATTGCAGCGCAAGATGGCCGCCATGGGACAACACATGAAGTCGGCGTCGGTCGGCGTCGGACTGGGTTCTGGTGGTCCGACACACACGAAACATTCTCCGTCTGCCGGCGGACAGACGATGCTGGCGACCTCGTCAGCGTCAGCATCACATCATCATCACCATCATCATCAGCAGGCTTTGCCTCATCACGTCGCGCCAGCCAACACTCAGCAGCGATCAGCCACGTCAGCATTAGCACAGCACGGTCTCACACAGCTCGCTGTCGGCTCACACGCAACCGGATATTCGGTCAGCGGCGGCACCGGAAGTACCGCGACGGCGTCGACTGCGGGCGGCAGTGCCAAGTCCAAGATGAACGACGACCGCGTCAAACGTCCAATGAACGCGTTTATGGTCTGGTCACGTGGACAACGACGCAAGATGGCGCAGGACAATCCCAAGATGCACAACTCGGAGATCTCGAAGCGACTTGGCGCGGAGTGGAAGCTACTGACGGAGGCTGAGAAGAGACCGTACATCGACGAGGCAAAACGACTGCGTGCCGTTCATCTCAAGGAACACCCGGACTACAAATACCGGCCTCGTCGCAAGACCAAGACGCTGCTCAAGAAGGACAAGTACTCGGGAATGTCGATCCACCACGCTGCCGTGGCGGCTGCGGCGGCGGGCGGAATGGCGGCTGTACAGGCGCTGCAGCAAGCTGGCAGGGTCGACATGTACCATCAGATGAACGGTTACGGCGGAGCAGCGTACATGATGCCACATCATCAGCAGCATCAGCAGCAGCAGCAACATCAACCTCATCACCAGACGGCTCAGCAGACGTCTCAGCATCACGCTGCTGCCTATCACTACCACCAACAGCAGCAGGCCGCGATGATGGCCGCAGCAGGCCAGTACGCCCCTGCCAACGCCGGCTACTACACAGCTGCTCATCAGATGGGTTCGGCCGGCACGTCGCCGTTCGGCTCTCCGTACGTCTATCCGTCGATGTACCCTGCCGCCGCGGCTGCTCCGCCGCCGTCTGGTACCGCCAACATCAAGGAAGAGCTGCACAACAGCCCGACCGGAAGTGCGACGTCCACAAACGGTTCGGCGGCGACTGTGTCCGGTCGAGCACCGTACGGTAGCCCAGCGGGTGATATGAGAGACATGATCGGTGTCTACCTGCCTGGCGGGGCGGGCGCACCGACCACTGGCGGCAGTGGTGGCACTCAGCTGCGAGACGAGGAGACCACCCCGCCTGCAGGTCGACCATTGCCTGCTGGCCAGTATGACGCGTTCTACCGTCATCATCAACAGTCAACGCCGTCGTCACACTCGCTGCTGCACGAGACCACCCATTCACCAGGCATCAACAACACGCTACCGCTGTCGCACATGTGACATCTCGAACCTTTTTTGGCTCTGTTGTATTATAATTTCGTGCGTGTTATTTATTGCGTTGTTTTTTTCTTGCTAACTCATTGCCGTTTGTGTGATTTTCGTGTACATACTACAGTACATAGCGGTATTGTTCTGAATCAGAATACCGTTTGCGTTAAAAACAGTAACGTTAAAAGTCATTTATTTAGTTAAAGCGTTTTTGCCATTGAACGAGAAAATACACTTCAGGTGCTCAAACTATTTATTGTTTCGTTTAATGAGACATATATAAAGTCACCAAAGTCGTTTTTTCTGAAGATACTTATATTGTCATTGTGCAGGTTGTGGGTATGGGTCCAGGGGCGTCTATAGAGCAGATAAACCTTGGAGCAAAAGTTCCAAGATAAAAATAGGGGGAAGGTTTTTGAGAAAAAGGGGGGAAGATAAATATTATAATTATGCATTTCTTATATATTTACGATATCTTGCAAGCAGAAGTGTTCCGTGACGTTTTAAATGCACCAAATACGTTTGTCGCCGCGGCTTTGTCCCAAACCCCGCTGGGGAAGTTTACGAAGCTCTCTTAGACTTCTTAGTCGGCTGGGGAGGGAAATACTACTGCGCCTCGCCTTCAGTTAGGGAAAACTCGATCTAAAGACTTAGGGGGATAGACGCCCCTATATGGGTCTACGTGTAAAAAAATAAAACAGTTGCGTAAAATATGTAGCAAATTTTGTGTTTTACTATGCATGTGAAACGTACAAAACGTAAAAGTTTGTCCCAAACCATAAGACTCCGGCGCTGATTTCCGTTTTTTTAGTGTCAGGGCG